>OFMT01002664.1_pt1 | contig 10180 bp, 10 predicted proteins | sample 1541891 | NCBI WGS metagenome assembly OFMT01 (sample SAMN04209230, study PRJEB22552) | human gut metagenome | biome: gut; material: feces | host: Homo sapiens | place: USA: Oklahoma | reverse complement strand
ACACCACCTACCTGTTCGAGAAGGGCAAGGAGAAGATCCTGAAAAAGGTGGGCGAGGAGTGCACTGAGGTCATCATTGCGGGAGAAAAAGAGGACAAGGCCGAGACCATCTATGAGATCAGCGACCTGGCTTACCATGTGCTGGTGCTGATGGTGCAGGCGGGCATCACGGTGGAAGAGATCACCCGTGAGCTGGAAAAACGACACGTCATTGACCACAAGGTCAAACAGGAAAGGATGCAGTGATTTAGTTATGGCAGATTATAAGAAGTCCAGTGTTCATTGCCACTCGACGATGTGCGATGGCAGAAATACCTTGCAGGAAATGGCCAGTGCCGCCTGTGCACAGGGCCTGACGACCCTGGGCTTCTCCGGCCATAGCTATACTCAGCGGGACCGTGAGTACTGCATGAGCCCCAGCCGCACCGCCCAGTACAAGGCCACCATTGCAAAGCTCAAGGCAGAGTATAAGGGTAAGGTGGACATCCTCTGCGGCATCGAGTGGGACAGCCTGAGCGAGGACAAGCCCGAGAACTACGATTACTGGATCGGTGCGGCCCATCACCTGTACGGCAAGAACACCGGCAAGTACTACGAGATCGACTTCCGCCCGCAGGATCTGCACGACTGCATCTTTGATGATTTCGACGGTGACCCGCTGGCCGCGGTGGAGGCCTACTTTGCAGAGGTGGAGAAGGTTGCCGCCAAGGGACCGGACATTCTGGCCCACATCGACCTCATCAAGAAGCTGAACGGCGAGGGTGAGTTCTTTGATGAAGAGGCTCCCCGCTACCGGGCCGCTGCCCTCAAGGCCCTGAGCGCAGCCAAAGAGCACAACTGCCTGCTGGAAGTGAACACCGGCGGCGTTTACCGCGGCTACCGCAAGGACTTCTACCCCAGTGCATGGATGCTGGAGGAGTGGAACAAGATGGGCGGCAAGGTCATCATCACCTCCGACTCCCACGATGTTTCCAGCCTGACCTTCGGCTTTGAGGAAGCCGCCGCCGCCATCAAGGCTGCTGGTTTCACCAGCGTGGAGGTGCTGACCGGCCACGGCTTTGAGACCCAGGAGCTGTAAAAGAAAAATAAAGCACAACCCTCTCCGTTTTTGCTGCGCAATGCCGGGGAGGGTTGTTTTCCGTAAATTGTGAGGAACCTTATGACCCAAACTGCGAAAAAATCCCCCTTCAGCATGAATGTGGACCTGATGCACGGGCCCATTTTCAAAAACCTGCTGCTGTTCATGCTGCCCATCTTCATCTCCAGCCTGTTCCAGCAGCTCTATAACACCGTGGACACCATGATCGTGGGCAATGTGCTGGGCGATACCGCCCTTGCCGCCATTGGCTCCTGCGGCTCGATCTACGAGCTTCTGGTCGGTTTTGGTCTCGGTATCGGCAACGGCCTTGCAATCGTTGCAGCACGCTCCTACGGGGCGCAGGATCACGATCTGCTCAAAAAGACCGTGGCAGGCTCACTGGTCATCGGTCTGGTGGCTTCCCTCTGCATTACGCTGGCGGGTGTGCTGGGCCTGCACCCGCTGCTCCTCATGCTGGACACCCCGGCGGAGATCCTGGACGATGCGTACCGCTACATCCTGACCATCGACCTGGGCGTGCTGGTCATGTTCGCCTATAACCTCTGCGCGGGCCTGCTGCGCGCCATTGGCAACAGCGTGATGCCGCTGGTGTTCCTGCTCATCTCCTCGGGCCTGAATGTGGTGCTGGATCTCCTGTTCATTGCAAGGATGGGCATGGGGGTGCAGGGAGCGGCTGTGGCAACGGTCATCTCGCAGGGCGTTTCGGTGGTGCTCTGCATCCTGTATATCTTCCTCAGAGTGAAGATCCTGCTTCCGGAAAAGCAGCATTTCAGGGTGGGCAGCCACCTTTACTGGGAGTTGTTCAGCCAGAGCATCTCCATGGGCCTGATGAGCAGCATCGTCTCGGCTGGCTCGGTGGTGCTGCAGTATGGCATCAACGATCTGGGCACGCTGGTCATCGCCGGTCACACCGCCGCCCGGAAGCTGTTCTCCTTTACCACCATGCCGGTCATGGCCATGGCATCGGCATGCTCCACGTTTGTTTCCCAGAACCGCGGTGCAAACCAGCCGGAGCGTGTCCGCAAGGGCATGAAGGAGATCGCCCTGTACAGCGTGGTGGTGGCCGTGCTGGCGATCTTTCTGATGCAGCTGGGCGCAGAGTGGATGGTGCGGCTCATCTCCGGCTCCAGCGAGTCTGTGGTGCTGGAAAACGGCGCACGGTATCTGCTCTGGAACGCGCCCTTCTACTCGGTGCTGGGTGTTCTGCTGGCCACCCGCTACGCCCTGCAGAGCCTGGGGCAGAAGGTCCTGCCCCTCTTCTCCAGTGTCATCGAGCTGGTGGGCAAGGTGGTATTCGTGCTCTTCTTCATCCCGAAGTTTGCCTATAACGCCGTCATCCTCTGTGAGCCCATCATCTGGTGCTTTATGGCGGCGTACCTCGTGCTGGTCTACCTGCACGACCCGTTTGTGTTCCCGAAAAAAACAGAATAAGGAAAAGACCCGGCTGCCGATGACAGCCGGGTCTTTGTGTCTGCAGGAAGTGGATGAAACGGATGGGGCAATGGGGCTTACAGTGCCGAATAGCCGAAGCTGTTGACCAGTGCATCGATATGCTGGCCCGCCTTGCACATGGGGCACTCGCGGGAATCGAAGCTGGCGTAATCGGGCAGGTTGGAGGGGTCAAAAATAGAGGTAACCGGGATGCCCAGGCACTCGGTGGCGGTGGCGAAGATGGCGCTCAGGCCTGCCACAGTGCCGCCGTAGTAGTTGATCGCCTCGATCGCAGCCTGCACGGTGTAGCCAGTGGTGATGGAAGCAGCCAGGATCAGCACATGCTTGCCCTTGACCATGGGGGCCAGATTGTCGCGCAGGATGATCTGGCTGCCGGTGGTGTACTCCGGGGTGATGACATAGATGGTCTGGTGGGCATTCATGTTGGCAAAGCCGTCCTTGGTCAGCTCGTTGGCAAGGCAGGTGCCGATGACCTGTGTGCCGTCCAGGCAGAGAACGGTATCCACGATGGTGTTGTGCTGGTAGGCAGCCACCAGCTCTTTTGCCACGGCCTTTGCCTCGGAAAGGCGGGACTTCTGGGTGGTGACATCGATATAGTAATTGATGTGGCTGTGGCTGGTTGCGAAATGGCCCTTTGCCACACGCAGGAACAGATTGCTCTTGTTGGTGGGAAGCTTTACCATGTTGATCATAACTGCAACACTCCTGTTCTGTCAAACTATAAGGCCCATTGGCCTTTTTCAGGCGGAAACACAAACAGCGCGGCGGCCCCTGCCGCTGCGCTCCCATTCTTTTCCATGAACCTATGGTATCAGAAAATGCAGGTGTGCACAAGATACAGAATTGCTGAAAATTTAAAGAAAAATTGAGATACTTTGCCAATGCGACGGCGCAAAAAAGCCGCCCGGCTTTCCCGGACGGCTTGGGATGCAGTGAAAAGGGGACATTACTCCACGGTAACGAACTTCCAGTTTACAGAATACTCTGCGTAAACGGGATCGGGTGTATAGGTCAGGAGCACGACATCGCCCTTGGCCAGCGAAGGCAGATCGGAGACGGTGACATTGCCGGAGACGGAGGAACCCTTCTTCAGGTTGGTCTCACGCAGGGAGTTATCAACAACCAGATCGGTGCCGATGTACTTCTTCACGGTCTTACCATCCGCACTGGTGAACGTGACTTTGAAGTTGCCGGGATTGACGGGCAGCGCATTGGTGCGGCCATTGGTGATCTTCAGGGGGAAGACAAAGCTGGTAGCGCCCACCTTGGGAGCATCCAGAACGAACTTCTTGTCCTTATCAGAATAAGTGCCCAGATCGGTCTGGATCTGCAGAATGGTCAGAGTGCCGGCACCATCACGAACCAGATTGTAGCTGTCGCCCGTGGACTCACAACCGGTAAAGAGGCTGGCACCCGCAACGGCCACAGCTGCAACAGCGGAGTATTTCAGGAAAGAGCGGCGAGAAAATGCTAACGACATAATCGTTCCTCCTTATAATGTGCAAAGCGCACGAAAATGCCAAAAGGCTCTGCCTATACAATAGGCGAAACGGGGGCGAATGTCAATGGTTTTCACAAATCTTTTGTGAAAATTTCCCACCGCCGCCGTGCAAATCATACGAAATTTCGTCCTGCTTGATCAAGCTTTGGTCAGGTCAGAGGCGTTGATGGTAAAGTTCAGGGTCTTGCCAGAAACAAAGGTCGGAGTGTAGGTCACACCGATCTGCTGCCAGGTGGTGGGCACCATGCAGACCAGCTCAATGTAGCCTGCACCCTGCGGGGGAATGGCAGAGGCCGTGGTAAAGCTCTCGGTGGTGCTGTCGTACAGCTGGACATAAGCGCCGCCCTCGGCTGCCTGACCGTCGCAGGTGAAGGAGAAGTCGGTGGTGGAAGCGGACAGAGCGTGGAAGTAACCGGCAGTGTTGGCAGCGATCTGCTCCGGGGTATCCAGAGGATAGGCCTCGCCGATCTCCTGAATGTTCTGTGCGCCGATGGCAAAGGTGTCGCGGCTGGAACGGTTTGCAGAGGTGATCAGCATGGCAATGTACTCATAGCCCTCGGCATCGGGGGCACTTGCCAGAGTAAAGACGCTGGTCAGCTGAACCGCCAGATTGTTCCAGTTGCTGATCTTATCGCCGACCTTGACCTCGATGGAAGAGTTATCGCCGGCCTGGCAGCCGCCCAGCACAGCAGCAGCGCCCAGAGCAGCGGCAGAAGCACCGGTGACCTTGAGGAAGGTGCGGCGGGAAATCTTGTTCGACATAAAGCTTGCCTCCTTAATCAATGGCAGAAATCTTTTTCTTCGCTGATTCGTTTATAGCATTTTTTACCGGAAATTGCAAGGCCCTGGGCACAGAATTAACAGGAGTTTCACACAGAAGCTCACTGGTTGGGGTCCAGGCCGCGCACATGGGTCTCGCTGGTCTTGACCAGATTCAGCAGGCTGGGGGTGTACAGCGGGTATTCCCGGGTCAGGCTCTCGGTGGTCATGGCAAGGCAGGAGGGGTCTTTCACGCCCTCGGCACCGTTCAGGTCCTCACCGGCCAGCAGGTCCTCCACGTTGCTCTCACTCATCCGCATCACGGCATCGGAGTAGCCGGGCCAGCGGCGGGCCTCCACGCTGAACAGGCTCTGGGCGTTGTGGGGCTCGGCGGAGTAGAGCAGGCGGAACATCTTGGCCACCGCCATCATCAGGTAGGTGCTGACCTCGGTGGTCAGGGCCTTGCTGTGGCACTCGGCGATCTTGGCGTACAGCACGTTCAGGCTGTTGGAGATCAGCTTTTTGTTCATGGTGGGCAGAACGCTGCCGTGGTAGACGTTGTCCTTCATCTTATCGGGGTTGGGCAGGTCATCGGCGTTCAGCATCATGCCGTTGCGCTCAGCCGAGCGGCCCAGCAGGTAATCGCAGGACACATTATAGTAATCCGCTACCCGGACAACAAAGTCCAGACCGCACTCGCGGATGCCCTTTTCGTAGTGGGAGAGCAGTGCCTGGGACACCCCAAGGTCCTCCGCGGCCTGCTTCTGGGTGATGCCGCGCTCCTTGCGCAGCAGCTTGATGATACGGTTGAATTCCATGATTTTGGACTCCTCAGTACTGGAAATTGAACTTCTTTGATTTTTGGTTTACAACATGTTGATTATACACAGTGGAAAACAAAAAGTAAAGCAAGAAAAGTGACGGAAATTCTCGTCGTTTTTCGTCATTTTTGTCAAAAGGCTTGCCCCGGATACCATATCTATGCTAAACTAAAGATAATCAACGCATATTTTGTGGCGCACGGCCCGGGCAGGATGCCCACTGCCGGTGCGAAATTTTACAGCAAAGAGGAACTCTTTGCCAGATAGAGGTGTTTTTCCATGAAAACGTTCAAACTTCATCTCATCCGCCACGGCATGACGGCCGGTAATCTGCAGGGCCTGTACATCGGCAGCGGTACGGACATCCCCCTGTGTGATGAGGGACGCGCCCAGCTGAAGGAGCTGAAGGAGCGGTTCGAGTATCCGCAGGTGGACACGGTGTTCTCCTCCCCGTTGGTGCGCGCTGTGGAGACAGCGAACATTCTGTTCCCCAATGCAGGCCACCAGTTCACAGTGCACGACCTGCGGGAAGCAGGCTTTGGCGTGTTTGAGAACCGCCCCGTGAAGGATCTGGTCAAGGAAGAGGATTTCAAGAAGTGGATCACCCCCGGCTCCGGCTTTGTGCCCGAGGGAGCAGAGCCCACCGAGCAGTTCCACGCCCGCTGCGCCGAGACCCTGCTCAAGCTGTTTGAGTATATGATCCGGATGGATGTGACCGAGGCTGCCTGCGTGACCCATGGCGGCGTGATCATGAGTATGCTGAGCCAGCGCGCGCTGCCCTCCCGCCACCCGGAACAGTGGATGGCCGACCCTGGCTGCGGCTATACCGTCCAGACCGACGTGCAGCTCTGGATGCGCGACCGTCTGGTGGAGGCCATCGACATCGTCCCCTTTGGCTACGCCGATACCCTGCGCGGGCAGGCAGAAGCCGAGGAAAACGAGGCATTTGAGTAAGAATCTTTGCCGCGCCGCCCTGAAAATATCCAAAACACGTAAAACCGCGGAAGAACAGGTAAAATTCCGGGCAAATCTCTTGACAGAAAGCCTGGAATTTACTATTGTATAAAGAGAACTTATTTTCCCGTTAGGAGGAATCCCCGATGTCACAATCCCTGTCCCGCCGCTCGTTCCTGAAATATGCCGGTTCCGGCGCAGTCAGTCTGGCTGCTGCCCTGCTCACCGGTGTTTCGGGCGCGGCTCTGGCCCCCTGCTATGAGGGTGAACCTGCTCTGCTGGACGGCAAGGCGGCAGTGGAGCTGCTGGGCTATGCGCCGGCCCCGGAGCTGGACAGCACGCTGGTCTATCTGTCGGTGGAGAACCTCTCGGCCCGGCCGCTGGCTGTGGGGGCCAGCTACTTGCAGAGCCGCGGGCTGGACAGCAGGAATGCCCTGTACAGCCTGGGCAACGGCCTGACTGCCCTGTGTGACGGCAGACAGGTGCGGGTGGGTAGCTTTGCAGCTCCCCTTTACGGTGAGAATGCGGCAGATGCCTCTGCCTTTACCCTGAATCTTTCCGCAGGGCGGGGGGCGATGCTCCACTGCTTCTGCGAGACCCCTGCGGACTGGCAGACGCTGGAGCTGATCTATCAGCCTGACTTTGCCGCAGGCCAGACCGTCCATTTTGTGGTGCGCCGGGATGCCGATGAAGTCCATCTGGGCGCGGTGCCTGCCACCCTTGCCGAAGTGGGCAGCGTGGTCGATCTGTAAGAAAGCATAAAAAGAGACGGTTCTGCATTGGATTGCAGGACCGTCTCTTTTGCTTATAACAGGTTTTCCCCGGTGGAGTTCTGCACGGTGAGCTCCTGCCCGGTCAGGCTGGACACCAGCGCCAGATAGCTGCGGCCTGCCGTCAGGGTCAGGGGGCGGCCGTTGGAATTATACAGGAAGAAGGTGGTCTCGCTGCCCTGCGTCCAGGTGATGTTCCACAGATGGCCCTCGTTGAGCCAGACCCCGCCGCCCATGGTCAGGTCGTAATCCAGCGTCACACCATCGTCACGCAGGGTGGATGCACTGAACAGGATGAGCAGGTTGTCGAAATCTGCCTGCTGGCCGTTGTTGGCATCCAGCTGCGGTGTGCCGTCCGCGTGGAGCATCCGGTAGGTTTTGCTGTCGGCATCGTAGGTGAAGCCGGTGGCGTTCTGTGCGTCAAACTGGACCCGGACACTCATTGCGTCCGAAGCATCTGCATCGGGCAGCTTGCCGTTTTCCTGCATGGGCAGCAGATTGGGCACGGAGAGGAGGGCTCCGCTCTCGCTGTCGGAGCTGCTGGAAGAGGTGTCTGTGACGCGGGATTCTGTCAGGGCCGGGGAGATGTTCAGGCTGCCCAGCACGCCCAAAAGTGCTGCACCGCTGGTATGCCACAGCGGGACATTCTGCCAATTGGTCTCACAGGAAAAGGCATTGGTGCCCACCTCCAGCGCGTCTACCGCGCGCAGAGAGTAGTAATCAAGGTAGTTCTGGTCAAACTGTCCGCCGCCCCGCTGTACCGGCAGTACCTGCTGGCCCACCAGCAGCCGCCAGTAGAGGTCCTGCCCGGCAGAGACAGGCCCGACCTGCGGCACGGCCCCCACGGCAGGGTAGACCAGGCAGAGCCTGGTGGCCTGCTGCTGTGCGGTCAGGGCTTCCAGCACCAGCGAGGCTGTGGAAAGCCCCCACTGAGTGGTGCTGGCGGCCGCGTTGTCAATGGGGATGGCGACCGGCCGCTGGCCCGGCCAGACAAGTTCCTGCCCAGTGAGCGGGTCAGTGGGACTTTCGGCGGGCTGGGAGCTGGGGCTGAGCGCACAGCCTGTCAGCAGTGCGGCGCTGAGCGCAAAACAGAGCAAAGCGCGCATCCAAAAGCGTTTCATCGGTTTCCCTCTTCTGCCCCGGAGGGCGGGTGATTTAGTAGCTGAAATTGCTCCACTCATCATTGTCCACCAGTGCCAGATAGGTCTTGCCCCGGTTCAGGGTCATCTCCTCGCCGGTTTCGGTGTAGAGCTTGAGTGGATGGGTGGGATGCGGCTTCTCCCAGCGGCCCACCTGCACGCCGCCCCGTGTGAAGAGGTACGCCTGCCCACCGGCCACATAGTTGACCGACTGGACATCGTGAGAATCGCCCGCATAGGCGGCGATATCGGCAAAGCAGACCACCACGTTGTCAAAGGTCAGCTGCTTTCCGGTCAGCTCGTCCACCGTGTTCTCATAGGCTTTTTTGGAGCGGTTGTACATTTCCAGCTTGTAGCTGCGGCCCCAGCTGTTGTAGGTCAGGCGGGTCCTGTAGCTCTCGGAGTGGGTGATGCTGATGGTTTTGGCCGCAGGGGCACCGGGAAGGTCATTGGAGGCTGCGGTGCGGTAGTCGGCAAAGTGGAAGAAAGGCGTTTCGTTGGCGTAGGTCAGGCCGATGCCGGCATTACCGGCCGCCTGTTTGATCTCCTTGCCGGAGGTGAACTCGGTGTGTTCGTAGGCTACATTGCGGCCGCGGTTGTCACGGTGGGCAACGTGGGGGTGGACCGGCGTGTTGAAGTAGCTCTTGCCGCCAATGTTCAGGCCGGAGTAATCGTATACATTGATGAACTGGGTGCAGAAAATGCTCTCGCCATCGTGGTAATAGAGGGCCTGATGGGGCATGAGCAGCTGCAGGAACTGGTCGCGGCCGGAGCGCAGCGGCCCGACCTCCGGGATGGTGTCCGCATCCCGGAACACGGCACACAGGCGGGTGATGCCGCCCTCCACCTTGCTCTCGATGAGCAGGTCTGCCGAGCCGATGCCGCGCTGGGGGCGGGCGTTCTGCTTTTCGGAGTTGGCGATGTTGTTGACCATCACACCCACCATCCGGCCGGTGCTCTTGCGGGCTTCGCCGGTCAGAGGGTCAGCGTCGTAGGCAGGCAGAAGGCTGAACGCAGAGCTTGCGGCTTCGCTGGACGCTGCCGAGGAGGCGGCTGCCTCACCAGCTGCGGCCTCACTGGCTGAGACCGCAGAGGATGCAGCGGCCTCAGAAGAAGCGGAAGAGGATGCCGCCGAGCCGCAGAACAGGCTCTTCATCCAGTCGGGCAGGTCACCGCCCAGAATGGCACTGCCGGGGCTTGCAGAGCAGCCGGTGAGCGCCAGCAGCGCCGCCGTCAGCCCGGAATAGCGAAGTACGGACCGTCGAGAAATTTTCATGGAAAAAGCCCTCCTATCGGATCGGCTTGCCCGGCGCGGAAGTGCGCCCGGCAGGTCGGTTGCAGTTTTGCAATGAACTGCTTTGATTGTACTGGTTCTTGCCCGGTTTGTAAAGGGGCAGTTCGTGGCAAAATCTGCCCGATGACGGCTTTGGGAAAGTTTTTTGTGCAGAAAGCTTGCATTTTGCCCGGGAGTATGGTAATATTATTCGGCAGTATCGTGTTATACTGCGCTTTATAATGTATGCGCTCGTAGCTCAGCCGGTAGAGCATCTGACTTTTAATCAGAGGGCCAGGGATTCGAGTTCCCTCGAGCGCACCAAAAAGCCGCGAAGATTCGTTAGAGTCTTCACGGCTTTTTCTTTTCCCGAATCATTGCACACCACCGGAGCTGACATTGAAAATGCAATC
>OFMT01002661.1_pt1 | contig 10194 bp, 10 predicted proteins | sample 1541891 | NCBI WGS metagenome assembly OFMT01 (sample SAMN04209230, study PRJEB22552) | human gut metagenome | biome: gut; material: feces | host: Homo sapiens | place: USA: Oklahoma | reverse complement strand
GTTCAGAAGCCCATCGGAATGTTCAGCGAACAGAAACATAATATTTCGTTTGTACCGTTTTTCTTTTTCATTAACATATAAAATTGCCTTGTGAGAGAACTCTTATATCTGCCCCCCACAGCCTATAAAAGCACCACAAAATCTGCTGCTCTATGGTAAGTTAAACTCTGGTTATTTAAACTAAGTCTTGTGAAAGAAAACAGAAACTATTATAATATTTGATAGGAGCAACGAAATATTGCAGCGCAGAGGGAGAAGGGTGAAATATGTTTGAACTGATATTTATTATTATTGTGATCGCAGTGATCGTGTCAAAGGTAAAGGCACAGAATCAGGGAGCAAATCGAAACAATACTACCTATATAAATGGAAAACCGGTAAAGAATAACCGCCAACAAGTTTATGGAGCCGGGCAGATGAACCGTCAGCCACAGAACTATAGTGCAGGACAGTCAAGCTGTCAGGCACAGCCGTACAGAGGGGCACAGTCAAATCGACAGGCACAGCCGTACAGAGGGGCACAGTCAAATCGACAAGCACAGCCATACAGACCACAGCCGTTCGGACGTCCGGTGCAAAATCCTTGGTCACAGACGAATAGAGGAACGGCGCAGTCACGTCCACAGAAAAATCAGGATATTTTAAGCCGTGCAAAACAGAATGTACAGGAAAATAATGAGGATTTATTAAAAAATGCAGACAGAATGCAGCATGAGGCTGCAAGAGGAGCGGCAGATACACCGATACTGACACCGAGTGGAAAAGTTGCAATGCAGAGAGTACAGCCTGTCGGACAGCAGATTGGAGCAGGTTTTGATGAGGACTGCGATATCATGCAGAAATTGAACGATCTCATGATCATGGGCTATAGTGGTAATCTGGAATTTGACAGGGATTTTATTGCAGAAGGCGTGGATATGTTGAACAGCTATCAGGAATTTGGAAACAATTTATAGATTTCTGACAGTGCAGTTCATTGAAAAAAGTAGTTTACATAATTTGTGGCAGAAAAGAGGAAAACAGCGTGCGGCAATTACCAAAAAGCGGAGAATTTTACCGGCATTTCAAAAATAAATTATATCAGATCATTGCGGTGGCAAAGCATTCTGAGACGGGTGAGCAGCTTGTGATTTATCAGGCACTCTACGGAGATTTTGGCGTGTATGCAAGACCATTGGAAATGTTTATGAGTGAGGTTGACCACGAAAAATATCCGGATGTGGCACAGAAATACCGGTTTGAGCGGGTTGAGTTATCCTCGGATGTGCCGGCAGAATCGCAAAAGGAAACAAGTGTGCAGAGTGAATACGAGGGCGGTATCAATCCAAAGGTTCTGGAATTTCTGGATTCCGAAGACTTTGATGAGCGCTATAATATTCTGGTTGCACTGCGGGATGAGATCGATGACCAGATAATCAATACGCTGGCGGTTGCATTGGATGTTGTGATCCCGGAAGGTAACATTGACGATCGCTATGATCAGCTGAAGCTGTGCCTTCGAACGAGACAGCGGTACGAGAGTAACCGTCTGAGATAAAAGAGGCAGCACAGTGTTGTTATAAAGTCATGAAAAAAGCATTTAGAAAAACAGTGCGCCTAGCGTTTGCTGAGCGTACTGTTATGATATTTGGAGGAAAATGTGACATCCTCCCCAAACCATGCAGGCGGGACGAAATGTTCTGCCTCTTCTTTTGTCTCAAATTCTACTTCGGCAAGCTGTAAAGGCGCAAGTTCCCCTTCAAAGACATCAAGTTCAATGGTCAGCTTATCGGTAAGTGGAATCAGGTATCTGCGCTTTTGGATGAGTATTCCATCAATTTTTTCTTTTAAGTGGGCAAACGCTTCTGCGTTTAACGGAAGATTATATTCCTCGCGGCACATCAGTCCCGCACCTTTGTAAGTCAATGTATATTTGTCATTTGATTTTCGGATGCGGACAACGGGATCTGTATTCAGATAACCCTGTTCAATGTGTTTACATTCGTATTGTTCCAAATTTTCCGGGAGCCGGTCAATTAAGTATTTGCGTTCGATTTCCATGAAGAGTTCCTTTCGTTATCATAAGTTTCAGTGATACTGTAGTTATCATAGGCTAATTGTCTGCATTTTGCAATGCGTAAGTGATATTGACGTGGAGAGAGCATCCTTTTATAATAAATGAGGACAGATTATGTTTAGAAATCGCAGAAATAACGTTCTGTGGTTTGGCAGCAGAAGACTATTTTCTGCGAAAAAGATAGTTTTGACATAGACAAAATGGAGGATAAACGGCATGAAAAAAGTTGGTATTTTTATGGCAGACGGATGTGAAGAGATTGAGGGACTGACAGTTGTTGATATTGTGCGCAGGGCAAAGTTAGAGATGACAACCATTTCTATCACAGATGAAAAAGAAGTGACCAGTTCCCATAATGTCACATTTTTGACAGACGCACTTGCATCAGAAGTTGATTTTGACGGATTTGATGCAATTGTTCTTCCGGGAGGAATGCCTGGAACATTGAATCTTGGAGCAAGCGACATGGTCAATAAAGTGATTAAAAAGTTTGCAGGCGAGGGAAAAATTGTTGCAGCAATCTGTGCAGCACCGAGTGTTTTAGGGGCAGCAGGATTGTTGGAAGGAAGACATGCTACCTGCCATCCGGGATTTGAGGAAAAACTGACCGGTGCGATCACGAGTGAGGATGCAGTTGTTGTGGACGGAAACATTATCACAAGCCGTGGAATGGGAACCGCAATCGATTTTGGATTAGCAATCGTGGATTGCCTGACAGATTTTGATGAGGAAGTCGTAGAGCATGTGAAAAAAGGAATTGTCTATCGCAATTTTGAAGAAGTATAATCCTGATACAGAATATGCAAAAAGGGTTTTGCAATAAATAATTCATGACAATAGAATGTTCGTAGAGCGTGCATTCTATTGTTTTCAGATTTACATAATGATGCACAAAAAAGCCACCGCAGATCTTGGGAAGATACCTAAGATGTGCAGTGGCTTTTTCCTAATGGCTAGTTTTTCATCTGTTCTTCCTGCTTCATGATCATTTTTTTGACCATTTCACCACCAATGCTTCCAGCCTGTGCAGAAGTTAAGTCACCATTGTAACCTTCTTTTAAAGGTACTCCAATTTCACTTGCAACTTCCTGTTTGAAACGGTTCATGGCCTCTTTTGCCTGTGGTACAGCCATTTTACTGGTGTTAGAACCTGAATTAGATCCGCTCATGGTTTCACCTCCATATTTTTCCCTTGTGTTATTTTAGGAGTGCAGCAACGTCAATTTTTCTGATAAATCAGAAGCAAGCCGCTGTTGTTTGTCCTAATTCTATTATTGACAGCATCTGAAAAAATATGTTGGAAATATCTGGAGATTTTGTATTAATTGTGTTGACAATTTAAAAACTTTATGATTTACTAAGTTAGTAAGCTAAATTGCATGAGAATCATAGCGGCACATTTGGTGGCGTTTACAGATGCAAAATAAGAAGAAAGAGAGGTAAGGATATGATTCAGTTTACAACAAATAACACAACATTACAAAATCATAGTAAGAATTACCTCGGTAAACTTTTTTAAGCAGCAGTTCACTGCTATGGGAATGAGAGATATGTCCGTGGTGTAATTCGCCACGGACTTTTTATGTTTTAAGACAGATCAGCGGATAAATGTGCTTCGTGGTGAAGATACTGCGGAGCGTTTTTGTTTACCGGGGATTCGCAAAACAAGGGAGGTAAAATCCTCTCCTCACCATGGGGTTCGGATTTTGCTTCGCAAAACAAGGAGGATTTATGAGAAAGTTAAGCAGTTATATCGGGCGTTACTGGTATGGTTATGTGTTTGCCGTTGCAAGCATGGTCACTGCCATTGCGTTAGATATGTTATATCCGAAGATCACACAGAAGATTGTGGATGACGTTATTTTAGGCGGGCAGATGGAGATTCTGACGAAGCTGTTGACCGGAATCGTGCTCGTTGGAATCGGACGAAGCATTTTTGGTTATTGTAAGGAGTTTACGTTTGATTTCCTGTCCTCGAAAATCGGGGCAGAGATGCGGAAAGATTTATTTAACCACATTCAGACCTTGTCCATGCGGTATTTTGACGATACCAATACAGGAGAACTGATGGCGAGAGTCAAAGATGATGTGGATAAAATCCAGAATGCATTAGGTTATGTGGGAATGTTGCTGATCGAGGTGACGATTCATGTGGTATTTGTTTTATACTGCATGTTTTCCCTGAATTGGAAAATGGCATTTCTGCCGGTTACAGTCATGCTCTGCTGCGCTGTGGTGGCAATTATCATGGAGCGTAAATTGGATAAAGTTTATGAGGATATCAGCGAGGAAAACGCGGTGCTGACCACTGTTGCAGAGGAAAATCTGGCAGGTGTGCGCACGGTAAAAGCATTTGCAAGGGAAGATTATGAGATCAAAAAATTTTTGTCCCACAATGAACGCTATTACAATCTGAACATCTCACAGTCCAAAGTGCTGGTGCGGTATTATCCGCTGTTTCAGTTTGTCGGAAAAGTGCTTCCGGTGGCAATTACCATTCTTGGAGGAATTTCTGTGATGAATGGAAATATGTCATTAGGTGCGCTGGTCGCATATGTGGAATACAGCAGGAACTGTACCTGGCCAATGGAAATGATGGGATGGCTGACAAACGACCTGTCTTCCGCAGTCGCATCATATAAAAAAATCAAAAAGATATATGAGGTGAAACCGGAAATTGAGGATAGCCGGAATGTTGTAACGTTAGATCATGTCAGCGGAAATGTTGAGTTTGATCATGTTTCCTTCAAGCTGGATGGAAAACAGATTTTATCAGACATCAGTTTTTCGGTAAATGAGGGAAAGACGCTCGGAATTATGGGGGCGACAGGTTCCGGAAAATCATCGATCATCAACATGCTGCATCGTTTTTATGACACAACGGAAGGATCCGTCAGACTCGATGGTGTGGATATCAGAAAAATATCTTTAAGACAGCTTAGAAGAAGCGTTGCCGTTGTTTTACAGGATGTGTTCCTGTTCTCGGATACCATTGAAGAAAATATTAAAATGGGTAACCGCAGCACGATGCAGATGGACGAGATAAAGAGTGCCGCAGCGAGTGCGCAGGCAAGCAGTTTTATTGAAAAAATGGATGAACAGTATGAGACCGTTATCGGTGAGCGCGGTGTAGGACTTTCCGGTGGACAGAAACAGCGGATCAGTATTGCACGCGCATTGTCAAAACACAGCCCGATTCTTGTCATGGACGATTCCACTTCAGCTCTTGATATGGAGACCGAGCATGAGATCCAGAAGACATTAAACAGTCTGAAAGACACAACGAAGATCATCATTGCACACCGCATTTCAGCGGTCTGCCACGCAGATGAGATCATTTATCTGCAGGATGGCAGGATCGCAGAGCGCGGCACACATGAGGAGCTTCTTGCAAAGAAGGGACTGTATTATGACACTTATATGGCACAGTACGGCGGATATCTGGCATCCTAAAAAGGGTGTCATGCAGAAGCAGGAAACAGACATATAAAATGATACTCATAGCGAAGGCATAGCTTCGCTGGAAATACGATTTCATTTGAATATAACACAGAAGGAGGCTACTATGGCAGTCAATTCATTTCGTGAAGACGAATATATGGAAAACACCGACAAAAAGAAAATTTTAAGCCGGCTGCTTTCCTATTTGTTAGATTATAAATTAGCGATTGCCGGCGTTTTGATCTGTATGGGGATTACCGTAGGAATCTCACTGGTAAACCCATTGCTGATCGAAGAGGCGATTGATCATTACATAGCGCAGTCAGATTTTAAAGGACTGATCGCACTTGGAATTTTTGCGCTCACACTGAACGTTCTTTTTATCATTCTCGTAAAAGTAAGAATGTACAGTATGTCCGTGATTTCCAATAAAATATTATTAAAGATCCGACAGGATTTATACGAGCATATCCAGACGTTATCTTTCTCGTTTTTTGACAGCAGACCGACCGGAAAAATTCTTGCAAGAATCATCGGAGATGTCAATTCACTGAAAGATGTCCTGACGAATATGGTCACGACTCTGATCCCGGAATTTATCACCGTCATCGGTGTTGTCGTGATCATGATGATAAAAGACTGGCATCTGGCGCTGGCATCCTTAAGCACGATCCCGATCATGATCGCCGGTATTTTTCTGGTGCAGAAAATATCTCATAAGAGATGGCAGATTTACCGTAAAAAATCATCCAACCTAAATGCCTATGTGCATGAGGACATTGCAGGGATGAATGTAGTGCAGAGTTTTGGTGCGGAGGACGAGACAAAAGAAATTTTTGAAAACCTGACGGATGAACACCGCAATGCATTTGTGGATGCAGTCATTTTTGCAGATATGTTCGGACCGGTCATTGACTTCTGTTGGGGAATCGGAGCGATGATGCTATACCTGGTCGGCATCCGTTTCCTTGGGTTTGAAAAAGTATCCGTCGGACTTTTAGTGGCGTTCGGAAGCTATATTAATATGTTCTGGAACCCGATCATGAATCTGAGTAACTTTTACAATAATCTGGTCACAAACCTGACAGCCGCAGAGAGGATTTTTGATATTCTGGATACCGAACCGGACATCACGGATGCAGATGATGTAGAAGAACTGCCGGAAGTAAAGGGTGAAGTGACATTTTCGCATGTTGGATTCACCTATGACCGGGGAACACCGGCGGAGACGAAGGTGTTAGAGGATGTCAATTTTGTCGTGAAACCGGGTGAGACGATCGCACTTGTCGGACCGACGGGCGCAGGAAAAACAACGATTGTCAATCTGATCAGCCGTTTTTATGATATTGAGCAGGGAAAAATCCTGATCGACGGATATGACCTGACGAAAGTATCCATGAACAGCCTGCGCAGACAGATGGGCGTCATGACACAGGATAATTTCATTTTCCACGGAACAGTGAAGGACAACATTTTATATGGAAAACTGGATGCCACCGACGAAGAGGTAATCGCAGCAGCGAAGGCTGTCAACGCACATGATTTTATCATGAAAATGGAAAAAGGTTATGACACTGAACTGAAAGAGCACGGAGCAGGACTTTCCATCGGACAGCGCCAGCTGATCGCATTTGCAAGAACAATGGTTTCCATGCCAAAAATCCTGATCTTAGATGAGGCAACTTCAAGCATTGACACGCACACCGAGATTTTAGTGCAGAGAGGGATCGAGGCGCTGCTTGCCGGAAGAACGAGTTTTGTCATTGCACACCGTCTGTCGACCATCCAGAATGCAGATCGTATTTTTGTGATTGACAAGGGCGGCATTTTAGAGCAGGGAAGCCCGGCGGAACTGATGGAGAAAAAAGGAGCTTATTATAAGCTTTATATGGCGCAGTTTGCAGAGCTGGGTTAAGAGTATGGAATAATATCAGGAGCAGAAAAATGAGTAAATTGTATTTTGTACGACATGGCGAAAGCGAATGGAATGTAGCAGACAAAATTTGCGGAAGAACAGATATTCCGCTCACGAAGAGAGGTCATGAACAGGCGGTGGAAACCGGGAAAAAGATCGTGGCAGAGGGGATCAAGGCAGATGATATTTTATATTCTCCACTGCTTCGGGCGGCAGACACTGCAAAACATATCAGCGAAATGACAGGAATCCCGGCACATATGGAACCGAGACTGATCGAGCAGAATTTTGGCGTGTGGGAGGGGACTTCACCGCGCAATGCGCCGGAATTTTTAAAGGCAAAGAAAGATTTTTTGAACCGCTATGGCAATGGAGAATCCATGTTTGAACTGGCACAGCGCATTTATAATCTGCTGGATGAGCTAAAGGAGCAGCAGGATAAAACCTACATACTGGTGGCGCACAATGGGATTGCACGGGTGGTGCAGTCGTATTTTAAGGACATGACAAATGAGGAGTATGCGGCATTCGGAGTGCAAAACTGCAGCGTGACAGAATTCTCGTTTGAGGAAAAAAAGGGAACATGCAAATGAAAATAGTGCTGGCAGCAGTTGGATTTTATGAGCGGGACATAGAATATAATAGAAATAAAATTATAAAATGTCTGAAAGAAAACAGTGGAAAAGTGGATCTGATTTTATTTGGAGAAACTTTTTTACAGGGGTTTGAGGCCTTGGACTGGAAGTATGAAACGGATCAGCATATGGCATTATCTGTCTCTGACAGCAATATTCAGACGATACAGAAAGCAGCGGAGGAGAATGCACTGGCAGTATCTTTTGGGTTCCTTGAGAAAGCGGAGAATAAAATTTACAGCAGTCAGCTTACCATCGGTGCAGATGGAAATATTTTAAATCTGTTTCGCAGGGTGTCAAAAGGCTGGAGGGAATCTTTTACGGATGAACATTATGCAGAAGGAGATATGTTTACAAAATTTGAATATCTGGGAAATACATTTTCAATTGGTCTTTGCGGCGATCTGTGGGATGAGAAAAATGTCATGCAGATAAAGAAACTTCGTGCGGATGTGGTACTCTGGCCTGTATACACAGATTTTTCGGCGAAAGAATGGAACAAGGAAATGAAGTATGAGTATGCCGCGCAGAGTAAGAAAATTGGAAGGCAGGTTTTACTTGTAAATTCAGTGAGTCTCAGTGGAAATGAAGAAGAATTGGCAAAAGGCGGTGCCGTCTGTTTTTTGGATGGGCAGATAAAAGAAGAACTTCCGGCAGGGAAAGAAGGCGTGCTGATGGTACAGGTTTGATGAATAGTTGTTACATTTTTAGATGTTTGTAACTTATCTTTTCTAAATTCTTTTGCTACAATAGGAAGTAGAAAATGTGAAAAAAATAACATACAAGGGGAAAAGGGTATGTATGTTAATGGATTTCAGTTTTCGAAAACTTATTAACAACAGATTGAAAAAAGGAGAAGAGTTATTATGGCAAACAGAATTATGTTAAACGAAACATCTTATCACGGAGCAGGTGCGATTGAAGAGATCGCAAATGAAGCAAAGGCACACGATTTCAAAAAAGCTTTTGTATGTTCCGATCCAGATCTGATCAAATTTGGTGTGACAAAGAAAGTGACAGATGTTCTTGATAAAAATGGTCTTGCTTATGAAATTTATTCTGATATCAAAGCAAACCCAACCATTGAAAACGTACAGCATGGTGTAGAGGCATTCAAAAAATCCGGTGCAGATTATCTTATCGCAATTGGCGGAGGATCTTCCATGGATACTTCCAAAGCAATCGGAATTATCATTGCAAATCCGGAGTTTGAAGATGTAAGAAGTCTCGAAGGCGTTGCTCCTACAAAGAAACCTTGTGTACCGATCATCGCAGTACCAACAACAGCAGGTACAGCAGCAGAAGTTACCATCAACTATGTTATTACAGATGTTGAGAGAAAGAGAAAATTTGTCTGCGTAGATCCACATGATATGCCGATCATTGCAATTGTTGATCCAGATATGATGTCTTCCATGCCTAAGGGATTAACAGCATCTACCGGTATGGATGCTTTGACACATGCCATTGAAGGATATACAACAAAAGCTGCATGGGAAATGACAGATATGTTCCACTTAAAAGCCATTGAAATCATTTCCAGATCGTTAAGAAGTGCAGTTGCCAATGAAAAAGAAGGCCGTGAAGGCATGGCACTTGGACAGTATATTGCAGGAATGGGATTCTCAAATGTAGGACTTGGAATTGCTCATTCCATGGCGCATACTTTGGGTGCAGTTTATGATACACCACACGGAGTTGCATGTGCGATGATGCTTCCAATTGTTATGGAGTATAACGCAGATTGCACAGGTGAAAAATATCGTGAGATTGCCCGTGCAATGGGAGTAAAAGGTGTGGATGATATGTCTGTGGAAGAGTACCGCAAAGCAGCAGTAGATGCTGTACAGAAATTATCTATTGATGTTGGTATTCCAACAAAACTGGAAGCTTTGAAAGAAGAAGATTTAGATTTCCTTGCTGAGTCTGCACATGCAGATGCATGCGCACCAGGTAATCCAAAAGATGCAAGTGTAGAGGACTTAAAAGCATTGTTCCGTAAATTAATGTAAACCGGAGTTTAGGTGACGTAGTGTCGCAGATTTTGTGGTGCTTTTATAGGTTGTGAAGGGCAGATATCAGCGTCCTCTCACAAGGCAAATTTATATGTAATGAAAAAGAAAAACGGTATAAACGAAATATTATGT
>OFMT01002659.1_pt1 | contig 10198 bp, 6 predicted proteins | sample 1541891 | NCBI WGS metagenome assembly OFMT01 (sample SAMN04209230, study PRJEB22552) | human gut metagenome | biome: gut; material: feces | host: Homo sapiens | place: USA: Oklahoma | reverse complement strand
ACCTCTTCATTGGCAAGACCTGTCTTACATGATGGGCACCAGTTGATCGGGAACTCTTTCTCATAAGCAAGTCCTTCTTTGAACATCTTTACAAAGATCCACTGTGTCCATTTGTAGAAATCAGGATCTGTTGTATTAACTTCCATATCCCAGTCATAAAGCGCTGAGATCTCATTGATCTGACGTTTGATATTCGCGATGTTTGCTGCTGTCGATTTTGCAGGATGAGTTCCCATCTTGATCGCATAGTTTTCAGCCGGAAGGCCGAATGCATCCCATCCCATCGGATGAATAATGTAATATCCCTGAAGCAGTTTGTAACGGCTCCACACATCGGAGATAACATAGCCTCTCCAGTGTCCTACATGAAGACCGTTTCCGGACGGATACGGGAACATATCCAGACAGTAGTATTTCGGTTTCTTGCCATCATTGACATTTACCGGCTTTTTCTCCCAGTTTGTGCGCCATTTCGCTTCGATGGCTCTATGGTTATAAGGTGCAGCCATTTTTTTATTCCTCCTGACAAATTACTCAGTATTAATACTTTAATGCTTTCACACACTGCTATTAATTTTAACTACTTATGATGTATTTGTCAAACAAAAATCCAAAAACAGCCCTTTTCCATCAAAATATACATGAACCTGCAATCCTGGCCTGGTTTAGTTGACGCTTCTTTTTTCACATGATATAATTTCCTGCATGTATTTTCCTATATTATACATACCATACATATTTATCTTAGGAGGGAACGCATAAATGAAATCTTTTTATTCCTGGTACCGGAAGCATATTACCGGTGCGATCTTTACAGGACTGATCCTGGGTATCCTCACAGGACTTTTCCTAGCCGGACGGTTTGAACCTGTCCTCACTGTGACCAGTCTGATCGGAAGTATCTACATGAACGCCCTGAACATGATGATCTTTCCCATGGTCTTCTGTTCCATTGTCATTGGAATCTGTTCCATCGGAAACGCACGTACTACCGGCAAGATCACTGCAGCATCCATGATCTATTTTCTCTGCACAACGGCACTTGCCAGCCTGTGCGGACTGATCATCCCGAGACTGATCCATCTCGGAAAGGGAGTCAAATTTGAGATGGCAACAGCAGATATCCAGGCTACAGAAATGAGCAGTATCCTTGACACCCTGAAAAACCTGATCCCTTCCAACCCAATCGCCGCATTTGCTGACGGAAACATGCTCCAGGTTCTGGTGTTTGCCCTGATCATCGGTTTCACACTGATTGCAGTCGGTGAAAAAGGAACTCCATTCCTGAATCTGATTGATTCCGTCAATGAAGTATGCCTGAAAATCATCACAACCATCATGTACTTTACACCCATCGGTGTTTTCTGTACCATCGTACCGGTTGTGGAAGCCAACGGAACTGAAACGATCATTTCCCTTGCAACACAGCTTGTCATTCTGTATGTGGCATTCTTTGGCTTCGCTATTGTAGTGTACGGTCTCTCTGTAAAGCTGATCGGCAAACAAAGTCCGCTGAAATTCCTGAAAGCGATCCTGCCAGCAGCACTGAACGCCTTCGGAACCTGCTCAAGCTCCGCAACCATTCCATTAAGCAAGCAGTGTATGGAAGAAGAAATGGGCGTATCCAACCAGATCACCAGCATCGCCATTCCTCTTGGTGCTACCGTTAATATGGATGCTGTATCTATCCTGATGTCCTTTATGATCATGTTCTTTGCAAACGCCTGCGGGATCCATGTAAGTATTCCTCTTATGATCATTATCCTTCTTGCAAACGTACTGCTTTCCGTTGGTACTCCAGGTGTTCCCGGTGGTGCTATCGCATCTTTCGCAGCACTGGCAACTATGGCCGGACTTCCTGCCGGAGTTCTTGGTGTTTATATCAGCATCAATACCCTCTGTGATATGGGCGCCACCTGTGTCAATGTTATCGGTGACATGGCATGCTGCTCTGTACTGAAAAATGTTATCCAGATTGAGGAAGAAGCATAAACAAATCTTTCTGAAGTGTTATTTAAACAGAATGCGAATTACTTTACATAAAACATTTTATGTAAAGCAGCAATAGCAAAAGCCGTAAGATATATGTTTAAGAAACTTTCACATATACTTACGGCTTTTCTGTTTATCAACTGTTCACATCCTGTATTCTTTATACTGTTTAACGTAAATGATGTAACACAGAAATTTATATTTCATTTTGCTGACTTTATTTTTTCAGAACACGGTAATTTTCTTCTCTGTCGTAATCCTTATGGACCCCATCGTCCTCATATAAGGTATACTCCGCACCTTCATATCCGAGAAGCTGCATATTTTTTGTATCCAGAGCTGCCACACATTCCGCTGCTTCTGCAACCGGAATACATTTTCCCTTCCGGATAAACAACGGAATCTCATTCAGTGCCACCTCTACATAATGAACACCCTTTTCAAGGATCTCCTCTGCAATGGTTCCATCCGGAAGGAATTTCACAAACTTCATCTCCTCTGGAAGATATACATAACGGCCTCTTGCGTTCTGTTCATAAACCGGAGCGATCATGATCTCATTTCCAAGAAGCAGCTGGTCTTCCACATGTACAGCAATCTTATCCTCCGGATAAACAAAGCCCAACGGCCGGAAATACATATCGTCGTTCAGAGCCGCCTTCATATATTCACTGTAAAGATATGGAATAAGACGATATCTTACACCGATCACATGACGGAAATCTTCCACATTTTCAAACTGGTAGCATTCCTGCTCTCTGGTACCGATTGCTGTATGATCACGCATCAGCGGTGTGAATACTCCAAGTGCCAGGAAACGAAGCAGCAGTTCTCTTGTTGTATCAGCGCCAAATCCACCCAGATCTGCTCCTGCATACAGGAAACCACACATATTCAGAGATGGCATCATCTTCAGGTTCAAAAGGATATGAGCCCACCAGGATTTATTATCGCCGGTCCAGATCCCACCATAACGATGCATACCAATATAGGATGATCTGGAGAACATCAGAAAACGTTTTTCCGGATCGATCCGTTCAAAAGCCTCCCCTGCTGCTCTGGTCATATTGTAGCCAAACAGGTTATGGACTTTGTCATGGCGGATCTTTCTGCCATCCACATTATGGTAAAATCTCCGATAATCTTCCGGATTGTTTGCAACATTGCGAAGTGCACTCTGCATCTTCCAGATATGGATCTTTCCTTCCGTATCTTTTGCAAATTCTCCTGCAAGCTCTTTGACCTCTTTCATTCCCTCTGTGGAATAGAAGATCGCCGGCTCATTCATATCGTTCCAAAAACCGTCGATTCCCTTCTCGATCAGGAAACGGTATTTGTCACCGAACCATTTTCTGGCATCTTTGTTCAATACATCCGGAAAATGAGTATCCCCCGGCCATACAGCAGCTACAAAATCACTGCCGTCCTCTCTCTGGCAGAAGTAGCGGTTTTTGACACCCTCCTCATAAACATCGTATCCCGGCTCTACCTTGACGCCGGCATCGATGATCGGGATCAGACGGATATCCTGATCCTTCAGTTCCTTTACGAATTCCGGAAAATCCTGAAAATTATCTTCACTTAATGTAAAGTCCTTATAAGACTGCATATAATCAATGTCCATATAGATCATATCAATAGGAATATGATTTTCACGATATCCAGCTGCAACCTTCCGGAAATCCTCTTTTGTAGTATAGCCCCATCTGCTCTGGCCAAATCCAAAGGCAAATTTCGGCGGGATATAGCTTCTTCCGATCACATGGCGGAACTGCTTTACAATATCATAGGGACTCTCCCCTTCGATCACATAAAGCTTCAGGTCTGCATTTTCGCAGGTTACCTTCATGGTATCCATTCTGGTATAGCCAATGTCAAAGGTGATCGCTGCCGGATAGTCAAAAAACATTCCAAAGGTTTCTTTTCCGGACACAATGATAAGATTATGTGCACCGTACAGGGAATGTTTATCCTCTGTATGCTCCGGATCATCGGTACAGTTACTGGTGTAAATGAATCCTCTCTTGTTGATACCGCGGTTGGATTCTCCCAATCCGTAGACGATATCCTCTTCATCCATGATATAAGTAAAAGAAAATCCATCTTCTACACAGATTTCTCCATATCCTGGCTTTCCTTCTGCTGTCTCAATGTTTTCTGTCAGTGCCTCAGTCTCAAAGGGCTCTCCATATACATATTTTTTTATCATTTTTCCCTCTCCTGTTACAGATTTCTGTAAAGAACAAATGCCTCATAAGGTTTCAGGATCACTTTCTTCCCAAAATCCTTTCTTCCAAGATTTGTGATCAGACATTCTGCATTTTTCTGAAATTCTTCCGGAATTTCCATTTCTGCCACATGCTCACTGAAATTGCAGACTGTGAGAAGCTTCTCTCCCTCAAGGGTTCTGGTATATGCAAAAATCTGATCATGATCTCTGTAAAGTGCCTCAAAAACACCGTAAACGATCACCGGTTTTTCTTTTCTTAAACGGATCAGCTTCTGATAATAATGGAAAATAGAATTAGGATCTGAAAGCTGCTGCTTCGCATTGATCTCCTTATAATTAGAGTTTACCCTGATCCATGGCGTTCCCTCCGTAAAGCCGGCCTGATGAGAATCCTCCCACTGCATTGGTGTTCTGGCATTGTCACGTCCTCTCAGCATCAGGCACTTCATCATATATTCCGGTGTATAAATACCTGCTTCTGTATATTCATGGAAATACTGAATACTCTCGATATCACGATAATCCTTAAGCTCTGTAAAATAAGCATTGGTCATTCCAAGCTCTTCTCCCTGATAAACATAAGGAGTTCCCTGCATCATATGAAGACAGGTTGCCAGCATCTTGGCTGAAGTTTCCCTGTATGCCGGATTATCATTTCCAAATCTGGAAACACTTCTTGGCTGGTCATGATTTCCAAGAAACAGACTGTTCCATGCTTTTCCCGCAAGCTCTTCCTGCCATTTGATCATAACCTTTTTAAATTCCTGGAAATCGTATTTCTCGGTAGTCCATTTACCATGGTCTGATCCCTGATCCTCTACATGCTCAAACTGAAACACCATGTTCAGCTCATTCCTGTCCTCACCTGCATATTTCTGTGCCTCTTCGATAGTCACACCGGAGGTTTCTCCAACTGTCATCACATCGTATCGGGATAAAACCTCTCTGTTCATTTCCTGAAGAAACTCATGGATCCTCGGGCCATGGACGCAGTAAGGACCAAAATCACCGTATAATCCTCCATTCATTTCTCCATCCGGATATGACTGATCCTTGGAGATCATGCTGATCACGTCCATTCGGAAACCGTCGATTCCTTTTTCACACCAGAATTTCATCATATCGTAAACTTCCTGACGAACCTTTTCATTTTCCCAGTTCAGATCCGGCTGTTTTCTTGAAAACAGGTGAAGATAATACATCTCTGTCTGAGGATCATACTCCCATGCAGGTCCTCCGAACGCACTTCCCCAGTTATTCGGTTCTTTTCCATTCACCGGCTCTCTCCAGATATAGTAATCCCTGTAAGGATTATCTTTGGATTTCCTGCTTTCAATAAACCAGTTGTGTTCATCGGAAGTATGGTTTACGACCAGATCCATGAGGATCTTAATGCCCCGTTTATGCGCTTCTTCAAGAAGCTTTTCATAATCCTCCATGGTTCCATATTCTTTATAGATCCTGCGGTAATCGGAAATATCATAGCCATTGTCATCCTGCGGAGATTCCAGCATGGGTGAGATCCAGAGAACATTTACTCCCAGTTCTTTCAGATAGTCCAGTTTTTCTATGATCCCGGGAATATCACCAATTCCGTCTCCGTTGCTGTCCTTAAAACTTCTCGGGTAGATCTGATATACCACGCTTTCTTTCCACCAGTTTTTTTTCATGGTAAATTGCCTCCTTTTTCTGTTGATTCTGAAATCAGCATATCCTATCCACCCTTTAAAATCAACAGGTTTCTCGTGAAACTTAAATTACTGCCAAACTTTTCTGTTTTTTTTATGCAGTTTTAACAATAAAGCACTACTGTCCGGCGAAAGAATTCCCACCACATTCCGGAGAGGCACCAGGAAAAGTCATCACAACATAAAAAAAGAGATCCTGCTACTCTTTTACAGAATCTCTCTTTACAAGCCAGACAGGGCTTTTTACATTTTTTTCGGCAGGTTCCTTTCCCTCTGCCATAAGAAGCAGCTTCCGCAAGGCCAGAAGTGCTTTCTGATGAACATCCTGATGAATGGTGGTCAGCTTTGGCCTGACGATCTGCGCATAAAAATTATCATCAAAGCCGGTAATGGAAATCTGATCCGGAATCCGGATTCCCCTGTCTGTAAAAAAATTGATGGCCTCCACAGCTGTGTAATCCGAAGAAAATGCCAGAGCCTTTGTCTCCAGAAAATGAGGCAGCAGCTCTTCATATTTTTTCAGTCTGCGCCGGGGTTCCTGGGGAACCACCACATAGCGGGAGCGGCTGCAGAAGCCGCCATTTTTTTCCATAGCCTGTTTGAATCCAAGCCATCTGGCATAATCACTGTCCTGCTCTGTTTCCGCAACAAAAAGTGCCCGGTGGTATCCACAGGAATGCAGATATTCCCCGATCTGATATCCGCCGGAATAATCATCCACTCCTACATTCTGAAAGCTATATCCACCCTTCGGATAGGCATCGATCAATACCATTTTTTTATTCAGCTTTCTGGAAAGCTGATGATACTGTTCTTCATTATACCCTATAATGATAAGACCCTCTACATTCCAACGGGATGCCATATCTACCACATTATCGATCCGTTCACCGCCAATGAGCATAATATAATAGCCTCTGTTTTCTGCTTCGACCTGCAGCGTTCCGGTGATCTCTCCCACAAAAGAATCCTGCAGAGACTGCATACCATGAATGAAGGAAAAACCAAGAACCACTCCAATGATCCTTGAGCCGTGTCCGGATAGCATCACAGATCCCATGTGGGGAACATAATTCTGCTCCTTCAGGATCGCCGTGATCCGGTCAATAGTGCTCTGTGAAACCCGTTTTGTATTTCCATTGATCACATTGGATACGGTTGTACGACTGACACCTGCCATATCCGCGATATCCTGCAGCCTTATCATTTCATTGAATACTGCATCAGCTCATAATGAAGCTCACAGCCCTCATAGATTTCTGCCGGAAGTAATGCTCTGGCAACCACTTTCAGTTCCTCCTCCGGCTGATCCACACGCTTCAAATGTGCATAATCTCCGTCAATCTGTTCCACGATATAATCACATACTAACATTTTTTGTCCTCTCTCTTTTCTTTTTTGCTCATACTTCAATAACCTGTATGAGCGCAATTCATTTCTCTGACTGCTTATTCACGAATGCATCTAAAAACAGGCTACAGCAAATGCTGCAGCCTGTCAACTCTTTATTCTGCCCTCAAAAAATATCTCTGTTTATTCGTCAGCACTGTCAACCTTGCTTGCGCGTGCCGCGATCTCTTTCTCCTGGATATCATTAGGAGCCTGCTCATAGCGTGCAAATTCATAGGAGAAATCTCCGCTTCCACCGGTCATGGAACGAAGAACAGTGGAATAACCATAGATTTCAAGAAGCGGAACATCTGCCTCAATGATGGTATTTCCTTCGTGGTCCGGATTCATTCCGAGAACACGACCACGTCTCTTGTTCAGATCTCCCATAACATCGCCGGTATATTTATCCGGAACTGTAACCTTCATGGAGATGATCGGCTCAAGAAGTACAGGAGACGCTTCCATAAAGCCCTTCTTGAAGGCAAGGATAGTTGCCATCTTAAATGCCATCTCAGAAGAATCTACCGGATGATAAGATCCATCGTAAAGGGTTGCCTTCACACCAACAACCGGATATGCAGCCAGAGGTCCCTTGAGAACACATTCCTGAAGTCCCTTCTCAACAGCCGGGAAGTAGTTCTTCGGAACTGCACCACCTACAACTACCTGCTCAAATACATAAGGTGTCTCCAGATCGCCAGATGGCTCAAAGCGCATCTTAACATGGCCATACTGTCCGTGTCCGCCGGACTGTTTCTTATGTTTGCCTTCTACATCTGAATTCTTACGGAGTGTTTCACGGAACGGAACCTTCGGTTTGGAAAGCTCCACATCCACTTTATAGCGCTCCTTCAGCTTGCTGACAACGATATCAAGATGCTGATCACCCATACCGTAGATCAAGCTCTGACGGTTTGCACTGTCATTGACAACCTTCAGTGTTCTGTCCTCTGTCATCATCTTGGCAAGGGACTGTGCGATCTTATCCTCGTCGCCCTTTTTCACTGCCTTAAATCTCTTATATGTATATGGTGTGGAAAGTATAGCCTTTGGATAAAGGATCGGATTCGCCTTGGTTGCAAGGCTGTCACCGGTCTGTACACTGCCAAGCTTGGCAATGGCACCGATATCCCCTGCAAAAAGCTCCGGAACTTCGATCGGTTTGGAACCTTCCATGACATAAAGCTTGTTTACACGCTCCTCTGTTCCTTTCTCTACATTAAGAAGTGTATCATCGGATTTCAGCACACCGGAGCATACCTTGATCAGAGAATATTTACCAAGGAACGGATCTGCGATAGTCTTAAATACATAAGCGGATTTCACCTTGGCAAAGTCATAATTCGCCTCAAAGATCTCGTTGGTCTTCTGTGCGATACCGTTGCAGGAACGTCCGCTTGGGCTTGGGAAATAACCACAGATATCATCCAGAAGGTTAGATACACCGCGAAGGTTCACCGGTGATCCCATGCATACCGGAACAATACTTCCATCCTGTACATTGGTTGCAATAGCTGCGGAAACCTCTGCTACGGAGAAGGTATCTCCCTCGAAATAACGGTCCATAAATTCTTCGCTTGTCTCTGCAACAGACTCCATCAGAGTTTCATGATATTTCTCAAGATATTCTGTCAGATAATCCGGAACCGGGCATTCTTCCTTGCCGGCCTTATCAATATATCTTCTTCCTGCCTGCTTCACAACATTGACATAACCTACAAACTTACCATCCTCACGGATCGGGAAATGAAGGGGAGCGATCCTCTTGCCGTACAGCTCTGTCAGCTCTTCCACGACCTCACGATAGCTGACATCATCCACGTCCATATCTGTAACAAAGATCATTCGCGGAAGTTTATATTTCTCGCAGAGATTCCATGCCTTCTGTGTTCCAACCTGAACACCGGCCTTACCGGAAACAACGATAATCGCTGCATCTGCTGCGCTGACTGCCTCTTCAACTTCTCCCACAAAATCGAAGTATCCGGGAGTATCCAGTACATTTACCTTCATCTTATCCCATGGTACCGGAATCAAAGAAGTTGTGATGGAAAAATGTCTCTTTATTTCTTCCTTGTCATAATCGCTGACAGTATTGCCATCCTCAACACGTCCGAGTCTGCTTGTCATACCTGCCAGATAAGCCATTGCCTCAGCCAGTGTTGTTTTGCCTGCGCCACCATGACCTAATAGGACTACATTTCTGATTCGGTCTGTTCTGAAAACGTCCATATGTAATACCTCCCTGTTTGTCTTACTTAATATGTTCATATTTTACTAAATTTCCATGCAAATTTCAAGTATTTTATTCAATTTTGACAACTTTTTTTCAGAAAGTTTTTCGTATTACCGTCAATTAATACAGAACAGTCGTCTATCTTTCAGAATTTCCGGTTTACATACTTTTTCACGGCATCCACAGAACGGTTCAGTACCAGCTCTTCCGGAAAATCCAGTTTAGTCAGAAGGTCTCTGGCAAGATCAAATTCCCCGATCAGAAGATCAAAATGGGCATCACTGTCCATAACCACAGGTACCCGATATTTTTTGCAGTATTCCAGCATGATGGTATCATTCTCCACTGCATTCTCACGGTTACAGTCAGGGTCCATGGAGTGATTGTTCAGCTCCAGGACTTTACCGTATTCTCTGGCTCCCTGTACAAGCGCCTCATAGTCAACCTCGTATCTTCCGTCATCCGGATGTCCGATGATATTGACACACGGATTCTTCATAGCATTAAGATAGGCCTCCGTATTCTCCTGTCTGCTGCCTGGTCTGATGCATGGAACATGAAGACTTGCAATGACCACGTCCAGCTCGCTCATGCGATCATGTCCAAAATGCTCCAGCCTGTTATCTGAGGAACTGGAACAGGTTCTGGTCGCTTTCCGCG
>OFMT01002654.1_pt1 | contig 10206 bp, 7 predicted proteins | sample 1541891 | NCBI WGS metagenome assembly OFMT01 (sample SAMN04209230, study PRJEB22552) | human gut metagenome | biome: gut; material: feces | host: Homo sapiens | place: USA: Oklahoma | reverse complement strand
AAATATTTGGACTTTTGATAGTAAAGGCGAATTGCTCATCACCATTATGAGTTCTTTGGCTCAGGAGGAAAGCCGTTCGATTTCTGAAAATGTCACATGGGGACAGCGAAAACGGTTTGCTGACGGGAAAGTTAGTCTGCCCTATGCTCACTTTTTGGGCTATCGAAAAGGCGAAAGCGGTCTGCCGGAGATTGTTCCGGAGGAGGCGGAAATCGTTCGATACATTTATCAGCGATTCATTGATGGTTTGACACCTTACAAAATTGCAAATGAGTTGACGGCTCAAGGCATTCCGACTCCCTGTGGAAAGGAAAAATGGTCAGCAAGCACCGTGAAAAGCATTCTGACGAACGAGAAATACAAAGGCGATGCACTCCTGCAAAAGAAATTTACCGTTGACTTCTTAACGAAAAAGCAACAAATCAATGAGGGACAAGTTCCACAATACTATGTGGAAAACAGCCATCCTGCGATTATCACACCGGAGGAGTTCGATTTTGTGCAGTCAGAGTTCCAGAAACGCTGCGTCAAGCCCTACAGTAGTACCAGCATTTACGCCACGAAAATCATCTGCGGAGATTGTGGGAGTTATTTTGGTGCGAAAGTCTGGCATTCCAATTCAAAATATCGCCGAGTGATTTACCAATGCAACAGCAAATTTAAAGGCAGTCATTTCTGCACCACGCCGCATTTGTATGAACCGGAAATTCAAGAGAAATTTTTGCAGGCTTTCGCACAGTATTTCTCGCAGAAAGATGCGGTCATCAAGAATTGCCAATTCGCATTGACTCGCTTGAAAAAGCAGGAAAGTAAAAAGGCAGAGCTGCAAGATGAGTTAGTGGCAGTCAATGAAAAGCTAAAAGATTACATCCAGCACGGTGGAGAGAATTTCGATGCACTCAATGCAAAATATGAGGAGCTTTCCGCAAAATTAGATGCTGAGGAGACAGCCGAATCCGACCGAAAACGCCGGATTGCAAAGATGCAGAAAATTTTGCTGATGTTAAAGAAAACCGATTCTGTGCTGGAAACATTTGATGAATCCGTCTGGAATGCCGTTCTGGAAAATCTCACCGTGTTCCATGATGGGAGTTTGGTGTTTCTGTTTCGGGATGGGACGGAGATTAAAGTGTGAGAAGAGTAGCAGCCCTGTTGGAGAAATCCGGCAGGGCTGTTTTTTTGTCATGATTCAAGTCCATAATTGTAAAATCCTAGCCCACTCGGAAACTTTCCAACACCTTGGAAACAATCCAACAAGGCTGCTTTTTCACTCCTTTTTCCTCTCCAAAACTCACTTAATTTTATTAAGTCCAATCGACACCCCTCAAAAAACGCCACCTATCGTTTGCTTTTTGAAAAAACGCCGAGCTATCGTTTGCACTTTAGCTCATGAAAGCAAAAAATCATGCACCCGATTTTTGGGGTGCATGATTTTTACATTGTATCATCAAAGATACGATTGTGGTGGAGGCGACGAGAGTTGAACTCGTGTCCGAAAACCGATTCCTGCAACTTTCTACGAGCGTAGTTTATCTTTTCAAATTCCGAACAAAAGTCGCCGACAAACAGGCTACAACTGTTCGTAGTTCAAATGCCATTCAACGGTGTGAACAGGCCGAAGAATCGTTCACCACTGCGTTATGCCGCAGCACAGGTCGTGGTACTCCTGTGGGCGACAGTAGCTGACTTAGGCAGCTACCTGCAAGCTTCTGTTGAAGCTTACAGAGATATTTCTTTTAGCGTTTAATTTAAAAACGTGCCCCGTTTTGAAGAGACGATGCCAACTCTGCTCGCTTATTCCACTGCACAGTCCCCGTCGAAACCTTTACGCCCCCATTCTATAGAAACAGGTTTTTCCTGATTTCATCGGTATTGTGACTTCATTGTACGATCAATCTGCCGCTTTGCTGCCTGCTCTGCTGCGGACTGTCGCTTATCATACAGCTTTTTCCCTTTGCAGAGTCCAATCTGCACTTTTACATTCGACCCGCTCCAATGCAAATTCAATGGAATCAAGGTCAAACCGTCTTGTTTGATTTTTCCGAACAGCCGCAAAATTTCTCGTTTATGCATCAGCAATTGCCGTTCCCGTCTGGGATCTGTACGGGCTAAACCGTCTTTCTCATAGGGAGAAATATGCATACCCTTTAACAACAGTGTTCCATTTTTAATGTCACACCAGCTGTCTTTCAAGTTAACATTGCCCTGCCGAATGGATTTTACTTCATTTCCCTGCAATGCAATGCCCGCTTCAAAATCTTCCAATACAAAATAAGAGTGCCGAACAGCACGGTTATCTGCAATCTGTTTGGAACGTGTTTGTTTTTGTGCCATGTCAAGCCCTCCTCTTTCTTCTTTGGATTCTTTTTTATTATAACATGATTTTTTTCATTTGTCAACACTTTTTTTACGGTTTTATTCGACTTTCTTTTCTGATTTCTTCGTCAATTCCGCCAATGCTGCATAATGGCGAATCGTAAAGGATTCCGGTGCAAGTTGCTCCAGCAGCTGTAAATGTTCCGCCTCCCACGCAGCAATTTTTTCCGGCGGCAATGACGCTCCAATACCACGACAAGCTTTCATGCGTCCATTCCAGCTCTCCCGTGTAAACGGTACATCCAAATCAATTTCCATTTGATGGGTAACGGTAAAATCATCAAGCCATTCCTCTGCAATTGCAATCGGATGCTTTCGCTCCCCTGCTCCGCTCCAGTTCGGATTGTATTGTAAAACAAGCTCTTCGCTGGCATGTGCAATCGGGTCTTCATATGGCAGCCACTGCATGCAGAGCAACAGCACCTTTCCACCCGATTTCAATACCCGTGCAAACGCTGGAGCTGTTTTTGCAACATCGAAATACCAATAACATTGACATGCTGTAATCCAGTCAAATGGCTCTGCAAATGTTGGCAGCGTTTCCGCTGTAGAAACCAGATAAGCAATCTCCATGCCCTGCGAAAGCTGCTTTGCCTGTGCAATTTGATTCGGTGCAATATCACAGCCTGTCTAATGTGCACCAGCAGCATATAGATTTCGAGACAGAACACCCGTTCCCGTTCCAACATCCAAGACCCGTTGCCCAGCTGCACCACAGTTTCGATTCAGAATCATTTCATAGAACTGCGGCGGATAGATGTCCCGAAAACGGGCATAGTCCGCAGAAGTTTTTCCCCAGTCAAACTTGTTTCCATGGTCAATGTTTTGATTTTGCATGTTGTTTTGCTCCTTTCTATTCTGCTTGAAAAATGAATTTCTATTCTCTATGATAGCAAAAAACAGAAAATTTGTCAAGCAAAAAGCACCCTTTGCATTCGCATTGGGTGCTCTCTTACTTATTTATCAACCTTTGGTTTAAGAAAAACGATTTCCGCACTTTACACAAAACGCAGCAGATGCTTTAATAGAAGCATGACAACGTGGGCATGTTTTTCTTGCTTGTGGAACAACTGCCGCCGCTGGAATTGGTGCACGCTCATAAGAACGAGAAATTTCTGAATGCACGCTTGAACCACATGCTTTGCAGAATCTTGCACCTTCGCTCAATATAGCACCACACTGCTTGCAGTAATGCACCGCAGCATACGGTCTTTCCGGCTGTGGTTGTGGTGTTTCAACACGAATCGGCGGAACACTTCTCGTAGTTGTTGAAACATGACTGCCAGAAGAACTTGTTGCATAATCCGGAATCCGAGCCCCTCTCTTTTCCATAATGTCATCTGCTCTTCGATTGATGGAAGCAGTTCGTTCTCTGGCAATCCGTTCCTGTTCATTGATGAGATTCTGTACCCGTTCCATTCGCAGTGCCGTTGGCGGATGCGTGCTGACAAGAATTCCAAGCTTGCTTACTTCTTCTTCACCGCCCATCGATTGGAAAAAGCTATAAAGCTCTCGACCATAGCCGAGCAGGCAAGCGAACGCATCTGCTTCATATTCATTTTCTCGGCTGCCTTTCATCACTAAAAGCTGTCCAATTTTTGTCCAAAGCCGCATAAACAAATTGATGAAAACCAAGCTCAAAAAAGAGGCAATGCTTGTGCCCAATTTGAGGAAGAAAACACAGATGCCATGATCTCGGTCACCATGAGAAAGCCAACCAACAATGGTTACCACCGCATTGAAAAGAAAAGTCGCTGCAAGAATGATGATTTTCAAAATGGTGATTCCAATGGTAATAATCATGTTTCCAACGGTAATCAGCAACAGCAAATCGGTATCTTTATGTGCCAGATGTCCGAATTCATGTCCCAAGATTCCTTTCAGCTGTTCTCGAAACATTGGATTTTGTAAACCACCTGTCGTAACAGCAATGGTTTTTCTGCCAAGTGCAAAGGCGTTTTCGTCTTCATTTTCCGTGTAATAAAGCTTTATATCCGGTGCAATCGAAGAATCTTCTCTTCTCGCCTGCTGGTAAACTTCCTGAAAAATCGGCAGGATACTATTTTGCCATTCCGGAGATAGCTTTTCAATCGGATGGCATTGACACTGCAACCGCAGCAGCCACTCTCCAACTGGAGATAATGCCAACGCCAAGGAAATGATATACGCAACCAATCCCACTACGAACCCCAATAGGATTCCGATGCCTCCGCCGCCGGAAAACAGCAGCCCAATGATTGCGGAAATCAAGATATAGTTGATAATCAGATAGATCACAACTGTTGTATTTGATTTCCGAAACATTCTCTTTAAAAACTCAAATACATACATAATCAGAATACCCATTTCCGATCTTATAAATTTTTAGACAGAAACTGCTCCAGTTCTTGCGGTTCTGGCGGAACATGTGGGCGAATCTGTTCATTTTCATTGATATGGTGATACTGTGCAATGCCTTTTGGAAGATTCTTAGAAACCTCCATGCCATCAAATGTAAACTGCAACTCCTCCGCATTGACCACTGAAAGCAGGTGTTCTTCAAATGCTTTCAACAGAGAACCATTCATTTCTTTCAGCCGCTTTACTTCTGACGTTGCGAATAAGAAGTAAACGCTTCGCATCGTTCCCTCTTTGAGCAGTTCCTCCAGAATCTTGCTGACATCGTAGTTCACTGGTGCAGCCTTTGGAGCAGGTGGAACTGGCTTTGGAGCGGGTTTCGGTGCAACTGGCGGCTCTGGGGTTGGTTTTGGTGCTTCAGGCGGCGTGCTGTCCCAGCGAAGAGAAGCGAACGGATTTTTGAATTCCGACTCGGGCAGATTTGCAGTCGTTTTCTTCAGTAAGAAGGAAAGGTCAACAGCAGCAAACTGGTCTGCTTCTTCTTTCAGTGCTTCTGCGGAAGGAATCGGTTCAGAAACTTCTGTTTCTGCTTCCGCAGATGGCAATGCTTCATCCAAGTAGTCGTTCATCAAGATGCGATCCTGTTCAAACATCTTTTTCACCAGCTGCACATTCTGCACGTTCTTCACGACAACAAAAATGGGGTCGGTGGTATTCTTTCGTTTTCTCTGCTGATAAATCTCATAGACTTGCACCAGGAAAGAAACAATCTCTGCATCACTTTCTGCAAGATAGAATCGTTTGGAAAAATGCCGCTTTAAAACCTGATAGAACAACCGATTTCGATTTTCTTCAATCAGGATTTCCCCGTCAATACAATAAACTGTGGCAGTGCGATTCCAAAGTGCAGACAACAGATAATTCTTTACCAGATTGTCTGGCAACTCTTCGTCTGTTCCGCCAATTAACAGATTGTGGTTATTTTTCCGGTTCATTTCGATGACAAAGGGGTCTGCTACCTTTACTGGAAGAGCAAGCTGCATCTCTACCCACTTAGAATCCCGTAAAGCCGGCGATAAATAATCCAACGTATTCGAATGGTCAGACATGGAGAAAATGGTATAATTTTTATACCTCGGAACTTGTTGCAAATCGTCCTGAATTTCCTGCAAGAATTCATTTCTTCGCTTTCCGAAAAAGGCAACCCGTAACTTTTCATTGCTCTTTCCTTCTGCAATATTCGGGTTCATAATGGCAGTTCCCGGCGGGCCAATTCGCTTCTGATAAGCATCATTTCCGAGTTCCTTAAACAGAAATTCATAGTCGTTTTCCAGACATTTCAGTCCAAATCGAACCGTCATCAAATCAATATCCCCTGCCTGCATTTGCAAAGAGCGAACAGTTGCACTCTTTTGCGATGCCATGATGAAATGATATCCAAACGCACCGCCTTTCGCAAGAAGTTCATGTGTCATGGAAACAATTGCATTTCTGCATTTGGTTGGAATATCATTGCTGTAAAAGCTCTGAAATTCGTCAATGATAATCAAGAAATGCGGCAACTTTTTCCCAGAATTGTGGTTGTAGTCGTCAATATTGGTATACGTTCCAAAAATCTCTGACCGCTGTTCCATATCTTTCATCAGGGATTCTAAGATGCTTTTTCCGAATTCTGGCTGTGATGCCAAGCCCAATACCCGAATGTGGGGCAACCGATAATGGCGATATAATTCAAATTCAACCCCGTCTTTAAAGTCCAGCAGATAGAGTTGCAACTCTTCCGGTGCATAGCAGAGCATCGCATTCATAATGATGGTATTCAGAAGAACGGATTTTCCGCCTCGTGTACCGCCCAAAATCAAGGTATGTACATTGGTATCTCTGGCACTGAGTTTCAAGTCTACAATTTTTTCGCCTGTACCGATTCCGATTGGAATGGAAATGCCCGTTAAATTTGACCGTTGGAATCGTTTCTGGTCTAGAATATCTTCTGGCGAAATTCCAACTTGTTCGGATTGCTTCTGATAGGATTCAAACAGCTCGCAGTCTTTTTCCGTAATGGCATTGCCAGCCACTGGATGCAGCACACAGTGAGAAGGCTTGTGATAACAAGTCCCATCGGAATATGCAATTTCATTTCCATGAAACAGTTCAAAAATGCCTGCCAAATTTTCAGAATCCGCATCTTTTTCCACGCACCGATGGTCATAGGAAAGCACGGTATAAATACCATACTTGTTGCCATTTTCAATAATCTGCTTTAAATAGCTGAAGTTTTCCTTGGAATACCCCTCAAATGCAGCAGGAAAATTATAAATCATCAGCAAGGTACAAATCTCGGAGATTTTTGGATGTTTTTGGTTATAGTCCAAAATATGATTTTCTCCATCTTTGAATTTTGTTCCCCAGCTTACAATCTGTGCAGCAAGATTTTTCAGGATTTTAGAAACGGCTTGGTGATCAGTGACCCGTTCCAATACTTCCGGAAATTTCAACGAAAATGCTTGAAATGCCACGGTATTTCCACCTGCTTTTTTGCAGTCAATGGCAACGACTCTGCCCTTTGAAACCGGAAATGCCCGCAGATAATTGCAAATAATTTGTGCAGAAAGCTGCTGCATAAAGGCTTCCGATTGGTCATCCACATGAAGAATAAAATTCGCCTGTTTTCTAAAGTTCATTTCATAGGGCAACTTGATTTCAGGACGATTGGAATGTATCAAAGCAGATGCAGCTGTTCCTGACAGTGCCATGCTTGGAACAGAAGCGATTGCAAATGGAATTGCATTTGGAAATTGTGTAATGGTGGTATTCCAATCGCTGCAAGGTGCATCGAATTGGTTCTCCATCTGCTGCAAAAGCTGCTCTGCCGCTTCTGGCTGGCTGCAAGCACGTAGTTCCTGAATCCGTGGAAATTTCTGTAGATTTCTAGAATTCTGATTTGCTCGATAATCCTGAACATATGTTTCTTGAAACAGTTTTAGCTGTTTGGCAGTCGGAAACGGTGGAACGGTCATTGGAAAGCCATCACAATTCCATTCTTTCTGCGAAATGGGAACACAAAGAGAGAGAATTTCATTTGCCAGTTTATTCGATTCTTTTTTATAGCCCTCCTCTTTCGGACGGCTGCCGTGGAGAATGACATGAATGTTACACTTGTGTCCATTTTCCAGTATATTTTTCAAGTTGAGCAGGGTGTTTTCGTTATAGGTATCTGGGAAATCAAACAGAACCAAAAAGAGTGGTGGATTTTCCGCTTTGTTGGCGTATAAATCATTCATCATATCATTATTGATTTCGCAGATTCGGTTTTCAATCTCTCGATATTCCGTAAAAATCTGATGATGAAATAATTCTGGCAACTGTTCTTTCAAATTGAAAAATGGCTTGATATGATTACCAAATTTCAATTTGTCCATGATGTTGCAGGTAATTTCTCCGAGCGGAGCAAAGGAGAAAGCAGAAAACAGAATTTGATGCATGAATTGTTCGGCTCGGTCTGCACCCATCGAAGTTGCATCCACAAAAAAATGCACCTGCTCCATCTCTCTGATGGTGATTGGCATACGAATGAAGTCTTTTACTGCTACTTTTTTAAAGCGGTCATGGACTGCTTTTTTTAAAAAGTCCCATGTAATGCCGTCGCCATAGTGATATTCTGCCATTCCTAAGAAAAGCAGTCCCGATAAATCCTGATGATTGCTGTTGATTTTCCCGTAATGCCGCAGATATGTCACCATCAGCTTGGCTGCCTCTAAAAAAGTTTCCCATGGCATGGCATTTTGCACCAAAGACATCGTACTTTTTTTCAACTGCAACTCTGCATCTTGAAATTGTTGCTGAATCGCTTCTTTTTTTTCAACAGTTTCCTTCTGTAGGCGATTGACAGCTTGCTCTTTTCTGATTTCTGCTGCATGATATTGCTGTTCTGCCTGTTGCAATTGCATTTGGCAGTCTTGATTTAATTTTTGAAAACTACGCTCTAAAAACTCGTTTTTCTCTAGCTGTTCTTTTAAACAGATTGCACGGGAATAGCATTCAATGAGCGTCCGATAAAGCTCTTTTCGCTTTGAGGAGAGCATATAATTCAGCCCGTTGATAATCACCGGCAACCGATATTTTCCAGTCGTGGAAAAATAGGTTTCGTGCATGTCATAAACCGATTTGGCTTCCTGTAGAATGTCATCCACATCCTGATAAGCTGCTTCTATTTTCTGCTGCAAAGTCGGTGCCATTTTGGTATGATACTTTCTGAAATACTTATCATTTGTTTTCAAATAGATATGCCGTTCTTCCAGACATTCGATGACAGAGGACATCAAGACAGCTTCCTGTCTGGCTTGCTCATAGAACTGTTCTCTCTGTTTGTCAGAATCCTGCTGGATTTGAATTCTTGTTTGTATCAAACAGGTTTCCGCTTTTTTTAAAGCTTGCTCTTGAGCAGCAATTGCAACTGTTAAATCTTGGTCGGTTTTTTCCTTTTGTGCGTTTGTGTGAGAAAGCAGCAGCGTATGTTTCTGGTCGATTGCCTGTAAATCATGCTGCATTCCATGCAGGATTTTTAATATTTCTGTTGTTTGAACCATTCTATTTTATCCTTTCAATCATGGTTCTGGTTAAAAACTAACACTATCGTACTGCTGCACGATTTGCTTTAATTCCTGTAATTGCGGAATTGCCCGTTGCAAAGTTTGAACTGGAAGTTCTGTCAGGTTGCTGATATTATCAACCGTTTGATTATAAGCTGCTCCCATTTCATCTCTCCAGTCCGGACGCTTATTTTCTGCATAAGCAGAACTAGAATGATTCAAATTCTGAATGGTTTCATTTAACAAGTCGATGGCTTTCTGAATTGCCTGTGCACTAATATCTGCCATAATCGATGCTTCCTTTCCTTTTTAAGAAATCGACGCCGATTCCATCTGTCTTACGATTCCCACTAGTGTTTGTAGTGTTCCAATATTTTTTTGCAGATTTGCCTGCGGGGCTTCCAATGCTGTTACGCATTGATTGACAATCCCCAGAAATTGTTGCAGATGAACGTCTTCCTGTCCGATTCCGACATTGGGGGCTTCGCTTTGTAAGGTGGTTGCAGCGGACTGCAATTCGTGCAGACAAATTTCTGCCCCACCAATTGCCGCATCAATCGTCGTAGCGTTTACAATCATTGCCATAATCAATCGCTCCTTTTAATTTTATTCATTTTATATTCCAGTTAAGATTCGATTGGTTCCAAATGAAAACAAGTTATTATTTTGAATCGTGATATAATCATCAAATCTTTTTCCTGTATGGGTCTGTTCAAAATGATTTTTCACTTTTTCATAAATTCTTTCTGGAATGCTATTCAATTCTGAAATCGAAACAGGGCTTCCATCTTTATGATAGTAATGTCCATGAAGATCAATAATATATTCTAAGTCCATTTTCTCTATCTTAGAGCTTGTGTTCATAGCGAAAAAGTGATATAATAGGAGACATGAAAAAAGAATA
>OFMT01002653.1_pt1 | contig 10207 bp, 6 predicted proteins | sample 1541891 | NCBI WGS metagenome assembly OFMT01 (sample SAMN04209230, study PRJEB22552) | human gut metagenome | biome: gut; material: feces | host: Homo sapiens | place: USA: Oklahoma | reverse complement strand
GTGTGTTTCTTCCCCGCCTGAACGCCGAGAATTACGATTTGATCGTCGTGGCCGGCGATTCGGAGAATTATGCTGCGGCTTTCGCTCAGGCTCCACGCCTGCTGAAACCGCATGCCGCGATTGTCTTCACCGATGTGCTTGCCTTTGATTCGGCCACATCGGCCGGCGGCGTGCTGAATCCCGCCAATCGTGATGCCAAATCCATCGCGATGCGCGAATTGCTGGAAACGGTGGAGTCGGATGAACGGTTCGTCACTGCGTTGACGCCGACCGGCACTGGTCTGCTGGTTGCCGTCAAGAAATAGACCAATCAGATTAATCAGCCGTGCCGCAATGGCACGCATATGTTGAAAGGGCCATGCATGGGGATGCGTGGCCCTTTCAACATATGGAAATCCCTTTTACTGTTCCTGGTGGGTGCCGATTATCTGGCTGACCACCACGGTACCGTCTTCCAGCACCGTCTCAACTTCGTTCATGGCGTCTTCGTCGCCGGTATGATGCTTATGCTTCGTACCGTCCTCCAGTTCGAATCGTTTGGATTGATGGCTCAGCAGAATACCTGAGATCACGGCTGCGACCATGGACCCCACCAGGACGCCGAAACGGGCTTCAGCCGATAGTTCGGCATCCTGATATGCCAGCGACGCGATGAGAAACGACACCGTGAAACCAATGCCGCAGGCGCAGGCAGCGGGGAACATGTCGCGCACGCGCAGCCCCTTGGCCATCTTCAGACCGCCCACGTGCGTGGACAGCCATGCGGTGGTCATGATGCCCAGAGGTTTGCCGACCACGAGCGCCACCATCACGGCAACGACCACCGGCGAGACGAACAGCGCCAAGGTCAACGACTCGAAGTGCACACCAGTGGCGAACAGTGCGAAGATCGGCAACGCCAGTAGTGCGGAGAACGGCTGCAGCTTGTCGGCGTAACGTTCCGCACGCGGCGTCTTCTCACCGAAACGCTCATGGGCCGGCGTGAGCAGTCCCACGAGCACGCCGGCCAAAGTGGGGTGCACGCCGGCTTCGAACATCATGACCCATGCCAGCACGCCCACGATGGCCACGGCCAGCCACGGTACCTTGCGCATGCGGACAAGGAAGTACCAGACGACCGCGCATACGGCTATGCCAAGGAACCAGTACCATGCGTTCACCGATGAGAAGAACACCGCGATCAGGATGATGGCCAGCAGGTCGTCCACTGTGGCCAATGTCATCAGAAAAGCGCGGATGGATCCCGGCAACGCTTTGGCGAACAGGGCCAATACGGCCAATGAGAACGCGATATCCGTGGCTGTGGGCACCGCCCAGCCATTGGACATCTGTGCGAAGGAGAACGACGTTCCTGAAGCGATGACGAGTTGCCCTGATCCTGCCGCCGCGAATAATGAGATCACGCCGATGAACAGTACCGGCGGAGCAAGCATACCGCCAACCGCGCACAGCATCGGCACGGCCGCGGCTTTGGGATTGGACAGTGATCCCGTGGTGAGTTCCTGCTTCAATTCCAGGCCTACGGTCAGGAAGAACACCGTCAGCAGGCCATCCTGCACCCAATGGCCCAATCCCATGTCGATATTGGTGTGTGGAATGGCTATACGGAAGTTCTCAAGCTGTTCGAACGCATGCGCGGTGAACGGCAGATTGGCGAGCAATAGGCCGGCAAGAGCGAAACCGAGCATAATCAGACCGGATATGCGGTCGGACGCGGCTATGCGTCGGATTGTTGCCCAGGTTCCCCTCTTCGATGTGGCCATCATGCTCCTTGTCTTGCGGTCCCCGTTCGACCGCAGTATCCGTAAACGTAGTATCAAGTGTATCGGAGGGTCTTGGCGTTCATCCCTGCCGCATATTGCGCTCCGCTGTGCGCGCAATCAATTGCAGGCTTCACAAAAATCCACGGAAAATAAAGAAAGCCTCCTCCGCATTCGCGAAGGAGGTTCATGTGCGCGAGACAGGATTCGAACCTGCGACCTGCTGATCCGTAGTCAGCTGCTCTAATCCGCTGGGCTACTCGCGCAACGTTGTCTTGTTTTCGGCAACTCGAATAAGATACACCCAAATGAACTCCAGGCAAAATCTCGGCGTGTCGCAGGAGTTTTCGGCCTTACGCCTCACGTAGACGAGGAATTTTCTGCGTCGACACCTTGAGTAGTTTCGGAGTGCCCGATCCGGTGACGGCGGCTTCGTCGACGACCACCTCTTCGACGCCTTCCATGCTGGGAAGACGGAACATGGTGTCCTCCAGCGTCTTCTCAATAATCGAACGCAATCCACGTGCGCCCGTACCCCGCCGAATCGACGTCGCCGCAATCTGCCGTATCGCCCCTTCGGTAAAGGTCAACGTCACCCCATCGACGGCGAATAGCTTCTGGTACTGCTTGACCAGCGCGTTTTCCGGTTCGACGAGGATTCGGGCCAAATCGTCTTCGGTAAGTTCCTCAAGCACGCTGACTACCGGCAGACGTCCGATGAACTCCGGCAATAATCCGAAATCAGCCAGATCATCGGCGGAGACCTGCGCAAGCAGCTCACGCTTGGGAACCTCATGGTCATGCCAGGCCGCACCGAAACCGCTTTCCCTGGCGCCCAACCGTTGCGCCACGATGTCGGCGAGTCCCACGAACGCGCCACCGCAGATGAACAGTATGTCGCGGGTGTCGATCTGCACGGTTTCCATTTCACGATGCTTGCGGGTCCCTTCCACCGGCACGGAGGCGACGGTGCCTTCAAGGATCTTGAGCAGCGCCTGCTGCACGCCCTCGCCGGACACGTCACGCGTGATGGAGGTGTTTTCGCCGCTTTTACGGGCGATCTTGTCGATTTCGTCGATATATACGATGCCCTGCTGCGCACGCGCCACATCCCCGTCAGCAGCCTGGATGAGGCGCTGCAGCACGGTTTCGACGTCATCGCCCACATATCCTGCCTCGGTGAGCGTGGTGGCGTCCGTGATGACGAACGGCACGTTCATCACATGGGCCAGCGTCTGCGCGAGATATGTTTTGCCCACGCCGGTCGGCCCGAGTAGCAGGATGTTCGATTTCGCCACTTGCACACCCTCGAACGAATCGTCATGTCCATGCATCCGTTCCTTGCCGATTCGCGACGACTCGCGCATTTCCATGTTGACGCGCTTGTAATGGTTGTACACCGCCACTGAAAGTGTCTTTTTGGCGGACTCCTGGCCTATGACGTGATTGTCGAGGTAGGCGCTGATCTGTGCCGGCTTGGGCAGTTGCAGGATATTGAGCTGGGCGTCCTTGTCCCGTTCCTCGGAAATGATGTCCACGCACAATTCGATGCATTCGTCGCAGATGGCCGCGCCCGAACCGGTGACCAGTTTGCGCACCTGGCTCTCGGACTTGCCGCAGAACGTGCATCTCGGCACCGCATCGTTGTAGCTGACCACGCGTCCCATTCGCAACCTCTTCGTTTCACATATCTGCCGTTTAGAAAACACAATACCCCTGCCGCGACCCGGCAGGGGTATTGCATTTGTGAAGATATCATTCCACCGCAGGCTCAGCTGCGATGTTCCAGCACCTCGTCAACGATACCGTATTCCTTGGCCTCCTGGGCCGTCAGGAACGTGTCCACTTCGATGTCCTTGCGGATCTTCTCGATGTCACGACCGGTATGCTTGGCCAGCGTGTTCTCCAGCCATTCACGCATACGCAGCATCTCCTTGGCCTGGATTTCAATCTCCGTGGCCTTGCCGAAGCCCTGGTCGATGGCCGGCTGGTGGATGAGCACGCGGGCGTTCGGCAGCATCAGACGTTTGCCTTTGGCGCCGGCGGCCAGCAGGATGGCCGCGGCCGAGGCGGCCTGGCCGAGGCATACGGTCTGCACGTCCGGCTTGATGTACTGCATGGTGTCGTAGATGGCGGTCATGGCCGTCATGGAACCGCCCGGCGAATTGATGTACATCATCACGTCACGGTTCGGATCCTGGCTTTCCAAAACCAGCAGCTGGGCCATGATGTCATCGGCGGAGGTGTCGTCCACCTGCACGCCCAGGAAGATGATGCGGTCCTCGAACAGTCTTGAGTAGGCGTCCATGGTCTTCATGCCATACGGCGTCTTCTCGCTGAACTGCGGCATAACGTAACGGTTGGTCGGTCCGGCAAGACGCTGGGCGCGTGCTACGAACCGTGCTTCTTCGCTAGCCATGTTCACTCTCCCCTCATGCTGTCGCGCGTGGTGATGATCTTATCCACGAAGCCGTATTCCAGTGCTTCCTGCGCGGTGAACCAGTGATCGTATTCGTTGTCTCGGTAGATCTCCTCGACGGTGTGACCGGTCTGTTCGGCGGTCAGCTCGCTCATGGTCTTCTTCATGTCCATGATGAGCTCGGCGTTGATGCGCACGTCAGTGGCGGTGCCGCCGATGCCGCCGGACGGCTGGTGCATCAGCACACGGGCGTGCGAGGTCAGGAAACGCTTGCCCTTGGTACCGGAGCTCAGCAGGAACTGGCCCATGGAGGCGCACATGCCCAAGCCCACGGTGGCCACGTCCGGCTCGATGAGCTGCATGGTATCGTAGATGGCCATGCCCGCGGTGATGGAGCCGCCCGGGGAATTGATGTACAGCCAGATATCCTTTTTCGGATCCTCGGCGGCCAGCATCAGCATCTGCGCGCAAATGCGGTTGGCCATCTCGTCCTTGACTTCCTCACCCATCCAGATGATGCGGTCCTTGAGCAGGCGGTTGAAAATCGGATCGGTGGGTCCTGCCGGCATGTCTTCGCCAGCCATGACGGGCAGGGGTGCACTAAGGTTGCTCACCTTGTCTCCTTTTCCAGTGTTCTCTATAGTTTCACAGCCTACCGCTTCGAAGCGACGGGGAACAAAATTGCGCCCACAGTGGAGAAGCCGACGGCGAAAACACGGTTATTTGCGTTTCGCGCCGATGCGGAAGGCGGTAATCAGGCAGCAGATTGCAACGGCGACAATCACGATCATGACGGCGAACGTCCAACTGCCGCCAACCGCCGTGGCATGGCTGAATGCCTCGGTTCCTTCCTTGCCTGCGCCGGCCTGGGCCACGGACAGCACCGTGGAGAACAGCGCGGTTCCGGCTGCGCCACCGAACTGCAGGCAGGTGTTGAACACGGCGTTGCCATCCGGCATGAATTGCGGCGCAATGCTGCGCAACGCATTGGTCATGATGTTGGAGAAGCCAAGCGCATAGCCAAGTCCGAAGATGAAGTAGAAACCGGCAAGCGTGGCCGGCGTCAGCCGCATGGAGAAGACCAGCAGCAGGATCGGGCCGCAGATCGCCAGGAAGAACGCGCCCAGAATCGGGCGGACAGGTCCGAAACGGTCGTACAGCGTGCCGCCGATCGGTGCGAAGAAAGCGCCGATCAACGCGCCCGGCAGCACCAGCGCGCCTGCCAGGAACGCGTCCGTTCCCAGGGAAAGCTGGGCAAGATTGGTGATCACATAGCCGAAGCCGATGCCGACGATTGGCAGCAGCATGTAGGCGATCAGATGCAGCAGCACCATCGGATCACGCAGCCATCCCAAGCGAATCAGCGGCGAGAAGGAACGACGGGACGACCATCCGAAGAAGAAAAGCGATCCCAAGCCGACGATCAGGCTGATCACTGCGAAAATCGCCGGCGCTGTAGCCGCACCACCCGAAACGGCGGCGGCAACAGCCACGCCCGCCTGGTTCAGGAACATCACTAGACCGCACAACGCCAGCACAATCGCCGCGAACTGCAGCGGATTCAGATGCGCCTCTTCCGTCGGACGGTGCTGTTCGATGCATTTGAGGCCGACAGGCAGCGAAATCAGCAGAATCACGGGAATGACGATGACGAAAATCGCACGCCATGGCAGAATGCTCGACACCGCGCCACCCACGGTCGGGCCGATGGCGGGCGCCACGGTGATGACGAGCGAACCGACGCCCATCAGTCGTCCGACCTTGCTGCGTGGGGACTGTTCGAGAATGATGTTCATCATCAGCGGTGTGGCCACGCCGGAGCCGATGCCCTGGATGATGCGGGCTACTAGAATCACCGGGAACGCATGGCCGAAGATCATGGTCAGCGAGCCAAGCACCGCAAGCGCCACCGCGGCGAGGAACAGGACGCGATGCTTGAATTTGCGGTTAAGATACGACGACAGCGGCATGGTGGCTGCGACCGTCAGCAGGTAGATGGTGGTGATCCACTGCACAGTAGCAGTGTTCACGTTGAATTCCCGCATGAGCTGTGGGAACAGCACCGTCATCACGGTTTCGGTGAGGATGCCGATGAAGGCGAGCGAGCCGACCGCCACGATGGCGCCGATGAGTTTGCCGGGAATGCGTTCGTCCGGCGTTTCCTTGATGTTTTCGCTATTGTCCCTATTGTTATGGTCGGTGGTTTCGAGCGTTGTATTCCGTTCTTTCATAATCACTTTCCGCGCACTTTTTCCTGCGGCCATGTGCGACGCCGCGATTGACGCATGGGCCTTGCAAAGCAAGCAGGCGTCAACCCCAGCGAAGAATTTTAGCGGAACCCCTGACCCAATGCCGGCAGGAAACGAACATCAGGCGTTGCGCTGGCCGGAACGGCCGTCACCGTTATCGTCCTCTTCGTGCAGAATCTTCCGAATCCGCTCCAATCTCGGCTTGACCTCATGCTCGTAACCGCGGTCGTTCGGATGGTAATACTCACGCCCCTGCAATTCGTCAGGCATGTACTGCTGCGGCGCCACCGCGCCCGGCCAATCGTGCGCGTACCGGTAGCCTTCGTGGTTGCCCCAGCTTTTCATCAGCGCGGTCGGCGCATTGCGCAGATGCAGCGGCACTTGGCCGATAAGCCCCGCATCCACGTCGGCGAGCGCCGCGTTGATGGCGTTGTAGCTGGCGTTGGATTTGGGCGCGGTGGCGACGGCGAGCGCCGCTTCGGCAAGAATGATGCGCGCTTCGGGCATGCCGATCATGGCCACTGCCTGCGCCGCGGCTACGGTGACTTGCAGGACCTGCGGGGCGGCCATGCCGACTTCCTCGGATGCGGCGATCATGATGCGTCGTGCGATGAAGCGCGGGTCTTCCCCCGCGCGCAGCATGCGGGCCAGATAATGCATGGTGGCGTCCGGATCGGAGCCTCGCATGGATTTGATGAACGCCGAGATGACGTCGTAGTGGTCGTCTCCGTCCTTGTCGTAACGCACGGTGGCCACGTCCATGACCTTCGACACCACATCAGGCGTGATGATGGGCCGTTTCGCGCCTTTTTTGCGTTCTTTGTCACCAGTGAGCACGCCGGCCGCGGCTTCGAGGATGGTCAGTGTCTTACGTGCGTCGCCGCCGGCCATGCGGATGATCTCATCCACAGCCTCGTCGGTGATTCTGATTTCGTTGTCAAGGCCGTGTTCGCTTGCGATGGCGCGATTGATCAGCGTTTTTAGATCGTCCGGTTCCAGCGATTCGAGTTTGACGACCACGGATCGGCTGAGCAGCGGCTTGATGACGGAGAAGCTTGGGTTTTCCGTGGTGGCCGCGATGAAGGTGACGTCGCGGTTTTCCACACTGGGCAGCAACGCGTCCTGCTGCGATTTGGAGAAGCGGTGCACCTCGTCGATGAACAACACCGTTTCCTTGCCTTCGGAGACGAGACGTTCGTGCGCGCGTTTGAGCACGTCACGCACGTCCTTGACGCCGGAGGTGACCGCGGACAGTTCCTCGAAGACACGGCCGGACTGTTTGGCGACGATATAGGCGAGGGTGGTTTTGCCGACTCCGGGAGGTCCGAACAGGATGATGGAGCTCGGTGCGGTGAGCGATCCTTTCGAAGCGGGGTTGGCGAGTCTGCGCAATGGCGACCCCTCCCCCAATACCCGTGATTGCCCCACCACATCGTCGATGCTCGCTGGGCGCATGCGTACGGCAAGCGGGCGCGTCACATCATCCGGCGCTTCCATCGCGGCAAACAAATCGTCAGTCATGCTTTCCACTGTACCGCAACACACCCAACAATTCGAACACACGTTCGATGCATGCGTTCGCCCCAACCGGTAGACTGGCAAGCATGGCAGACGATACGAATTATGGCTCGCTGGGCGCGTTGGCGCCGAATTGGGACGAGGGCGAGCGCAACATCGACACGGATGAGATCTATGAGCGTTTCTTCACCTGGGTGGAGGACGTCAAAGGCGTGGAACCGTGGCCGCATCAGGAGGAGGCCATCATGGATCTGCTGGCCGGCGACCATGTCATTTTGAACACTCCGACCGGTTCGGGCAAGTCGCTGGTGGCGCTCGGCATGCATTTCGCCGCGTTGTGCACGGGCCGCCGTTCCTATTACACGGCTCCGATCAAGGCTCTGGTGTCTGAGAAGTTCTTCGACTTGGTTGAAGTTTTCGGCCGCGAGAACGTCGGCATGATCACCGGCGACACGCATATCAACGCGGATGCGCCGATCATCTGCTGCACCGCGGAGATCCTCGCCAATCAGGCGTTGCGCGAGGGCCGCCACGCCGATGTCGGCTGCGTGGCGATGGACGAGTTCCACTATTACGGCGATCCCGAGCGCGGCTGGGCTTGGCAGGTGCCGCTGCTTACGCTGCCGGATACGCAGTTCCTGTTGATGAGCGCGACGCTGGGCAATGTCGATGCAATCGCCGACAAGCTTGAGGACATGACGGACACCGACGTGGATATCATCGCCGATGCGCCACGTCCCGTGCCGTTGACGTACGAATACACACTCGACCCGTTGGAGAAGACGGTGGAATTGGCGTTCGGCAAGGGCGAGACGCCGATTTACGTGGTGCATTTCTCTCAGGATGCCGCGTTGGAGACCGCCAACGCGCTGGCCAGCACGGGCGTGTCCAGCAAGGAGCAGCGCGCCGCGATCGCGGAAGCCATCAAGGGCACGAAGTTCACCACCGCGTTCGGCAAGATCCTGCAGCGTCTGTTGCGTACCGGCATCGGCATCCACCATGCCGGCATGCTCCCCCGCTATCGTCGTCTGGTGGAGCAGCTCGCCCAGCAGGGACTGCTGCCAGTGATCTGCGGCACCGACACGCTTGGTGTCGGTATCAATGTGCCGATTCATTCCGTGGTATTGACCGCGTTGACCAAGTTCGACGGCACGAAGATGCGCAAGCTGCGCGCCCGCGAGTTCCATCAGATCGCAGGACGCGCCGGACGCATGGGCTTCGACACGGAGGGTCTGGTCATAGCCGAAGCCCCCGAATTCGAAATCGAGAACGCCAAGGCTCTGGCCAAGGCAGGCAACGATCCGAAGAAACTGAAGAAGATCAAGCGCAAGAAGGCTCCTGAAGGTTTCGTAACGTGGAACGAGAACACGTTCGACAAGCTTATCGACGCGGCTCCGGAAACACTGGTGCCGCATATGAAGATCACCCATTCCATGGTGTTGAACGAGGTGGAGCAGGGCGGCGACGCCCGCTACCGCATCGACCGGCTTATCGACGATTCGGCGCAGACTCCGGAGCAGAAGGAGCGCCTGCACGCCCGCGCGGACGAGATCTTCCAGACCTTGTTCGACACGAACGTCATCGAGACCGAAGACCGTGACGATGGCGGCAAGGATTATTTCATGACCGTGGACATGCCGGACGATTTCGCCCTCGATCAGCCGCTAAGCCCGTTCCTGCTGGCCGCGTTGGAACTGCTCGACCCGGAGTCGGACACGTATGCGTTGGATGTGATATCCATGGTTGAGGCCACGTTGGAGGACCCGAAGCAGGTGCTGCGCGCGCAGGAACGTCAGGCGCGCGACGAGGCGATGATCCGCATGAAAGAGGATGGCCTCGACTATGACGAGCGTATGGACAGGCTTCAGGAGATCACCTATCCGAAGCCGTTGGAGGATATGCTGCAGGCCGCGTTCGATGAATACCGCCATGATGTTCCGTGGGCGAACGACTATTGGCTGAGCCCGAAATCCGTGGTGCGCGACATGGTGGAGACCGCTTCCGATTTCACCGGCTACATCGCCCGCTACAACATCGCCCGTTCCGAAGGCACGTTGCTGCGTTACCTGTCCGACGCCTACCGTGCGTTGGCGCGTACCGTTCCGCAGGAAAAGCGCGACGAGCAGCTTGACGACATCATCTCCTGGCTGCGCGTGGTGGTCCGTTCCATCGACTCCTCGCTGGTGGACGAATGGGAGCATGCCGGAACCGATACCGACGCGTCCGAAGCGGCCGCCAATCTTGCCGCGCCCGGCGCAAAA
>OFMT01002650.1_pt1 | contig 10213 bp, 8 predicted proteins | sample 1541891 | NCBI WGS metagenome assembly OFMT01 (sample SAMN04209230, study PRJEB22552) | human gut metagenome | biome: gut; material: feces | host: Homo sapiens | place: USA: Oklahoma | reverse complement strand
TTATTGTATTAATGATCTGATTAGGATCAATAGTATACACAATTTGCAGTAGTTTTACCTGCATGTCCGGATATCTTTCAGGTAGCGAACACATCACAAAGTCATCTACAACTTTTTTATATTCATCATATGAAGGTGCCTTAACATCCACTCTCTGACTTGCAACAATAACATGAAGAATTCCTTCATACCTTCTGCATGCAAAAAAAACGGAATCCTCACCCTTAAATTGAAATGTATCAACGTCAAAACCTGCTGCTATAAAATTATCTCTGATTTTATCAAACAGATATATTCCCAAGACTTCACCTCATACACATAAACTACACTAAATCAAATTACATTATACAATTTTTGTCCACATTTTGCAACTTGACACGCTATCAAATTCAATTCATACTATAAAACAAATGCCTGTACGGGAGGAGATTTTATATGGCTATTATTAAGATTAACATAATAATTCGAAAAAGCAGTGAACACTACTGTGAACCCGAGAAACATTCTGTTATGTATGATACAGGTCTTAATCTCTCCCTTTCAGATATACTAATTAAAAACAATATTATTGTTAATACTCCCTGTGGAGGCAATGGTCTCTGTGGCAAATGTAATGTAGTTATAAATGGTGCAAGCATTAAATCCTGCACTTATTTTCCCTGCGATTCTGACAATAACATATGTATTGAGCTTCCCGAAGAATCTCTTATATCATATGACAATACAATAAATGATTCAGATTCATTTTCATCAACAAGTGAGCTTAATTCGGAAATATCCAAAAATGTTGAATGTCACTCAAAAAAAATAGCTGTTGATATTGGTTCAACATCAATCACAATGTGTATAACAGATTCTAACAAGGTAATTGATACACTCACTTTTTTGAATCCAACAGCTTCATATGGAGCCGATGTGGTTTCCCGCATCCAGGCCTCCATAAATGGCAAAAAAGAAGCTCTGCAGGCTTCACTTATTAATGGTCTTACCACTAATCTTAAGCGCATAACTTCAAAAAACAGATTAAATATAACAGAATTCACCGATATTTATATTGCATGTAATTCTACAATGGAACATCTTTTGTATGGTCTTGACTGCAAAGGACTTTCTTCATATCCTTTCACTCTTTCAAAAGCCGAAAAAGATCTCTACATTCTTGGTTTGAAGGTTGTTACTTTCCCACATTTCAGTGCCTTTGTCGGTGGCGATATAATGTCTGGACTATACTATATTGATGATAATGAACCCTACATCCTTCTCGATCTTGGAACCAATGCTGAAATGGCTCTATATAATAAAGGAACCTATTATGTGACGTCAGCCTCTGCCGGTCCTGCCTTTGAAGGAACCTCCATATCATGTGGATGTGCATATGTCCCGGGAGCAATAAATAATATTTCAGTTTCTCCCGCAAGAGCCTCCTCATTCAGATGCACATATAATACCATAGACAATAAGCTCCCTACAGGAATATGCGGAAGCGGAATTGTTATGCTTTATTCTGAATTAATAAGGCTTGGAATCGTAGACAATTACGGAACCTTATGTGACAATTATATTGACATCGGGTTTCCGGTTGCCAATACTCCTGTCGGACAATTAACTATTACCCAGAATGATATCCGTCAACTTATACTTGCCCTTGCCGCCATAAAGAGCGGCCTGCAGATTCTTCTTAAAAAAAGTGGCTGCAATCCCCGGAACATAAAGAAAATATATATTTCCGGAAGTTTTGGCAAGGCTCTGAATACAGATATACTAAGTAATATTAATATGTTTCCTGATGAGCTTCTTAAAGGTACAGACATATGTTTCAGCGGTAACACCTCCTTAAAGGGTGCAATAAAATACAGCATGTCTCACGATTCTGAAAATGATGCCACAAAGGTTCAAAATATCATTTCTAATTGTCAGGAAATTCATCTTGCCAATGAAGAAACCTTTGAAAAAATATTTATTGGGAATATGGTAAGGTAAAGTCATGTAGGCTCTGACCTACTTGCTTTTCACTGTTTCCATGGTTCTTATAAGATTGCAGGGATTGTATTTCATCCTATCCGCCTGGTAACTGTAGTTTTCGAAATCCTTTACAAGGCCAGACACTACCGGAATTGACACCTTAAGCTCAGCCTCCACCATTATCCGGTACCTGCTTTTGCTTTCTTCTACCTTTACCCTGCTGACACGATACAAAAACATTCTTTTTTGCAATTTTTCACTTATTTTATTTTCAATTGAACTTATGGTATCTGAATTCAGATTTTCATATATACCATATTCCTCTGTATTATCACATACACTTAATTCTTCCAAAGACATATCTGACATAATATTTATAACTCCCCTGTCATATGAAAAAAATAATATATATACAAATGAACAGACAATAACAATCACAATAGGTATTATATATGTTGCCTCTATAGTTGCATTTGCTGACAAATTAATCCCTCCTACCTCATCATTCATCACTTCCACATTTACTGCACATTTTCACCTTCTTAAGAACCGATAATTTTATCGGATAGGCATTCTTTGCAATAACACTACATGCTAAATCTGCGTGATATCTTGTTCCGTATTCAGTAACGTAATACATGTTTTGTTCTTCTTTAACACATTTTCTGCAAGGATAATATTTTCCTCCAGAAGTGTTACGCCTGCTCCCAATAGAATTACCCTCAACTGATATAATGCTCCTTTTTATATAAGTGCATCCACTACTTTTATGGGCCACACCACCATTAGGAGTCATATACACTATCTCATCCTCATCTCCATCTTCAAGTTTATCCACACCTATAAATTTTCTTGTCACACACTGCTGCATTAAAATTGGTTTTAAAACCCTGGGAATCATAATAGTCGAGGACATAACATACGGCATTTTAAGTACAATATCATCATTTTCATTTTGAGCATCTACATTTTTATCCTTTATGTAACCTCCTATGCTTACAATTCTTGCAGTCTCTGATAATCTGAGCTGAATCACCTCTGCTTTTTGAAACCATACAACAATACCTATAAGTGTTACAATACATAAGATAAATAATGGAACTACCAGGGACGCTTCCACCGTAAGTGACCCCTCTTTCTTTCTCATATACACCCTCTTCATATACATTTCCCCATTGCTGTTCTATATTCTTACTTCTTTATTTTTCGCTTTTACAACTTCACTTTTACTTTTTTGTTTCTATAATTTTTTATATTTTCTATTTTTACTATGTTACAGCTAAAAAGGGGCGTAATGACGTGGCTGTTAGCCGATTGGCTGTTTGATGTTCCTTACGAAGATATACATAATTGATTATATTTATTGAAAGAATTACGCCCCTTATTAGCTATAACATAATTAATGAGTGATTACTGATTAGAGTCGAACGCACGTGAAACCTGGTTCGTAATTCTAGTCAGCGTAAGCTGATATATTCTTCTCAGAATCACCAGCTGACTACTGGTATGCAAAATACGTATACCCTGCACTTTCGTATGGTTTATCACAATATATACATACCTTTGCCCCATAAATGCATTTAAGAAAGGTGAACCTGTTACTGTAGTTCTTTTTGATGTTAAACTGAATCAGATCCATTGCTCTACATGTTGTGATATCAATATTTTTTGCCATAAGCATCATCTGCAGATACTCCGTATAACCAAGAAAAGAACCATTTCCAGTATTATCACTATATTGGTTAACCTTATTTTCTATGTACTCTTTTCCAAACAAGCATAAATCCTTATAGGCAACATTCATATTTGATGCTGTTTTTACGGGATTGATTTTCTTTCCTGCCAACAGATAAGCTGTATCCACACAGGCCTCCTCATATGCCCACCCCGCAAGAATTCCATACTGGACACATCTTATAAGTGCATCCATACCGGTAAAGCCTACCAAAGCTGCAGCTGTTGCATATGCAAGTCCACTACTGTTGCTGTCGCTAACAAGATATACAAGAGATACTCCCGTCCTTTGAAGAAGAATTTTCTCTACAACCTTTTTCAAGTTTTCCTTATCAGATATATCTCCTGCCAGAAGATATTCCCTTTCGTACATTAGTGCCTTTTCATATACAGCTTCCCTGGTCATGCTTTCATTCTTATTTTCAGAATTACTTTCAGGACTGTTTTCAGATTTGCCATTAGTCTTGTCTTCAGTCTTATTTCCATTATCATCTGCAATCGTATCTTCCACCTTATAATTCTTTGCCATATCGCTTTTACTTTCTGTATAGGCATCAAAAAAAGTATCAAAATACACAAGCATGGCAAGCCTGTCTGTTAATGTATTGCCATCGTCACCTTTACATTTGCCAACAAAATCTTTCAGACTGTCAGTATTCTCCATAAAATCAGACGTGTCCTTCCTATTGTCAGGTGCCTCATATTCTTTTGAAAGCTTATTATATATATCAGCTTCCTTTACACTTTTTCCTGATATATTGCCTTCATCTTTAATTAAAAGACTAAGTATACCTTTGATCTTCCTGCTCATTTCGGGTCTTGGATCCTTCTCCTTGCTAAGTTCAAGCAGGCTGTAGTCAAAAGATAAAGCACTTACATCATATCCCTCCATAATTTTTTTACACTGTAAGGCCTGTTTGCGATATTCTATTTTTTGAATTTTATCAGAAGGAACCTCCACCTCGGCAAATTCAATTGCATAATCAAGAATACTTTTGTTATTTCTTAAAATATCTCTAATAGCATTAACATCACATATAAGCTTCACTGAAGTATCTCCGGATATAGCGGCAATTATCCTTTCAGCTATCTTTTCTGCTTCTATGGTCTTTTTTCTTATAGTCATCAAATACTGCTTCCAGATATCAATTCTCCTGCTATCTGGCCTCTTGTTATGACACAATATTTCAAGCTCTTCTGCTATATTCCAGTCATAGGGCCTTACTTCTTTCCATACAAGCTCTGAATCTATGCCGGCATTTTTTGCCGTAACCTTTCCGTATATGCCCATCTTAACAAATTCATTGCAACAGCTTATTTTGCCGTTTTTTATAGTTATACCTTCAACAACACCAAGTAACTTTAGCACCTCTTTTTCCACAGCTGACATGCTTAGGTTGTTTTCTATATCATTTTCAATATTGCCAAGCTTCTCACCAGTTGCCAGATTTGTATCATTATACGAATCATATCTGCCAAGGGCACTATTAAATACCTTCTCACCAAGCACATATTTGACACCATCAGACATCTGTTTTTTTACATTATTCATGGAATCATCTGTTGCATACATTTTATCTGTAACACTTATCCCACTTTGATTAAATTTTAAAAGTCCCGGCATATTTTTCTGATTTTCCTTAAAATAACTCATTATTCCGGCTGCTAACTTATCCTCTTTTGTTTCAACATAATAAAACAATCTGTATCTGTCGAATAACGGCCGGTAATACTTACTAAATTCCGCCTCTACAGAAATATCCGTCTCCCTCTTAACAGCTCCCACACTCCAGCTTTTTTGAAGCATTCCTGTAACAGCCACAATAATTGTAAGCATTACCACCGATATTAAACACAGAAAAACAGTTGTACTTCCTCTGTTTTCATTTTCAGGCATCTAATCCTCATTTCTCAACTCCAAGAATTGTGTTGCTATCATTCTGTATATTAGTAAATGCTGTATTGACTATTGCTGTGATCTTTTCCCTGAATATAACAATCAGGGCAATTAATATAACCAGAATAAGAATTATCTCCACAATACCTATTCCGGAATTATCCTTTATAAATTTTCTCATTCTGTCTTTCATATTCATCATCATTATCGATATCATAGACTCTCCCCTTTCTAAAACTCAAATCTGCTATAATCCCGTAATTGCAGGATACATAATAATAACGAGTATCATAATAAATTGAATCATCATAGGAAATAAAAGCTTTGACGATGCCTTTTCTCCTATTCTTTTTAGTGATTCCTTTCTCTCATTTATGGAATCTATTGCTGTAACATTTAACTGCTCAAGCATGACCTTATTACCCTTTTTCAGATTTTGTGACAGCATAGTTGCAAACCGGATATAAGATAGGACATTAACTTTTCTGCCAAATTCCTCATAGGCAGCTCCCTCATCCATACCAGCAGCTATTTTATTCAATACACCTGCAAGCTCCTCATATATGTAATGTTTTTTGCAATAGCCTGATTTTCGCTGATTTCTATAATCATTAACTATTCTTTCAAGGCTGCTTTTCATAGTTATTCCAGCACTCATTAAAACACTGAATTTGCTTATAATATCAGGATAATCAAGCAGCATCTGCATATCACGGCTATTAACCGCCTTCTTAATTCCACTTATAGATGAGTATGGCAGGTAAAGCAGGACTGCTAAAGCCATGACAACAAATAAGGGTACATTATCAGGATTTTCAAAAAATCCCAATATACATATAACAATCCCTACAATTATAAATAGTATTTCCATTTTGATAAGCCTGAACCAAAATGCCTCTATAATTTTTTCACTATAATTACCAACAAGAAGTGCACGTATTTTGTCATTGATATCCTTAAGCCGAATTGCAAAATCAGCTTTAATTTTTTCATATATGCATCTCAAAATAATATCTGATTTTCCAACCTTACTCTGACTCTTTTTTTTATCATTCATTACATTTTTCAGGACAGATGGATACCTGACTACATTTTCCTTATCAAAATTCATAATATGCTGTGCAAGGCATATACCAGATATATAAATGATAAGAATAACTGTCATCACCATAATTCCAGCAGGATTGTTATACAAAACTGCAATATATCCCGGTGAAGTAAATCTCAAATAAACGATTATTCCCGGAGGCATTATATTCATAATAAGACCTTCATATTTTTTAGCAGTTACCATGGTTTCAATCTCTGCAAGAACCTGACGTTTATTCCTTATTTCGCTGGCATTCTGTCTGATAATTGTGATAAAATCTCCGCCACTTTTTCTTGCAATAGAAAGCACCTGGGCAAACTCAGATATTGACTTAACCTTAGTCCTTACCGCCATTCCATACATAAGCTTATCAACAGGTTCATTCATCTTAAGACCATGACATATAATATTCAGTTCATGTATTATAGGCGCTTCCTTTCCAAAAACAGATACAAGCTCCTTTCTGCATTCAAAAAAGGCATTATCTATGGCATAACCGGTTCTAAGTGCAGACGCAAGACAGCTTAACATCTCCTCAAACTCACTCTCAATTATTCTTTTTCGCTTATCATTCTCATGTCTTTTCCAGAATTTCCATACAAAAACACATGCTGGAATACTAATAACACCTCCAAAAATTAGACTATTGTAAAATATGTACCCTGTCATAAATGAAAGAGCTATACCACATAACACAACAATTACCTTCTCATATTTTTTCATATGAAAATCCCGCCCTTTTCAATTTGTCTGTGTATCTCATCTGATTTTTGGTTCTTACAAGCCTTCCCTCATATACACAGCCATCATTCCTAACTTCCTCGTCAAATTCATAAAGTTTATTAAGTACAATTTCATCCTTTTCAAAACAAACCTCTGATATTTCCATTACACGTCTTGTTCTATCCTTCAATCTCCCAAGGTGAATCATAATATCAATTGCTGAACCAACCTGCCTTTTAACAGCCTCCATAGGAAAATCCCTGGCTGTAAGAATCAATGTCTCAAGCCTGTTTATCATATCCATTGCACTATTTGCATGACCTGTAGACAAACTGCCGTCATGCCCTGTGTTCATTGCCTGAATCATATCCAGGGCTTCCCCGCCTCGAATCTCTCCTATAATTATTCTGTTTGGAATCATACGAAGGCTGCTCTTTATCAGATCCGACATAGTAATCTCGCCACCTCCCTCAAGATTGGCATTACGTGTTTCAAGCCTCACAATATTATCAATTCCCTGTATTCTAAGCTCTGCCGAATCCTCAATTGTTATTATTCTCTCACCAGAAGGAATAAAACCTGATAACACATTAAGAAATGTTGTTTTACCAGAACCCGTTCCTCCCGAAATGAATACATTATACTTAGCCTCAACTAAGATCTGCAAAAAATGAGCCGCCTCACCTGTTATAGTTCCCATCTCTATAAACTTGTCCATAGTAAAGTCCATCTTCGGAAATTTCCTTATAGTTATAACAGGTCCATTAATGGCGATGGGAGGCAAAACAATATTCACTCTGGAGCCATCAGGCATTCTTGCATCAACGATTGGATTAGATTCATTTACAATCCTGTTATGCGAAGCTACAATATGCTGAATAACATTATCAAGCTTTTCTGCAGATTCAAATGAATAGTCCGTTTTCACCATCTTTCCTGATTTATCTATAAATATGTTCTCGGGACCATTCACCATAATATCCGTAATACTTTCATCCTCTAAGAGCTCTGACAGTATATCGAACCTTCTTAAAGAGTTATATATCTCTCTTTGCAGTCTGACCTTATCCTTAAATGATATATATTCCGGATACTCTAACAGTTTCTCGTTGATACATTTCATAAGCATCTCGTCAGGACACTCCCTTGTCATATCAATATCGAGAATCACCTGCTCTCTGATATACTTTTTAACCTCTTTATACATCTGACTCTGATATCCTTTCTTGCATACCAGCCTTCAGGTATTGATACAGGTTCTATAAGTTCAAGTATTCCTTCATTTTTCTCAACTGCAAGATCATGCAAAAAATGTTCCTGTCTTCCATAGCCCATGTGATTATTCACTGGCATCCATACCTTAGTACAGCATTGCAGAAGCTCTCTTGCAGACTCTCCTTCAAGCCCAACATCCGCAATAATAAGGTCATAGCAATCAAGCTGTTCAAAACCTGCTAACAGTCTTTTTATATCACTCTTATCAATACCTGCTATGTCCTGATAATGCTTCACACCCGGAAGATAATCATAATTTTTTTCATGTCTTATCAGTGCCTGAATTTTATAAGTTATAGCTTTATCAGGCTGCTGTAGATATAAGAGAAGTTCACTTATACCATCATCATCACCCATATCACTTTCAGTAAGACCGGCAAAATTAATGTATAAAACCTTTCTGTTTTCGCCTGTATATTCCGCAATTTCCTTTGCAAACTGTTCTCTTTCAAGAGGATAGCATGGTGAATATACACCATATATATCAGGCATTGAACTTACTGCAGCACAGGAGTAAACAGCCTTGACCGCTTCTTCTGAAAGCAGCTCATAAATCTGCTTAAAGACAAGTTCAATCTTCTGATATAGAAAAATTGCAGGAATGCTTGGGTCTGATATATATTTGTTATGAGAAAGTATGGCCTTTTTGCACTCATAATTCATAACAGGATCATTTGCAAATAAACCATCCACCAAAAGCAATTCAAACTTTTCATTGCGAATTGCATAATCGAGACTTTCTGCATTGGTATAGGATTTAACAGTAAGTCTGTTATCCTCATGTCTTAGACAATAGTCCATAAAAGCATTGGCATACCGTGAATCCGGAGTATACAATGCTACCTGGCTTCTATTCAAAAATCCAATTCCTCCTTCACTAAACGGATTTCCCAAATAATTAAATTAAATAATTCTGTTGAAAATAATGCTCTGAAATAATTCAGATAAACCTTTGAACATAAAACGAAATTAGAATTGCATCACTGCAATAAGACAAAAAGAACATATCTTTTGTAGGACTAGAATAGCATGTGTATTACTTTATGTCAACATATTTTATCCATAAAAAACAGGCCTTTTGCGTATAGCTTTTCAAATTATGGAAATGCTATCAATAGGAACTATTTTCCCTAGTAATACATTTATTTGTCACTTTTTTGTTAATTTATTTGAAAGGATTATAGTGTGAAAGTATGATGAAAAAGAAAAGCGTTACTTATTCAAATGAGCAAAAAGACCTTCTTGATGCAATAAATAAAATACGTCAGGACCTGGATACTGTATATCAGAATTATCAGTACACCTCCGACCCTGACTTAATAGACTGCTACATTTATGAAATGAATTCTATGAATCTGCGTTATAAATATCTAAAAAAACAACTGGAACACGCATGATTTGTGTATTTCTCTCTGCATCCATATTGTTTTGTAAAGAAGCTTTATAGATATTATCTTATTAATGATATGAGTTATCCCCCTTCACTTCCTGCTCATACAAAAACAGGTGCAGTGTATTAATACACTGCACCT
>OFMT01002649.1_pt1 | contig 10217 bp, 6 predicted proteins | sample 1541891 | NCBI WGS metagenome assembly OFMT01 (sample SAMN04209230, study PRJEB22552) | human gut metagenome | biome: gut; material: feces | host: Homo sapiens | place: USA: Oklahoma | reverse complement strand
CTCCACCGATTCATTTGCCTGTCCATAAAGCGCCGGATAGGCGGAAAGAAGTCTGCTTTCAAATTTATTGCGAAATTTTTTCCCTTTAAGATAATTGCGGATATGGTTAAGCTCTCTGTTATGCTTCACAAATATTGCCAGCGTGTCTTCCTTAGTGGCAGCGGTACCCTCAACAGCGCTTGCATCTGCTCTTTCACTGCCACCTTCATCTGTTCCTTTGCCGGCACTTGCATCTGCGCCTTTGCTGGCACTTGCACCTGCGCCTTTGCCAGCGCTTGCATCTGCGCCTTTGCTGGCACTTGCACCTGCTCTTTCACTGACAATATTCTCTCCTGCTTCAAACCTTGCTTTTTGCAGACTTATATGTAGCCTTGCAAGATTTGAAGCTGCAAGCCGCACCTCCGAAAGATTGCAAAGATCACATTCACGTCCGTTAAACCAGTCCTTAACAAGATACCTTACACCATTTCTGCTAAGCGTACTTATAGTCTGGTCCATATTAATAACAAATGTGTCAATTCTTTCAAAGCCATTTTCCTTCAAATGATTTTTAACCTTATTTTCCCACACAAGACGCCCCGCTGATGCATGAGTTTCACAAAGGAGCTTTATACCTTTATCTGTCCAGAGCACCATTGCACCCCTGGCCCTGCTCATTTTTGATACTGAAAAATCATACTTCTCCAGTACTTCATCATATCTGTCATCCAAATAAAACCCTCCTTTAAGACAGCGCCTCAGGCCGTCTTTCATGATGTGTCTGTATCATTTTATGAGGACAATAATAATTTCATTCTTCATTTCATATATATAAATGAGCAAATTATTAACAGGTTTCCAATGTCGAAAAATTCAAAAACAAAGTGCTTTTTATTGCTGACAGCAGTTTTTTTTACATTACTTCTTGCAATATGGTTTATGATTCCGGGAGAAATAACAGATTCGTCTTCAAAGCTTAGTATGATATGCAGGGATTTTTCCATGGAAATACTTTCAAATGATGCTCTGACATGTAATTACAGCCTGATTCATATGGAGGATTATGGCATAAATGAGCCTGAGTCTACACTTCATTATTCAAAAAAGGCTTCTGATAAAATGTGCTTATTTTACGAAAATATCTTAGAGCGTCTTGCTTCAATTGACCTGGATGAGCTTTCTGACGAAGAGAAAATGACCTTCCTTGTTTTGAAATATTCCCTGAATTATGCCATTTTGACAAATGATTATTTTATCTTTGATGAGCCACTGTCACCAGTTAACGGAGTTCTGGCAACATTGCCGGTTTTGCTTTCTGAATACCAGTTTTACAGTCCTAAAGACATTCAGATTTATCACAATATTTTAAAGAGTATTCCCGGGTATTTTAATGAAATCATGACTTTTGAAAATGAGAAGAAGGCGGCCGGACTGGCTATAAGCCATGAGCAGTGCATGGTTGTATACAAACAGGCAGAAGATTTCACTTGTGCAAAGGACAACATTCTTATCACAACATTTAATGAACGATTGAATGAGTGTAAGGACTCATTTGATGAAAATGAATATAAGAGCCTAATAGCTGCCAATGATTCAATAGTCAAAAATGACATTGTTCCTGCGGTTAACAGGCTTGCTGTGTTTATAAGGGATTTTGCCCCTGAGGGAGGTAAGACACATGGGCTTGCAGGGTATGACTCCGATAGATATAGCGCCGGCAACGCTGACCCTGGCAGTCATAGTACCGGCGATGCTGACCCTGGCAGTCATAGTACAAAGGGCAAAGACTACTATAAGCTTTTGCTTGCTTATAATACGGGCTGCGAGAGTTCCCCCAAAGATATCTATACAATGCTTAATGACACCCTTAATGCTTGTGTCAACAATATGAAGGAGATTGTGCTTAATAATAATGATAATCCCGAGAATTTGCTCCAGCCTGCAATTCCGCCTGTGGTAAAGATAGGCGGATCATTTTCCTACAAAAGAATTATTGATTATCTGAAAAACAAATGCTCCGACAGTTTTCCACCACTAAATATAAATCATTTATATGAAGTTAAAAATGTTCCACGATCTTTAGCTGACACCTTAAGTCCTGCCATGTATTTTATTCCACCCGTGGATGGCCCTATTACTGACCGCATCTATGTAAATAGCAAAAATGCCGACTTGACCGACATATTTTACACTCTGGCACACGAAAGCTACCCGGGACACATGTACCAGACGCGTTACTATATGGATACCAAACCTGATACCATAAGGCTGTTGCTTAATTTTTCAGGATATATGGAGGGATGGGCTACCTATGCGGAATTGTTCTCATACGATTATGATGGTCTTGAGAAAACGACCTCAGATTTTTATAAATATAACAAGCTTGCCACTCTTTGCATATACAGCATGGCAGATATAGGCATCCATTATTATGGCTGGACAAAGGAAAACTGCCGTTCATTTTTACGCAAATGCGACATAAAAGATAAAGATGCAGCGGATGAGCTGTTTCTGACTGTGGCATCAGAGCCGGCACTTTATCCACGTTATACTGTAAGCTGCATTGCTTTTATAAATGAGTTTAAATACGCAAAAGAGTGCCTTGGCTCCTCATTCAGTCCAAAAGACTATCATGATTATCTGCTGAAGCTTGGCCCGGCACCCTTTAGTATTATCCACGAAAAAATTACCTCTTACTGTCGCGATAGACTTTCGAAGTAGACTTTTTTATTCTACCTGTTTTGTTATATGAGGCTTGCTGATGAGACCTCTGTGTTTTACCTGCATTGTTATGTGAGGCTTGCTGATGAGACCTCTGTGTTTTATCTGTTTTGTTTTGTGATACTTTCACAGTGGACTTCTGGTGTTTTTTACCATCCTTTTTTACGGAATATCCAAATTTGCCAAGCTTTTTTCCAAGCAGAAAATATTCTCCGTGGGAATATGTTACAAGTCCGGAGTTGTTGAGTTCAAATTTTCCATTCTCATCCATGTACTTTTCGTCAGCCCATACATTGATGACCTTTGCAATAAACATATCATGGGATCCAAGCTCCTTAATCTCGGTAACCTCACACTCAATATTCACAGGACTTTCACCTATAAGAACCATTGAAGGATCGCTCCCTTCTCTGGCTGTAAGGTTCATTTCCTTAAACTTGTCATAATCTCTTCCAGAACGTACACCGCACCAGTCTGCCTGTCTGACAAGCTCCTCATTTACCAGATTAATAACAAATCTTCCACTATCTTTAATTATATCATAGGAATATCGTTCTTTCCTTATTGAAATGGACACCATTGCCGGGTTAGTGCATATTGTACCTGCCCAGGCAACTGTTATTATATTTGGCTTTTCCCCTTCTCTTTTACAACTTACCATAACTGCCGGCAGAGGATATAGCATATTTCCGGCTTTCCACATCTGTTTTGCCATAAAATGATTCCTTTTTTATTTTAATTATATTTTACATATTTAATGAATAATCTGCCTTTAATGATATTTTACAAATTTAATGAATAATCTGCTATCAGGTGCACATACTACTAACAAACATTTTTAAGGAGGTCATATCATGCCTAATTTATCATGTTCAGTAACATGCTGTGGTCATAATGATGACAAACTTTGTACACTTAATTCTATCGATGTATCCGGTGGTGGATCAAGCGACAATACATGCTGCCAGAGTTTCACCCGTGAGCATCAGACAAAAAACATGTCCGGCAACGCATCTTATAAGACAAATATCTATTGTCAGGCCATGGACTGCAAATACAACGATGAATGCACCTGCGTAGCTGACACTATCGACATCAGCACATGCTGTCAGGATTCAAGCTGTGAAGATACACGTTGTAAGACATTTGTAAAACGCAGCTAATAAAAAACTGACAGTCCGGCTAATAGAAATATTACGTTCTAGCTGATATACGTCTAACATTCTAGCTGGTAGAAATGCGACATTCCAGCTGACAGACGTCTGACACTCTTATAGACTGACAGTCATTTTCCGGGATAAGGTCTCTGATAATATCTCTGGCACATCCCACAACAGGTGGGCCTTGACCTGCCTCAATTTTAGGAATCTCGCTTGCGAGATTCTCCGCCTATGGCGGCAAAAATGACTTTATTCAAGTCGAAGGCAGGTGCGAATTGGTGCGTGATTCCGGTCAGCATAAGCTGACATATTCTTCTTAGAATAACTGCACTCTACACTCCCGTTTCGGTGGTTGCAAAACCATTGTCTACCAGACAATGTATGCCTTCGCGGAGCACTTATCTCAGTCGTAGATTGTACTCCCACTGAGATAAATTTGTTATTACTTACCACTTGCAAAAGCGGAAGTCTTCTCGACTGAGATAAAATCAGTCACTTATTTATTGGGTAGTTTTTTATTTGGCAGCTTATATATTCGATAGTATGTATATATATTTACTTAATTGAGACCCAGATCAGATGCATCTATCTGATTCACAGCATCTTCAGTATTCTGCTTTTCTTCCTCAGTTTTTTCCACGCCTTCCCTTGCTGAGTCAACTGCATCATCATATTTTTCCATATTTTTGGCAGCCTGATCGGCTGTTTTACTTGTACATGCGCCAAATGTTGAAGCTATTCCAAGGCATATAAGCGCCATTATAATCTTTTTTTTCATTATTATTCCTTCTCTCCTTTAGACTAAGACATATTTGAACTTCATTTTCACTAATTATAGCATATTAATTAGAAATTGCGAGATAATGTTTTATAGTTGTTTATAGTATCAGGTTGTACAAGCATGATAAAACTCTTCACATAGGATTTATCGACTTTTTATAGGTTAACCCCCTTGACTTTTTTTGCTTTTGCTTTATTATTTATAATGAGTTTAATTGTTAAAATAATGACAATTGAATTCTTATCATTTTACACTATATTATTTATTTAATTAATATCAAATTTGGAAAGGAGCAAATCAATGAATGATTGTGTAGAAAAAGGACCATTAACTGATGAGTACCTTGAAAAACTCGATGCCTATTGGCGTGCAGCTAATTATCTTGCAGCCGGACAGCTTTATCTGCTTGATAATCCATTACTCCGTGAACCATTAACTATGGACCATGTAAAGAAGAAAATAGTAGGTCACTGGGGAACTGTTCCTGGACAGAATTTCATTTATGCTCACCTTAACAGGGCCATCAAGAAATATGACCTTGATATGATATATATATCAGGTCCTGGTCATGGTGGAAACTTCATGGTAGCAAACACTTACCTTGAGGGTTCATACAGCGAAGTATATCCAAACATCAGCCAGGATGTTGAAGGAATGAAGAAATTATTTAAGCAGTTCTCATTCCCATGTGGAATTTCAAGCCACGTTGCACCTGAAACTCCAGGTTCAATTAACGAAGGTGGTGAGCTTGGTTATTCACTTGCTCACAGCTTTGGTGCCGTATTTGATAACCCTGATCTTATTACAGCCTGTGTAGTAGGTGATGGTGAAGCTGAAACAGGACCTCTTGCAACAGCTTGGCATTCAAACAAATTCCTTAATCCAGTAACAGACGGAGCAGTTCTTCCAATTCTCCATCTTAACGGATATAAAATCAGTAACCCAACAATTTTCTCACGTATTTCTAAAGATGAAGTTACAAGCTTCTTCCATGGATGCGGATGGGAGCCTCATTTTGTTGAAGGTGACGATCCTAAGAAAATGCACAGACTCATGGCTGAGACTCTTGACGAGTGTATTGAAAAGATTAAAGAAATTCAGAAAAATGCACGTGAAAACGGCGATGCAAAGCGCCCTATATGGCCAATGATCGTTCTTCGTACACCAAAGGGATGGACTGGTCCTAAGGTTGTTGACGGAAAGCAGATTGAAGGAACATTCCGTGCTCATCAGGTTCCAATGACAATGGAGCAGCCAGAGCATCTTCAGATGTTAAAAGACTGGTTACTCAGCTATCGTCCAGAGGAATTATTTGATGAGTCAGGTCGTCTTATTCCTGAACTTGAAGAGCTTGCACCTAAGGGAGAACACCGTATGGGAGCTAACCCACATGCTAATGGTGGATTACTTCTTCGTGACCTTCGTCTTCCTGACTTCCGTGATTACGGAGTTGACGTTCCTGTTCCAGGTTCAGTTGTAGCACAGGATATGATCGAGCTCGGCGGATTTGTACGTGACATTTTCAAACTTAACAGAGATAATAAAAACTTCCGTATCTTCGGACCTGATGAGACTATGTCAAACCGTCTTATGAAGGTATTTGAAGAGACAAACAGAGACTGGAATGCAGATATCGTTGATAATGATGAATTCCTTGCACATGATGGACGTGTAATGGATGGTATGCTTTCAGAGCATATGTGCGAAGGCTGGTTAGAGGGATACCTCTTAACAGGTCGTCATGGATTCTTCGCAAGTTACGAAGCATTTATCCGTCTTGTTGACTCAATGTTCTCACAGCATGCAAAATGGCTTAAGGTAACATCTGAGCTTCCTTGGAGACAGAAGATTGCTTCTCTTAACTATATCCTTACTTCAAATGTATGGCAGCAGGATCACAACGGATTCACTCATCAGGATCCAGGTTTCCTTGATCATGTAGCTAACAAGAAAGCAGACGTTGTACGTATGTATCTTCCACCAGATGCTAACTGCTTACTTTCATGTTTCGATCACTGTATCAGAAGTAAGAATTACGTTAACGTTATCGTTGCTTCAAAACATCCTCGTCAGCAGTGGTTAACAATGGAACAGGCTGTTAAACATTGTACACAGGGTATTGGAATCTGGGATTGGGCTTCCAATGACCAGGGTTGTGAGCCAGACGTTGTTCTTGCATGTTGTGGTGATACACCAACTCTTGAAGTTATGGCAGCTTCTAACATTCTTCATGAGCACCTTCCAGAGCTCAGAATTCGTATCGTCAATGTAGTTGACCTTATGAAGCTTCAGCCACACAGCGAGCATCCACACGGACTTAGCGATGTTGAATATGATTCATTATTCACAAAGGATACGCCTGTTATCTTCGCATTCCACGGATACCGCACACTTATCCATGAGCTCACATATGATCGTCATAACAAGAATATGACAGTTCTTGGATATAAAGAAGAAGGAACAATTACAACACCATTCGATATGCGTGTTCAGAATAACATTGACCGTTTCAGCATTGTTCTTGAAGCAGTTAATTCTATTCCATCACTTGGAAGCAAAGGAGCTTACCTTGCACAGCTTATGCGTGACAAGCTCGTTGAGCACAAACAGTATATTGCTGACCATGGTATTGATCTTCCTGAAGTTGCTAACTGGGAGTGGAAAAGCATTAAATAATTAATGCAAAAGCAATTTATCAGTTCAGGCACGCTTTCGCTGCGCGAGCCTCGTAACAGTACCTGAAACTGATAAAATCGCTTTTTAAGGAGAATGGTCAATATGTTATAGACTGATTAAGTTGGTTGGATTAGTAATATTAGTTAGACTGGTTTTGTTAGTTAGACTGATTGAATTGGTTAGACATGTTAGATCATTTATATTAGCAAGTTTTTGGATTATATAGGTTTTGTATTTGGACCTGCAATTATAGGCGGGCCAGAATATACATAAATCTATATAATCCTTTTTTAGTGTTCTTTAAGAAGGAACCTTATTTTTTATTTTTGGTGTAATTCATCATATACTGCCACATATCACAGAAGCTAATATTGCAGAAGCACATATTACAGAAGCTAGTATCACAGAAGCTAATATTTCAGAAGCACATATCACAGAAGCTGATCTGACAAAAGCTACGTAATTACGCTTTCATGTATCCACTCATTATACAGGCTCCTTTTGCCCCGGCCCGTTTTACTTCATCAATTTTATCTGACTCAAGATCAATTCCCCCAATTCCATAAACAGGAATTGGCACACTGTCACACATTTTCTTGAGAAAATCTATGCCACGAGGAGCAAGGCCTTTTTTACAGTCAGTAATATACACATGGCCAGCTGTTACATAATCGCAGCCCAATTTATATGCACATAAAGCGTCTTCTACGGAGTGACAGGAGGCCCCATATCTCATAAGATTGTATATTTCAGATCTTCTATCTAATATATTATTCGATCTTCCATCTGGCATTCCATTCGATATTTCATTTAACATTCCAGAGTTTCGGGGATTTGTTTTTGATATTTTTTTATCCCTGACAAGCTTCTCAAGTACATGCAGGGGAAAATGAGCCGGTGTCCCTAGTTCTTCTGCCACCAAAGCATAGTTATGTGCGCAAAAAACAACCCCTGCCCTGTCACATATTGTCTTAAGACGTTTTGCAACTTCACGATATTCTTCTTCACTTAAATCTTTTTCCCGTAAAATAATTGAAGCAGGCCTTATGTCCTGCTTCATATTTACGATTTCACTTATACGATCATAAAAAGCGTCAAATCCGTACTTTTCATAACCCTTGCATAATTTTCTGTTAGTTACACAAATTAATTTGAAATCATCCATTTTATTCACCATTCAATATAGTTATAAAAACCAATGTAATTACAGAAGTTCAGTATATTTCCAAACACACAGTATAATTACACTAATTCGACATAATGATTGTCTGTTCACCTATATATTATCTCCCTACAGGTACAGATAATCATTTAATACCGGCTGAAGTCCCTCAGAAGACATATCTGTGTACATCTTATCAAAGCTTCGTGAATCATTTATCTCGAACTGCTCATCACCAGCTTCTTCTGACTTCTCGCTGCCTGTATATTTGCTTTCATGGTCTCCTATTCCGGTTGAAACACCGGCAGAAACCTTAGTTGCTGCAAATTTAACTATTCCATTTCTGAAGGTCTCACTCTCTCTTGAGGAAACAGTAATGCCGGCATATGGAAGAAATAATCTGTATGCACAAAGAATCTGGCAAAGCTGCTTTTCATGTACGTCAAGAGGATTAATCTTATCATTATTTATTATTGGTCTGAGTCTTGGACATGAGAGTGACATCTCTGCATGTGGGTATTTTCTCTGGAGATAATATGCATGGAGAGCTGTTGCCAGGGCATCCTTTCTAAAATCTGAAAGTCCTAAGAGTGCTGCACATGCAACGCCTCTCATGCCACCCATAAGAGCCCTCTCCTGGGCTTCAAACCTGTATGGCCATACCCTCTTATGGCCCATAAGATGCAGGGTCTCATACTTGTCTGAATCATAGGTTTCCTGGAAAACAGTAACATAATCAGCTCCACATTCATGAAGATATCTGTACTCATCAGTATTAAGAGGATATATCTCAAGGCCAACCATTCTGAAATATTTTCTCGCAAGCTTACATGCTTCACCTATATACTCAACACTGCTCATATTACGGCTCTCGCCTGTAAGGATAAGAATCTCTTCCATTCCTGAATCTGCGATAACCTTCATTTCATGTTCAATCTGCTCCATATTAAGCTTCATTCTGTGAATCTGGTTGTAGCAGTTAAAACCACAGTATACACAGTAGTTTTCGCAGTAATTTGCAATATATAATGGAGTAAATATATACACAGTATTACCAAAATGCATTCTTGTCTGAATCTGGGCCTTCTTTGCCATTTCCTCTAAAAATGGTTCTGCGGCAGGTGAAAGAAATGCCTTAAGATCCTCTATTGAGCACTTGTCATGATCGAGAGCCCTTTTAACGTCCCTTGCTGTATATTTGCTGTAATCATATGAATCCATCTCTGATATTACCTTTTCAAGTATATCAGATTTAATCTGTTCCATGCCCTCAAGGTATTCCATATGGCTTTTTCTGCTTGAAGGATCATTTTCAAGCATATGCTTCTTAGCAAGTGCCTTTTCAGATAACTTGTCTGAGTCTACATAAAAATCATTTTCCTGTTTATTTTCCATTGTCTCACACCGCCTAATCACGTAAAAATCCTGTAAGTGGGTCTGATGCAGAAGCACCTCTTCCAAGTACTCTTCCAAGTCCTGAAAGGTAAGCCTTACGTCCGGCCTCAATTGCCTGCTTAAATGCAGAAGCCATCATTGTAAGGTCGCCTGCTGTTGCAAGGGCTGTATTAGCCATAACTGCGGCAGCACCCATTTCCATAGCCTCGCAGGCCTGTGATGGACGTCCGATTCCGGCATCAACGATAATAGGCAGATCAATCTCATTAATAAGAATCTCTATAAATTCCTTTGCAGCAAGTCCCTTATTGGAGCCGATTGGCGCTGCAAGAGGCATAATAGT
>OFMT01002641.1_pt1 | contig 10234 bp, 7 predicted proteins | sample 1541891 | NCBI WGS metagenome assembly OFMT01 (sample SAMN04209230, study PRJEB22552) | human gut metagenome | biome: gut; material: feces | host: Homo sapiens | place: USA: Oklahoma | reverse complement strand
TGTCTCTGAAGGTTTCACTGTTTCTGCAGGCTTTACTCTTTCTGCAGGCTTTACTGTCTCTGCAGGTTTTACTGTCTCTACAGGCTTAACTGTCTCTGTCGGCTTTACAGTTTCCCCAGGCTCATCATTTGAATTAGTAAAATCATACAGCCAGCCGCCCTTCATATCTTCCTTCAGCCAGCCGCATAAGGCATAAAGACACTGTGTAGTAGCCATAAAATTATCTGTTCCATCATTTACATGTCTAAACATTAATGAAGAATTATCATAATAGTTCATTACTGCATCAATTAATGTATGACCTGTATCTGATATAAATGACTGGTCATGGCACACATCTTTTTTCAATGCCGTAAGGGCTAAAAGCACCTGGGCATTACTCTCTGCATTGCCAAAATCCCCTGTTTCCTTAAATCTGTTGCTTAAAAGCTGAAGTGATCTGTTAACTGCCTCGCCAACATCACTTCTTTCCTTCATATATTTTGCAAGGGCCTGTATTGCCATTGCAGTGATATCCACGTCATACTCATCTTCAGTAAGAGCAAAACCGCCTTCGGCAAGCTCCTTTGACAATATATAATCAATAATGTCATCTCTTGTATAGGTGGCATTGTCGGGAATCTGATAATTGTTGCTATCAAGTGTTATAAGGGCAAATATTCCGCCATTAATTCCCTGTCTCCATGGAGCACCCACAAGACAGTTATATGTTCCATCTGCAATAAGATCTATCTGTTTATTATCAGGACTAAGGCCTGTTTGTAAGGCATTGCCTCCACATGCCGTTACAGCCAGTGCTATCCTGTGCCATTCCGTTGCTTTAATTCTGTGAAGCTTATTATTCCCCCTATATTTACTGCTTACGTACTCATTTATATTTGTAAGATACTGGTCTATAAGATCATCAAAATGAGCATCTGTCACAAGACGCCTGTAGCAGCCCAGAGTAAAAAATATCCAGTCAGTATTAGTTGTTCCACTATTGATAAGAAGATCATTATCATAATTAATATTATACAGAGAATCCTTCACCACACTTTGAATATAGGATGTTTTACCACTGTCATGGCTATCTGCACCATATATAACATTATTTTGCAGCAAAAAAAATTCTGCCATTATCACTAATGCCAGAATAAGGTTTAATATTCTATTTTTACAAATATGATGTACATTCATAATCATTACCTCAATTTAATGGTACACAAACAAAGACTATTAAATGTCTCCACAAAATAATCCCGGTTTAAAAACGATTTGCAAAAAAAGAAATTCTCCCTCACCCAGGAAAAAGACTCCGTTCAGGCTATGGCAGGTCTCCTGACTCCGTATCATCCAAATCGGCACCTTCCCAGCTATTCGCCAGTGGCATAAATGACATTCGCAATCCGCTACGCTTCCTGCTTATATAAATGACCGCCTATTGTCCACGTTACAGTAGTGGTGACTGCTCCGGGTTCTCACCGGATTCCCTATTATCCTCACATTACCTGCTATTATCGCCATAATGTGCTGACCATAATCTGATTGTAATTCATTTTGTATTCAATTCGTTGTCTATAGTATCACAAAAAAAAAAATAAAGCAACATATTATCTGAAGTAACTCCAGACATATGCTGCTTCATAGTTTCATATTTATATGATTTTAAATCAATTAACCTCTATTGTAATTGATGAGACATCCTTTAAGAATAATATCTCTTTCATCATTAGTAAGTCTGCCAAGGCTGAATTTACACTCAACAAGCTTTCCTTCCTTAACGATATATGCCTTAATATCATCATTGCCTGTCTTAACAGCTTCGGCAATACCAGGAATAAAGATATAATCACCATTCTTAAATGGAAGTTCCTTATCACTGCCATCATATATGAATGGGAGCATTCCCCAGTTAATAAGATTTGAACGATATCTCTTTGTTGCATATTCATTAGCAATATTAGCAAGTCCACCAAGAACTCTCTGACATGATGCAGCCTGCTCTCTGGCTGAACCATCACCTGGTTTTACAGCAAGTATTGTGCTTCCAAGTCCAACCTTTGCAGGGTCAATATCTGCAAATCTCGAATCGGCCTTTACAGCATCAAATGCAGCTGCAAATTCTGACTTACAAGGACAGATTCCTTCCTGACGATCCTTTTCAATCTTGTTAACCTCTTTTGCCTTTCCAACATATGCAGGATCCTTTCTTGATAATGCAAATTCAGCAAGACCAAGTGGATTTGAACGATATGATGAAGTCTCACCTGATGGAATAAGCTCATCTGTAGTTGTTACAGGGTCATGAATCTCTGATACAACCTTAAGCATAATGTCATCTGTAAGTTCTATCATTTTTGGCCAGTCCTTAATGTTTGGACCAAATTTAATCTCCTGTGAAGGATCTGCAACACCTTTACTGTCAAATACTCTGTTTGCATATATTGTACTGTCAAAATGATACTTAGGATTTGTATATTCCATATCAAGATCAGTTGCTGCTGTAAGGTATCCCTTATTTGCTGCTGTTGCTGCAATAGAACGTGCATCCATAAGGGCAACAGATGAAATCTGACCATTCTGAAGCTTTGAACCCTCCCTGTTAGGGAAGTTTCTTGTAGAATGTCTGATACTTAATGCATTGTTAGCAGGTGTATCTCCGGCACCAAAGCAAGGGCCACAGAATGCGGTCTTAACAATTGCACCTGTTTCAAGAAGATCAGCAAGCTTTCCATTTCTGGCAAGCTCCATATAAATTGGGGTACTGGCTGGATATACACTGAGTGTGAATTCATCAGCACCAATACTCTTTCCTTTAAGAATATCAGCTGCATCACAGATGTTTTCAAATCCACCGCCGGCACAACCTGCGATAATTCCCTGCTCAACATATAACTTTCCATTACGAACCTTATCCTTAAGAGTGTAATCAACCTGACCATCAAGACTGACAAGAGCCTTCTTTTCACAGTCATCAAGAATATCCATAAGGTTAGCATTAAGCTCTTCAATTGTGTAAGCATTGCTTGGGTGGAATGGCATTGCTATCATAGGTTTAATCTTATCAAGCTCAACATAAACCATTCCATCATAATATGTAACATCACCCGGATTAAGCTCCTTGTATGCTTCGCTTCTTCCATGAATATCATAAAATTCTTTTATCTTCTCATCTGTTCTCCAGATTGATGAAAGACATGTTGTCTCTGTCGTCATAACATCAACACCAATTCTGAAGTCAGCACTAAGTGATGAAACTCCAGGTCCAACAAACTCCATTACCTTGTTATTAACATATCCATTGGCAAATACAGCCTTGATAATAGCAAGTGCAACATCCTGAGGTCCAACTCCCTTAGCAGGAGCACCTGTCATGTATATACCTACAACACCTGGCATCTTAACATCATATGTTTTCTCAAGAAGCTGTTTAACAAGCTCTGGTCCGCCCTCTCCAACTGCCATTGTTCCAAGAGCTCCATATCTTGTATGGCTGTCTGAACCAAGAATCATCTTACCGCATTCTGCAAGCATCTCTCTTGCGAACTGGTGAATAACTGCCTGATGAGGTGGAACATATATTCCGCCGTACTTCTTGGCACATGTAAGTCCAAACATATGATCATCTTCATTTATAGTACCACCTACAGCACAAAGACTGTTGTGGCAGTTTGTAAGAACATATGGAATAGGGAACTTTTCAAGTCCTGATGCTCTTGCAGTCTGTATAATTCCTACAAAAGTAATATCATGTGATGTAAGCTTATCAAACTTAATCTTAAGCTCATTCATATTACCTGATGTATTATGTGACTCTAAAATAGAATATGCAATAGAATTCTTAGCTGCTTCTTCCTTAGTTCCCAAAAAACCTGTTTTAGAAGCTACAGCTGCCAAAGCGTCACTACTATCTTCAACAACTTCTGTTCCATTAATGAGGTAAGCTCCTCCATTACTTAATTTAACCATAATATTCTCCTCGTATCTTAATTTGTTAAAATCTGCTGCTAAATTGCAACAAACATTCGTCATTAATTATATCACATGGCATAAACTCTCTCAATAGTTTTCAAAATGCAAATCTAAAATGATTTTGAATTTTTTGGAATAAAACAATTATTTTTCCACACTACTATTGAAGAAAATTTCATTTCAAGGTATAATTTTCATTTAAAGTATATGTATAATTGGGAGACTTAATATGAATACCAGTAAAAATACGAGCAAAAAACTTTCTTTATATATGTTGTTACTGCCCTTTTTAGGTATCATTTTTTTAGAAATGGTAGTAAGAATTAATGCTATAAAAAAGAATTATGTACTCTATTCAAGCGTGTTTGTGATACTTATGCTTGCGCTAATTCTTATTACCGCCAGTCACTGCAGACCATTTATGGCCAAAACCACCAAAAATAATAAGACCAGAACCATAAGGCTTAATCCATTGTTACTTTCTGTATGGACAGGCATGTGTGTACTGATGCTTATATCAGACCTCCTGGTCTTCAAAAAATATTGTTTTTTAAGTCTTATACTGCTTATATTGTTCACAGGCTTTTATATAATATGGCAGAGATTTGATACGAAGAATAAGGATGTCATTTTCAAAGCCTTTCTTCTTTCAATTGAAATAAGCTTTATTGCAGCCAGCATTTTCTGTTTTTTATTCAGACCGGTTACACAAGGAATTCGTTATTCAGGGCTTTCATCAAATCCCAATGTATACGGGCTGTATATAATTACTGTCTGGGCATGTCTTATTTCGAAGCTTGACAATATTATGGAAAGAAAATTAAGCCTTAAAAAATCAGTTGTAATAAGTATAGAACTCGGCGTCGCTGCCATGTTCATGTATATGACAGGCGCAAGAACATCATTTTTTACAATCGGACTGATTACTATAGTATGGTTTGCCTTAAGACTTGTATTTTCAAGAAAGTCTGATATTCCTGTCTTAAGATACGCAGTCAGTGCAATTATAGTTGCAACAGTGGCATTTTTTGCATCAATGCTTTTACTCACTAACCTGCCAGACATAATTAACAGACCTGTTGTATTTGAAAGAGACAGACAATTTACGGCTATTGATAGCAGGACAAAGGTTTGCCTTGCCGCCTCCAAAGCTTCTAAAACATATAATGGCAATCCTGATGTAACAACAAATGCTCTTGAAAGCGACATAGAAAAGTCCATGAGTACAATGGATGATGAGCCATCTGCAATCAAGCGGCTTATCAATTCCATAACTAATGGAGAAGGTCTTGATTCAATATTAAATGGCCGCTGGAGCATATACAAAAGCTATATTAAGAAGCTGAACTTCAAAGGGCATCATCTCTATGGCAAAAAAGTTAATGGTTCATATGTTGTACATGCCCATAACAATGTTATTCAGATAGCATATTCCTACGGAATTTTGTCAGCAGTTTTATATATTCTCTTATGTGTTTTGACCTTTATATACTCAATTGCATATTATGTAAAATTCCACACAAAAAGAGAATCAGCAGCATTCCCTATGCTGCTAATCACCTCATTTTTAATATCAACTTTAACTGAATTTACATTCATTCCTATGCAGTCACTACTTGCATTCGCTTATCTGATGTGTGTTGGAAAACTTATGATAACCTTCACACCATCAAAAAAGCCTAAAACTACAAAAAAGCTTAAAACTTCGAAGAAAGCTTAAGTGCCTCTTCAATAACATTATGCATATCGTAATACTTATACATTCCGAGCCTGCCGCCGAATAAGACCTTGTCTTCTTTTGTGGCAAGCTCTTTGTATTTTTCATACAAAGCATTATTCTTCTCATCATTCATTGGATAATAAGGCTCATCGCCATGCTTCCACTGGGCAGGATATTCCTTTGTTATAACTGTCTTAGGCTGTGTACCATACTCGAAATGCTTATGTTCAATAATACGTGTATATGGTACCTCATATTCTGTGTAGTTAACAACAGCATTGCCCTGATAATTGTCTGTATCAAGCACCTGACTTTCAAATTTGAGACTTCTGTACTCAAGTTCTCCAAAGCAATAATCAAAGTACTCATCAATCATTCCTGTAAATAATACCTTTTCTGCCTTATTGTTAAATGCTTCCCTGTCACCAAAATAATCCGTATTAAGTAACACATCGCTTCCTTCAAGCAATTTTTCTATCATTGGTGTATAGCCACCAACTGGTATTCCCTGGTATAGATCATTGAAATAATTGTTATCATATGTCATTCTGACAGGAAGTCTCTTAATTATAAATGCAGGAAGCTCATCTGCTCTCTTTCCCCACTGCTTCTCTGTGTAACCCTTAACAAGCTTTTCATATATATCCTTTCCAACAAGAGAAATGGCCTGCTCTTCAAGATTAGAAGGATTAACTATACCAGCCTCCTTCACCTGTTCTTCTATTTTTTTCTTGGCTTCCTGTGGAGTAATAACTCCCCAGAGCTTATTAAAGGTATTCATATTAAAAGGAAGGTTATATATTTCATCCTTGTATCTTGCCACCGGACTATTGGTATATCTGTTAAATGTGGCAAATCTGTTTACATAATCCCATATTTCCTTCTTGCTGGTATGGAAAATATGTGCGCCATACTTATGAACATTAATACCCTCTATTTCTTCAGTATATATGTTTCCACCTATGTGAGCTCTCTTATCTATTACAAGACACTTCTTACCTTTTGCTGTCATCTCATGGGCAAATACAGCACCAAAGAGCCCTGCTCCCACAATCAAATAATCATACATAATATTTTCTCTCCTATTTCTACTTTACATAATAAGACAGTACCTATAATAACATATTTCTCCCAAAATAAAAAGGTGTGTACAAAAATTGTACACACCTTCCATAATGTATTCACATATTAATTATCATAAATAACTGCTTCTACATCAAATATATTCTGCATGATTATAATCAAGCTTTTCCGTTACTTCCAAGAACGTTAACGATCTTATGAGCAACCATATCCTTAACAGCCTGACGAGCTGGTTTGAGATACTGACGTGGATCGAAATGATCTGGATGCTCGTTGAAGTGCTGACGGATAACTGCTGTCATAGCAAGACGGATATCTGAATCGATATTGATCTTACATACAGCAAGCTTAGCAGCCTCACGAAGCTGATCCTCTGGAATACCAATAGCATCTGGCATCTTTCCACCATTTTCGTTAATGATCTTAACGAATTCCTGTGGAACTGATGATGAACCATGAAGAACGATTGGAAATCCTGGTAATTTTTCGATACATCCCTTTAATACGTCAAAACGAAGTGGTGGTGGAACAAGAATTCCTTTTTCGTTTCTTGTACACTGATCAGCTGTAAACTTGTAAGCACCATGTGATGTTCCGATTGCGATAGCAAGTGAGTCACATCCTGTTCTGTCTACGAACTCTTCAACTTCTTCTGGACGAGTATAGCTCTCATGACCTGCCTCTACTGCTACTTCATCTTCAACACCTGCAAGTGTTCCAAGCTCTGCCTCAACAACTACTCCATGAGCGTGAGCATATTCAACAACTTGCTTTGTAAGTGCGATATTATCTTCAAATGACTTTGAAGAAGCATCGATCATAACTGATGTAAATCCACCATCGATACAGCTCTTACAAATTTCAAATGAATCACCATGATCAAGGTGAAGAGCGATTGGAATATCTGGATTCTCAATTACAGCAGCCTCTACTAATTTTACAAGGTATGTATGGTTAGCATACGCACGAGCTCCTTTTGAAACCTGAAGAATTACAGGACTCTTAAGTTCTCCGGCAGCTTCAGTAATACCCTGAACGATTTCCATGTTGTTAACATTGAATGCTCCAACAGCATATCCGCCATCGTAAGCTTTTTTGAACATTTCCTTTGTTGTTACTAATGCCATAATTATATCTCCTTTAAATATATTTAATCAAAATGATTATTATGAATTATTTTCTTACGAGATGAGATGGAAGTCCATCAACGTAAAGTGGAGTAAGTTCTCCCATGATAAGTGGTCTAGCATATTTAACAAATTCATCTGAAATATTGCTTCCATCTTCTGTAATCCACTCATCTGGTACCTTTCTCTCAACATTAGCGATATCATGAATATCATGTGCGCTTGTACCACACTGATATGGATCATCACCATTTCTGTCAAGTGTAATCATCATAGCAGTCTTTCCTGCTTCTGCAGCATCAACAGCAGCACATCCAACCTGGAATGCCTCGTTGATATCTGTTAATGATGCGATATGTGTAGCAGCTCTCTGAAGTGTTGAGAACTCAATAGCACGAGTCTTAAGACCTGTCTCAGCAGCAACTGTTTCAGCAAGCTTAGCAGCTGTTCCTGACATCTGCTTATGACCGAATGCGTCAACTGCAACTTCTCTTCCAACTTCGCATACATAACGTCCATCAGCAAGCTTAACACCCTCTGATACAGCTATAACGATTGAAGATTTAGTCTTAGCAAGTTCTTTAACCTTGTTAACAAATTTATCAATATCAAATACTTTCTCTGGAAGGTAGATTGCATCTGGTCCTTCACAGTCAGCTGTCTTTGAAAGTGCAGCTGCAGCTGTAAGCCATCCTGCATTACGTCCCATGATCTCTACAATAACAACTGTAGGCTTCTTAACACCAAATGATGAGTTGTCACGAATGATCTCTTTCAAAGATGTAGCAATATATTTTGCTGCTGAAGCATATCCTGGGCAGTGATCTGTTATAGGAAGATCATTATCAACAGTCTTTGGAACACCTACGAATCTCTGGTTCTTTCCATGAGCAGCTGCATAATCTGAAAGCATCTTAACAGTATCCATTGAATCATTACCACCACAGTAGAAAAGATAATCAATGTCATGTTTCTCCATGATCTCAAATACTTTTTCATAAACGTCTTCATGACCCTCGATCTGTGGCATCTTGAATCTACATGAACCAAGAAATGCTGATGGAGTTCTCTTAAGCATCTCAACTCCTGTTGGGTTTGCAAGATAGTCATCTAAATCACAGATATTATCCTCAAGAAATCCTTCAATACCATGAACCATTCCATATACTTTATCAATTCCAAGCTTCTTAGCCTGTGCATAAACTCCTGCAACCGAAGAATTGATTACGGCTGTTGGTCCGCCTGACTGTCCTACGACAATGTTCTTTCCCATTTTTAATTACCTCCGAAAAACTAAATAGTTATTATTACATTTACGCACAGTATTATAGCAGATAGATTGTACATTTTCAACACCAAAAGATAAAAATTTACTGTTTTCTTGCAATGCTGTACTCATCATCAAGTGTAAAATAACTGCAGCTGTCCATGCTTCCCTTCATGAATCTGTACATATCATCTTCATCCAGATTGACGTTACAATAGTAATAATCTTCTATTTCATCATAAACATAATTAGTGCACATATCACACTGACTTGCCATATTTAATTACCTTCTTTCATTTAATGGGCACTTAACTCCCCGTCTACAATTTCAAATCTTCTTTCCGCATATGACGCAACACCTGTATCATGCGTTATCATTATAATTGTATTCTACATTTCATTCAAGTAAAAAAACATCCCACACCAGGTGAGATGTCCTTTACTTAAGTGACATTATTATAAATAATTGTCAAAAATACTTTTTATTGCCCCAAAGGTTACTTTTTTTAAGATAAAGATATTCTGAATATGCTTTCTCGAGAATCTGCTTCTCATTCATAAACTTAAGCAGATGATATGCTTCATGATACTTATAAAATCCCGAGTCAACAAAGAATTCTTCTCTTTGTGGTTTACTGTAGTAGCTGTCAGCCATCATAAGATACCAGTGTACATCCTTGACAACCGTATCATTCTGGGCACTGAATGAGTATTGACTTTTTCCTACATACTTGATAATTGATGCCTCTGCGCCTGATTCTTCATTAACTTCACGAATTGCAGTTCCCTTGTATTCTTCGCCTTTTTCTACAGTTCCCTTAGGTAAAACCCAGCCTTCATACTTGTTCCTGTAATTCTTATAAAGCAAAAGAATCTTGCCACGGAAAATTACCACACCACCACAGCTTGTTGCTTCAATCATTGCAAAACCTCCTGATACAGTTACATATCACATACAATGTAATATATAACCTTGGTGTGTTCTTAAAACTGACATAATTATATCATAGAATACTGTTTTTTTTCAATAGTAAGCATCAAATATTTTTCCTGCAACAGGCACGGCATAATCACTTCCGGTAC
>OFMT01002633.1_pt1 | contig 10288 bp, 9 predicted proteins | sample 1541891 | NCBI WGS metagenome assembly OFMT01 (sample SAMN04209230, study PRJEB22552) | human gut metagenome | biome: gut; material: feces | host: Homo sapiens | place: USA: Oklahoma | reverse complement strand
TCATTTCCAGAATTTGAAAACCATTATCCTTTGAAATCTGAGTCAGCAGCTCTTTCAATCTTGTTGTGACCTGTCCATTCAAGATATTGCGACGATACTTTACACACCATACAATATGATACTGTATTGAATAGACATAGCCTCTACCTTTGACAACTTCCATATGTTTTTACCTCATCAATATTATAACATATGTATATATTTAAAGCACTATACTTATCATTTATTTTTAAATTATTTATCTAACATCTGCACATCTAATTCATCTCATGAATAAAGTCACGAGTGTTCTTAGATTGCACTATACATAAATGTATTCAGAATATTTTCTATCTGATACTCATGTTCGATATCCCATAATAAAAGATATCATCTTTCCACTAACAAGTATTCTATTTAAAACGATTGAAAGGCATAAACTTCACAAGACAACAATACAAGCGTTTTAAATTAGGAATGCAATCTCTATCAAGCAGCCAATGGCTGTTTTTTTTCGTATTTCCAAAGAAAAAGGAACATCACTGTTCCAATACTTCAATATCTACAATATCATCTATTTGTATTTGAATATTCTCTTTAAAATATAACATCTTATTCAATTCATCTATACGCTTAAAAGATAAAACGCTCTCCATGTACTGACCACCACTTTTTGTCTTATCCTTTTCAAAATAAGTGATTCTACATTTCGATTTCAAATGCATCAATTCAGTGATTTTCTCATTGATTTCAAGCTTTTCTTCATTTGATAAAATTCTTTTTTCCTGCGTGATTCTACCCTGTTCTATCACAGCTTCTTTATGACCTGTTAAAGCTGCAAAAGGCGCAAATTGAGCGGCACGATCTGACATAGACATCTTTGGATATTTACTTTTAGGGCGATCCATTGTATACCATCTTTCATCCATTATGCCTTATGCCCTCCAATCTGCGCATTTCGCTCTTTTGCCTTGGCACCCTTCTCAAAATCCGTTCCCTTTAAGATCGAATTCTTACCATATTTATTCTTTATTTTTAAAGTCACCTTTTGAAGATCATTTTCCTTCTTTAATTCTTCTTCATCCACATTTGAAAATAAATCAATCTGTTCAAAGCCACGATTCTTTTCATCTATCACTTCAACAGCCGCCACATTGATTCTTCGCACCAATAAACTAGAATCCACATACTGATCATATACATCCAATATATTTTGAATTAGAATTGAATTCGCATTTGTCTTTTGAGGTAAATGAACAATTTTATTTAAGCTTTTCGGCAAAACACGTCCATAAAAATCAACCATTGTTTCACCTGTATATGCTTCATTTGTTTCATAACCAATTGTAAGAACCACTTTATTTGTCACCAAATCCTTATCCACCAAACTTAAAGCTAAAGATTCCACCATTTCCTTTACTAAAATCTTAGCCTTTTCTTTTTCATACCCACAAGATAAGACTTGTCCCGAACCTATACTATTCTTTTCTGGCTTATATGCCTTGATATCTTCCATTGTACAAGGCTCGTATCCCCACGCATGATCAATCAATAGTTCGGCATTTACACCAAATGTCTTAAACAAAACATCCTCATGTTCTAAACTAAAGGCACAAAGCTTGCCCATTGTATCAACACCTAGTTTATGCAATCTTTTCTCATACCCTTTTCCAACACGCCAAAAATCAATCAAAGGCTTATGATTCCACAACAATTTACGATACCTATATTCATTTAAAGCCGCAACACGAACCCCATTTTCATCTGGATCTTTATGTTTGGCCACAATATCCATGGCCACCTTGGCAAGATATAAATTGGTACCAATACCTGCTGTAGCCGTGATGCCAGTTGTTTCATAAATATCTAAAATCATTTTCATCGCGAACTCTTTGGGTGTTAATTGATACGTATTTAAATATGGCGTCGCATCAATAAACACTTCATCAATAGAATATACATGAATATCTTGGCTTGAAACATACTTCAAATATATATTATAGATTTGCGTACTGATATCCAAATAGTATTTCATTCTTGGAGGTGCAATTAAAAAATCGACTTCAAATCTAGGATTCTTTTTTAAGATTTCATCATCACTCGACTTACCATCAAAACGCAAAAATCCCTTTTTCCTTTTGGCATTCACTTGCCTTACCTTTTGATTCACCTCAAACAAACGACACCTTCCACCAATTCCATACTGCTTTAAAGAAGGCGATACAGCCAAACATATTGTTTTTTCTGTTCTAGAAGCATCCGCAACAACTAAATTTGTAGTTAAAGGATCCAATCCTCTAGAGACACATTCACAAGAAGCATAGAAAGACTTTAAATCGATAGCTAAATAAATCTTTGACTTCATGAACGTGTAATCTTTTTAAGAAGACCATTTAATTCATCCAAACCAGAAGTCACTTCATTCAATTGACCTCTTAACGTAGGAATCATCTGTTTCAACTCTTCTTTTGCGGCTTTTTTTGCTTTTTTCTTTTGATATTTCTTCACCATATTTATTATATTCATATTTAAAACTCCAATCGCATCTGATACCAAACTACACCACCATGAACACTTGAGGATACACCCTCATTTTTAAATCCAAACTTACTATAGTAAGGCACCAATCTATCTTTACAAGTTAACACTAATCCTTTTCGGTTTTCTTGTCTAGCCAAATCAATCATTGCACACATGATCTTCGCGGCATAACCATTTTTTTGATAATCTGGTAATGTATTTAATCCAAATATCATTTGCCAGTCACCATCTTCATCATGCATCGAAGCATCACTATACATTTCATCCGTTAAATCTCTTTGGTTTGTACAAAAACCATCGATAAAACTAATCAATTGATTTTTTTCGAACAATAAAAGAAAATGATTCGCATATACATTCAATCTTTCCTGAATCTCTATTGAAGTCGCTGCTTCATTGGGTGGAAAACAAGTTGCTTCTACCTTAGATAATATTTCTGCATCTTCAATCGTTCCTTTTCGAATCATGAAATCACCTCGCAGGTATTATACCAAAAAAGAAGTGATTACTCACTTCTTAATGCCTCTACAGGATCTTTTTTACTCGCAATCTTGGATGGAATCAATCCGGCAAGAATGGTTAATACTAAATCAATGAAAATCAAGAATACAGCTCCATTGACTGGTAATTTGGCAATATGCGAAACACCTGTCATATTCTCAACCACAAGACTAATTGGAACATTCAATACAAGAGTAATTAATATTCCCAATACACCACTAATCAATCCAATAATGAATGTTTCTGCATTAAATACACGCGTAATATCTTTCTTACTAGCACCAATGGAGCGTAAGATACCAATCTCTTTTGTACGTTCCAATACAGAAATATACGTAATGATACCAATCATGATGCTTGATACAATGAGTGATACAGATACAAAGGCAATCAAGACATAACTAATAATATTTACAACACTTGTCACAGAACTTAACATGGTTCCAATAAAATCATTGTATGTGATCACATTGCTCTTTTTCTGTTTCTTATTGTAATCCGCAATCAAATCACCCAGCTTTTCTTTTCCATCAAAACTTGAAGCATACAAAGAAATCTTTGTCGGAGTTGAATAATCTACAACACCAAGTTTTGTCAAATTTGAATCATATGTCGCATTGATATTCTCATTATACGTATTCATGTAATTCATCAATTCTTCTTGCGACATACTAGAAAGCTGCATCATCTGCTCATTTGTAAGATTTGACATACTCATCTTCTGACCTGAAGCAAACTCGGCCTGCGTAAAAATATTGATATTTGGATTTGTCTTTTGTTCTATTACAATTTGAGAATTCTCCGTCTTAGAAGTTACATACTCTTCCATAGCCTTTGTATAATACACACCACCCATTGTTGGTTGTGAAACCGTGGATTCACTTGGCTTAATAATTCCAACCACCTTGATTTCAGGGCTCTTCGAAACAACATCCTTCATATACGATTCATTTTCACTTTGGTTGATCCACAAACCATTTACCTTTTGATATAAATCGCTATTTAGAACCAATCTAAACTTCAAATTTAAGATATCATCCACACTATACGATTTTAGATTTGTCTTTGAAATCTTGTCCGTCTCTCCATTTAAAATCTTCTGATAATTTTTAACCAATTCATCCTGATCCAATAATCCTAAAGAATACAGTGCATAATCCGTAATTTCATTATTCTCATCGACCTCTAAAACCACCTCATTATAGTTTGTTGGCCATTTACCTTCAACAAGCTGATATTCATCATCCCGAAGTTTTTTCGATTCGGGTAAAGAAAGCCATACTTGATCATTGGTCATAGCGCTTGAATCCATGAATTGCGATTGAATCGACATCATATCTGACATTCCTAATTTATCCAACAAACCATTTGGCGATACTTGCACTAAGCCAGAATCTGTATTTTCATTGTAAACTTGTAAATTTAAATTATAATCATACTCAATTGCTTTCGCCGTCTTTCTAAATTCTTTACCCTTACTACTTTCAATATACGATTTAAAAGCCGATAAGTTATTCTTTTTTGAACTCGATAAAGATTCTAATACATCCTCCACATAAGGACGAGAATAGATTTTAGAATCCGTATGTTCTTCTGTCTTTTTCTTCATGCCCATCATCGTTGTCATTAACGTAGACATATCACTTGAATTAGCCTGAATCTCAATCGGATAACTGGCCATAGTATCATTTTCCATTTGATCAATATAAGACTGCATACCATGCGACAATGACATAATCAATGCGATTCCAATAATGCCAATGCTTCCGGCAAAAGAAGTTAAAAATGTACGTGCCTTTTTTGTCATTAAATTATTTAAACTTAATGAGCAAGCCATTTTAAAAGACATGCCAGGTCTTTTTAACACACTCGTATCCACATTCATTTCTTGTTCATTAAAAGGATTGGAATCCGATACTAAAGAACCATCCTTTAAGCGAATAATTCGACTCGAATATTCATCGGCCAATTGCGGATTATGAGTGACCATAATGACAAGCTTATCTTTTGAGATTTCCTTTAAGATCTCCATAATTTGCACACTTGTGGCACTATCCAAAGCACCGGTTGGCTCATCGGCCAAAATAATATCTGGATTATTGACAATAGCACGGGCAATGGCCACTCGCTGCATTTGTCCACCCGACATCTGGGTTGGCTTTTTATGAATTTGATCCGAAAGTCCAACCTTATTTAAAGCCTCTATAGCTCTTTTTCTTCTTTCCTCTTTATTGACTCCCGTTAGTGTTAAAGCCAATTCTACATTACTTAAAACACTTTGATGCATGATCAGATTATAAGATTGAAACACAAAACCAACCTGATGATTACGATACGTATCCCAGTCTTTATCACTATAATCCTTTGTACTCTTTCCATTGATAATTAAATCACCGGAAGTATAATGATCTAAACCACCAATAATATTTAGAAATGTAGTTTTACCACATCCACTCTGTCCAAGTATTGAAACAAATTCATGTTCACGAAAAGAAAGTGATACACCTTTTAATGCATGTACAATTTCGTCTCCTGAAACATAATCTTTTATAATATTTTTACATTGAAGCATAAAAAGCCCTCCATATTTTCTTAATTATAGAAAATTATCTCTTGATTTTTCAATCGACTGATTTTAACATATTGTTACGAAAGCAACAGGTGTTGATTATGAATAGAAAAATACAAATGACAAAAAGATGTATTCGAGAAGCTTTATTCGAATGTCTAAAAGAAAAAGACATCAATAAGATCACCATTTCTAGCTTATGTGAAAAGGCTGATATCAATCGTTCAACCTTCTATAAGTATTATGGCAGTCAATATGATGTCATTAAAGAAATGGAGCAAGAAGTCATACAATTGATCAATAAACAATTAAATGATCAGCCAAAAGAAACTTCTTTTATTCAATTACTCCAATTTTTAAAATCCAATAAAGAAACCATCAAAATCTTTTTTGAATGCAATGTCGACAATGAATTTCCTAAACAAGTTCTAGCACTCGATTCCATCAACAATCAACTTGAACAAGTTTCGCAAAACGATCCATATATCAAAAACTACATCCTTTTTGGATCTTTGGCAACCATTCAACAATGGATCGATGCAGGATGTATTGAATCTTGTGAAGAAATTGCGAATATCATCAATCACATTGTAGGTAAACTGGTGAATTAATCAAGAACACGGTTTTTGTATACACGAATTGAAATCATCATAGAAATAAAATATAGAATAAAACTTGTAATCAATAAACCTACACTAAACATTGTAGGATCTAATGTGTTCAGTAATGATTCAATCGATTCAAAGAATTTAGGAATAAATTGATTTAAGAAAGCGAATAAGAAGGTACATCCAAACACAACCACAAACAATACAATTCTTCCTTTTTCGTTGCCTTCCTTTAATTGAAATGGCAAAGATAGAGCTAACAACAACAAAGCTGTTGATAAGATTATAAGTGTTTCCATGAAGCCATTTTTACTAAAACAACCTAATATTGTGACAAACACAAAACCAATCCCTGTAATAATCAAAGAAAACAAATATTTTTCTTTCACATAATCCGATTTAGAAATAGGTAAAGTAAATAATGTATTTAATCCATGATTGGCTTCATCATACGAAATTGTAGATAAGCTTAATATCGCAAGAACCATCAAGATATAACCTGTCGCAAATGAAATATCATTTATCCCACCAATGATTCCAATGAACAACATAAACAATATGACTTTCTTACTTTTTATCATCAACAAGAAATCTTTGACTAACAAACCCTTCATATAGTTTCCCCCTTGATCATATATTCCATCAAATCATCAATATGTGCTTTTTCAATGACTAGATTTGGATAATTTTCTACATAAAATTGTCTCTCATTTGTAAGATAAGTCGAACCTATCTTTTTTAATACGTAACTTAAATCCACAGTTTCATCTACACCCTTTAATAATGCATATGATTCTAGATCTTGTTCACAAAGAATGATCTTTCCTTTTTCAATGAAATAGAATTCATCACACAAACCCTCCAAATCACTTGAGATATGTGAACTAATCAATATGGAAGCCTCTTCATTTTGTTCCATATAATCACGCAACAAATCTAATACTTCATTTCGTGCAATCACATCTAAGCCACTCGTTGGTTCATCCAACAATAATATTTTCGCATGAAGACTTGTCGCAATAATGATCTTCAATTTTGAAAGCATACCTGTAGAATATTCCTTTAATGGTTTCTTTGGATCCAATTCAAATCGAGAAATCATAGAATCAAAATAATCACAATCAAAATGTTTATAGGAATACATTAGAATCTTTTTAATTTCAAGAACATTTAAAACCAAACTAAAACTCGAATCATTCCATACAACACCAATTTCTTCTTTATTCACTTGATTTGTATGTTTATCATCATCTTCAATTAAACCAAGATACAATTTAAACAAAGTGGTCTTGCCAGAGCCATTTCGCCCAATCAAAGCCGTTATTGTTCCTGGCTTTAATTCAAGTTTACAATCCAATTTAAAATCATTATATGTCTTTACAAATCGCATATTCTTATTCCTCCATCAAGATATCAAACAAATCTTTAATTTCATCCTTTGATAAATCATAAGATTTCGCTTTATCCAATATCTTCTCTAAATCCTTTTGGATTTCAACTACACGCTGCTCATGTACCAAGCCAGGATTTACCCCCAACACAAACGAACCCTTACCTTGAACCGTTCTACATAAACCATCTGCTTCTAATATGTCATATGCTTTTTTAACAGTTAAAGCCGATATTTTTAAATCTTTTGATAGACCACGAACGCTCGGTAAAGCATCTCCTTCTTTTAACTTACCATCCACAATATTTTGTTTCACTTGATTCACAATCTGTTCATAAATAGGAATCATTGAACTATTATTGATAATAATCATTGTATCACCTTCTATATAACAGTGTATAACAGTATATATCACTTGTAAAGAAAAAAATTAGGATAAAACTATCCTAATTCAAATGTCATCGTTAAACTATAACGTGCATATAGAAACTAAGCCGTGCATTTAGCGAGACAGAACACAAACCGTTAAAGTAAGAACGGGTAATACTCACTTGAAACGGTGAAACTAAAAACGGGTAACGTAGTCTAGAATTAGACTACAAAGACTCCTTCTCGTGTTTGTTTAGAGTATTCTCTGAGTAAACAAAAAAACAAAGAAACGTATAAAGTCTCTTTGTTATGTGTTGTCTAACGAGATGTAATCACAGATGTTCTCCGATAAAAGTTTGCTTTTTGGAACAGCCTTTTTCTTCTTTGGACGTGGATTTCCCATAAGAACATCAAGAGCACCTCGAGCAATCTCATCAACACGTCGTTGTCGACTGCCTTCTTCGGAAAGAATCTCTTTGACGGCTCTTGTAATGTCGTCTGAACTGTATTCCGGATGAAGTGGACGAATCATATTCAGTACCTGTTTCGTCACCTTGCTTTCATAAGCCAGATTGCCAATGTTGACTTTAGGCATCTCATACTCATTCTTGTCGAGAGCAGCATTTGCCATGATTTCTCTATCAGCTTCTTCTTCGAGTTTTGATTGATTTACGAAATCAATAGAGTTTTTAAGTTGCTTGAAGTGCTTGTCGTTGATACGATGGATGAATTTCTTGTCGATTGTCTCAATATTGCCTTTCGACTTGCTGTCAAGATATTCAATCATGATCCACTTGTACAGCCAGATAAGCTGGTTGATGATGCCTCCTGTACATTCGTAGAGCGTATCCGCCAGTTCTTTCGACCATTCAATCGGCGTATCGACCCATTGCCAAATCAGAAGCAGTTTCACCAGATAGTTGAAATATTCTCGATCCGACGTATACGCAGAGGCATCAATAAGGTCTCCTGTTCTACGTGCGTTTCGAAGTTTAGCAAACAGCTTTTGATAAGCTTCATCCGTTCCAACGACACTTAAAGCCACCTTTGTCTTGTTGACGATACCAAGAAGACCTTCGTAGCTGTTTTCCTTGTTTGAATTGAAATTGATAAGCTGAATCTCATCAAGAACGATAGTTCCAATTGAGAACATTTCGATAAACTGGCAGACTTTTAATTGTTTATCCGCTAAGCTTCTACACTTTCTAGTAATCATCAACTCGTATTCAGGTTCAGGATTACCTAAAGCGTTGTCGATAGCTTCTCCAATCTGTCGATACAGAGTGGCAAAGTTACTGTTTGGCATACAGCTTACAACCAGATATGTGATTTGAGGAAGTGTTTCGCCGACACTCGGATGATGCATGATAACCTGCGGAATATTCTCAAACAACTGTTTAAGAGATGAAGATTTCCCACAGCCAGAGAATCCAAGAAGGGCAAAGCCAGAAGGAGCACTGTCCTCGATTTTACCTTTCATGCGAATCATACTGCCTCGAGTCTTTCGACCTAGAAACTCTTTATCTTCCCAGATATAGCTTTTACGAAGCATGTATGAGCTGACGATTACATCGTAATCAATAAACTCAAGCTGTCTTTGGAATGCCAAAGGAAGTCTTAAACGTTTCAGGCTTAGTACGGTCTCCTTTTGTTCGTTTATCGTCATTGTCGCCAGCTTCTGAACATCGACTTCAGGAATCGGCACCATATAAGCATTTGCAAGGCTTCCCTCGTCACGTGGACGAGGTAAAGCCTCAATGAATGGATTGCCGACAAAATCTTCATTGGCCGATCTTACATACTTTGCATCGACCGGACCAATGCGATGACATTCTTCATACGTGTACTGGTTTTCATCACTGCCTACATCTTCATATTTGTAGATCCAGTTTAATTCTTGCATAAGATCACCTCCCTACATCTTTTCGCTCATCTTTTCAAGAACTTCGTTGAGTGAAAGATTCGAAATATCTTCCTTTGGCTGAGCTTCTGGCTCAGGCAGTGCTTTTGTTTCCAAAGCAATTGCAGGAGGCCTTTCTTTTGTATCAAGACGAGAACCCATTGAGTTCTGTCCCATGAAGCTGATACTTTCATCTTTACGATTCTGACGAATATTCTTCGTCTTACTTGAATCAGAGACAGTATACTTACCAGCTTCCAATGCATTGTCGATGGCCGCCTGAAGACTCATACGTTCTGCACATCGAATTTCCTGCTCATGCTGGTCAAGCTCATGGATAAGTTCATTTTTACGAGCTTTGTACTCTTCGTAGCACTTTAAAGGCTTGCCGTCAAAATCACTGTTTCCATTGCGGTACGGATTTAGCCTTG
>OFMT01002626.1_pt1 | contig 10306 bp, 6 predicted proteins | sample 1541891 | NCBI WGS metagenome assembly OFMT01 (sample SAMN04209230, study PRJEB22552) | human gut metagenome | biome: gut; material: feces | host: Homo sapiens | place: USA: Oklahoma | reverse complement strand
CCGGAAATGGTTCTGGGGATTTTTTAATACTTTCGTTGAAGTTGTAGTATAATTAATGTATACTTAACTAAATGAATAATAAAAAATGTATTAAGATTATATTCTGAATATCAGAGAAAGGAATTGATTATGAAATTATTAATAGCATCAGATATACATGGTTCAGATTATTATTGTCAAAAGCTTCTTGAGGCTTTTGATGAAGAAAAGGCAGATAAACTTCTGCTTCTTGGGGATATATTATATCATGGTCCCCGCAATAATATTCCAGATGAATATGGTCCTAAAAGAGTGATAGAGCTTTTGAATGAAAGAAAGGACAGGATAATGTGTGTCAGAGGCAATTGTGATGCTGAGGTTGATCAGATGGTACTTGAATTTCCTATTATGGCAGATTACATTCTTCTTGAGCTTGATGGGGTAACAGCATTTGCAACACATGGACATCATTACAATGAGAGAAACCTTCCGCCAATAGGAATGGGTGAGATACTTCTTAATGGACATACACATGTTCCTAAATGTGTAGAGCATGAAGGATATGTGTATATGAATCCGGGCTCAGTCACCCTGCCAAAAGAAAATTCGTGGCATGGATATATAATATACGAAAACCATATATTCACATGGAAAGATTTTGATGGTAATATAAGGCATGAATACAAAAATGCATAAATAATCATGTTTTTGCACAAAATGACATTCAAAATTTAAAAAAACATAAAAAGACTGGCTATTTTCTATAAAAAATGATAAAATAGAATATGTTATAATTGCTAAGGGAAATAGCAGAAAATATGAAAGTAAAGGAAGATGTTTATGGGGGAACTTCTAATTAATAAAAGCGAAAGATATATGTTTAAGGAAGGTACCTGGACTGAATGCTATACAAAGATGGGTGCACATCCTGATGTGTTTGAAGGCATTAAGGGATATAGATTTACAGTTTGGGCACCTGGTGTTAAGAGTGTTCATGTTATTGGCGAATTCAATGAATGGAACGAGATTAGTCATAGCATGGAGCCAGACGAGACAGAAGAGATATGGACTCTTTTTGTTCCGGGCATAGAAGATGGAGAAGAATACAAATATTTGATTGAAACATATCAGGGGGAACTGATCTATAAGGCAGATCCTTATGCATTTTATGCAGAAAAAAGACCAGGAACTGCATCTAAAACTTATAATATAGAAGGTTATCCATGGAAAGATGGCAGATGGATGTCCTCAAGGAAAAGAAGAGGTTTTTTTAATAAACCTCTTAATATTTATGAGGTAAGTCTTGGCTCCTGGAGACGTCATGAAGATGGAAGCTATTATTCTTATAATGATCTCTCAGATGAATTAATTGAATACGTGGTAGAGATGGGATATACCCATATCGAGATACTGCCGGTTATGGAGCATCCTTTTGATGGTTCCTGGGGATATCAGATCACAGGATATTTCGCTCCTACATCAAGATACGGTGAGCCAAAGGATTTCATGAGATTTATTGAAAAGGCTCATAAGGCCGGAATTGGTGTAATAGTTGATTGGGTACCGGGTCATTTTTGCAGAGATTCCCATGGACTTGGAAGATTTAATGGGGATAAGCTATACGAGGAGAAGGAGCATTTGCAGTGGGGAACATACACCTTTAATTTTGGAAAGGGTGAAGTAAGGAGTTTCCTCATTTCCAATGTTATGTACTGGATAGAGAAGTATCATGTTGATGGAATACGTGTGGATGGAGTCAGCAGTATTCTATATATGAACTTTGGAATAGAAGATGAAAAGGATAAAAAGTATAATCCTGATGGAACTGAGGGGGATCTTAAGGCAATAGATTTCTTACAGAAAATGAATTCATATGTTGGAAGCATTTATTCAGATGTAATGCTTATAGCAGAGGAAAGTACAGCCTGGCCTTTGGTTACAAGACCACCAGAGAGTGGCGGACTTGGATTCCATTATAAGTGGGATATGGGCTGGATGAATGATACACTTAATTATTTTAAAACAGATTTCCCATATAAGTCTTATAATCATAACCTTATAACTTTTTCAATGATGTATGCTTATAACGAGAATTTCATATTGCCACTGTCACATGATGAGGTTGTTCATGGTAAGTGTTCACTTATAGGCAAAATGCCTGGTGATTACTGGAGACAGTTTGCAGGGGTGCGTGCACTGGCTATGTATCAGATATGTCACCCGGGTGCAAAACTTAATTTTATGGGCAATGAGATAGCTCAGTTTATTGAGTGGAGATATTATGAAGGACTTGAGTGGTTTTTAACTGAAAAGTATGATACTCACAGAAAGCATCAGAAGTTCATACAGGCTCTTAATAATGTATATAAGGAATACAAGGCATTATGGATTAAGGATATGTCCTGGGAGGGCTTTGAATGGATTGATGCAGACAATAAGGAACAGAATGTCATTTCATTTATAAGACATGGCAAGAGTCCAATAGACGATTTAATAGTAGTACTCAATTTTTCATGTCAGTCATATAATGATTATCGTATTGGCATTCCTAAAAAGGGAACGTATTATGAAGTATTTAATTCAGATGATACGGAGTATGGCGGTTCCGGAGTTGTTAACAGTGAAGATATTGAAAGCGAAAAGCTTTCATGGCAGGGAAAAGACAATTCAATTTCATTTAATATAGGTGCAATTGGAGGTGTTATCTTCAAACGCCGAGGAAGGAAGAAAAAAACTGAAACTAAGTGATGAATTAGGAGGTCAAAAACATGACAGAAAGTAAGATTTTCAAAGACAAAGAAGAATTCAAGAAAAGATATCTTGAACTCTTTGGTGAGGAACTTAGTAAAAAATTTGAAGACTGCAATGCAAAAGAAAGATATGCTATTCTTGCAAAGCTTGTTGCTTCAGAAGCAAAAGAGATCAGAGGAGAGTGCAGCCATAAAGCAGCTAAGGAATCCCAGAAGAAGGTTTATTATTTTTCGATGGAATTTCTTATTGGAAAGCTTCTTGAGAATTATCTGATTAATTTTCAGATAACTGATATTGTCAGGGATGGTCTTGCTGATCTTGGCGAAGATCTTGACAATATTTTTGCACAGGAAAGAGATCCGGGTCTTGGAAATGGTGGACTTGGAAGACTGGCAGCATGTTTCATTGACTCTCTTGCAAGTCTTGGTTATGCAGGTCATGGTAATGGAATAAGATATCAGTATGGATTATTTAAGCAGGTTATAAAAGAAGGACGTCAGGTTGAGCTTCCTGATAACTGGTTAGAGGATGGTTATCCTTGGGAAACCAAGAAAAAAGAGGATTCAGTATTAGTAAGATTTGGCGGTGAAGTAGTTCGTCATTATGAGAATGATAAGTTCTGGTGTACACAAGAAGGTGGAGAAAGCATAATCGCTGTTCCTTATGATGTACCTGTTGTAGGTTACGGCGGGGAGACTGTTAATACACTTAGATTATGGAGTGCTGAACCTGCTGAAGAGAATTTTGATATGGATGCATTTAACAGAGGAGATTACAGTGGAGCCATGAAGTTCCGTTCTGATGTTGAAGCTATAACAAGTATTCTTTATCCTAATGACAGTAGTGACCCTGGTAAAGTTCTCAGACTTAAACAGGAGTATATGTTTGTATCTGCAGGAATCAACAATATTGTTAAAACATTTAAAAAACAGTATGGATCAGACTGGAAACGTTTCCCTGATCTTGTTGCTATCCATACCAATGATACACATCCTGCACTTTGCGGGCCTGAACTTTTAAGAGTTCTTATTGATGGTGAGGGTCTTGACTGGGATACAGCATGGGATATTACAAAGAGAAGTATCTCTTATACTAACCATACAATATTACCTGAGGCTCTTGAAAAATGGCCTATTGACATGTTTAGAAAACTTCTTCCACGTGTATATGATTTCGTTGAAGAGATTGACAGAAGATATATTGAAAGCTTTCCGCGTAATATTGATAACTGGCAGAAGCTTATTGAGACAACTGCAATATTATGGAATGGTGAAGTAAGAATGGCTAATCTTTCCATCATTTCAGGTCACACAGTTAATGGTGTTGCAGCACTTCATACAGAGATCCTTAAGAACAATGTTCTTCATGATTTCTATGTTCTGAAACCTGATATGTTCCAGAACAAAACCAATGGTATTACACACAGAAGATTCCTTGCTCAGGCTAATCCGGCATATAGCAGGCTTATTACAGAGACAATTGGTGATAAGTGGATGAAGGATGCCAATGAGCTTGAGAAGCTTATGGCCTACAAGGAAGATAAGGCATTTCTTGAAGCAATGGATAAGTGTAAGCTTCAGAATAAGGAACGTCTTGCAAAATACATTATGGATACAAGTGGAATTAAAATTGACTGCAATTCCATCTTTGATATACAGGTTAAGAGGTTCCATGCTTATAAGAGACAGCTCTTAAATCTTCTTAAGGTGATGTATCTCTATGACAGACTTGTAAATGAGCCTGATTTTGATGTTGTACCTACAACATTTGTATTTGCCGGAAAGGCAGCACAGGGTTATGAATTTGCAAAGGATGTTATAAGACTTGTTAATTCAGTTGCTCATGTTGTTAACAATGATCCAAGAGTCAAAGACAGAATAAAGGTAGCATTTGTTCCAAATTTTGCAGTTTCCAATGCCCAGTATATTTATCCTGCAGCTGATATCAGTGAGCAGATATCAACAGCTGGTATGGAGGCATCAGGAACAGGTAACATGAAGTTCATGATGAATGGCGCAATTACACTTGGAACATTGGATGGAGCTAATGTTGAGATATCACAGCTTGTTGGTGACGACAACATTGAGATATTTGGTCTTCGTTCAGAGAGAATAGACAGATACAGAGCTGAAAAGAATTATTTTGCATGGGATGAATATAATAATGATCCTGTTATTAAGAAGATTATGGATCAGCTTGTGGATGGAACATATGGTGCCCTGTCAGGTAACTTTAATACTATATTTGACAATGTTCTTCGTAACAATGATGAATTCTTTGTTCTTAAAGATTTCAGAAGCTATGTGGAAGGATGGCATCATCTTGAGCACCTTTATGAGGACAGAAGTGCATGGAATAAAAAGGCACTTCACAATACTGCTAAGTCCGGTTTCTTCTCAAGTGACAGAACTATTCGTCAGTATGCTGAAGAAATATGGAAATTATAAAATGTACTAGGGGGTTTCAATATGAAAAAGAAAGAATGTATTGCGATGCTGCTTGCTGGAGGTCAGGGCAGCAGACTGGGAGCACTTACAAAGAAGGTTGCTAAACCAGCGGTTTCATTTGGTGGTAAATATAAGATAATAGACTTTTCATTATCAAACTGTGCCAATTCAGGGATTGATACCGTGGGAGTTCTCACACAGTATCGTCCATTTATCCTGAATTCCTATATCAGTAGTGGTAAATCCTGGGATTTGAGTGGACGTGAGGGAGGAATATTTATTCTTCCACCATATGCTACTGAGTCAGGCGGACAGTGGTATGCCGGTACTGCAGATTCTGTTTACCAGAATATTGAATTTATGGATATTTATGACTCAGAGTATGTGCTCATTTTGTCAGGAGATCATCTCTACAGCATGAATTATCAGGATATGTTAAGAGAGCATATTAATAATAATGCAGACCTTACAGTATCTGTTATTCCTGTTGAATGGAAAGAGGCTACACGTTTTGGAATCATTACTTCTGATGAAGAAGGAAAGATTGTTAAATTCACTGAAAAGCCAAAAAAACCAGATTCAAATCTTGCATCAATGGGTATATATATATTCAAAAAGAAGGTACTTGTAAAAGCACTTATTGAAGATAGCAAGAACGAAAATTCAAGCCATGACTTTGGTAAAAATATTATTCCAAAGCTTCTTGAAGAAGGAAAGAGGTTATTCTGTTACCAGTTCAATGGATTCTGGAGAGATGTAGGAACTATTCCTGAGTACTATGATACAAACATGAGTTTCTTAAGCCCTAATCCACCTTTTGCACTTGATGAGGTTGAGAGTCAGGTTATGAGTAATTCTAATATATATCCACCACAGTATATAGGTGCTGATTCAAAGCTTTCAAGCTGTATAGTTTCTAATGCCTGCTATGTACTTGGTGAAGCAGTTCATTCTGTATTAAGTACAGGCTGCTATGTAGGAGAAGGCGCATCCGTCAGGGATTCAATTCTCTTGCCAGGTGCAAGAGTTGAGCCTGGAGCAGTTGTCAGAAGAGCAATTCTTGGTGACGACTGTGTTATTGAAAGTGGTGTGGTTATTGGAAGCGAGGATCCAGAAGATGAGATTACTGTTATTGGCAATAACAGGGTTATGAAGGCGAAATAGGGGGGTGCAGAAACTATGGATAAAATTGTTGGACTTATCACAACAAATTACGGCATTAAAGAAATGGATCTCATTGCCGGTGAGAGAACATTATCAAGTCTTCCATATGGAAGCAGATACAGAATTATAGATTTTCCATTATCAAACATGGTTAATTCAGGTATTAATACAGTAGGTATTATTACACCATACAAGTACAGATCTATTATTGACCATATTGGTACAGGAAGTGAATGGTCATTAGACAGAAAACGTGGAGGATTATTCATTCTTCCAGGTTCAATCTTTGGTGTAAGTAATTCAGAATCACGTTTTATGATAAGGGATTTTGAACTGAATATTACATATCTTCACAGATCACCTGCACCATATGTTCTTGTTACAGCAGGAAGCGTTGTATCCAATATGGATTACACAGGCTTATATGAGGCTCATAAGAAGAGCGGTGCTGATATTACCATGGTATATAATATTGCCAAAGAGGATGATGAGTATCTTTGCAAAATTGATGATACAGACGGAAAGGTTAACAAGGTTTCAGTCGGTGTTAAAGAGGGTGACAAGGAGTTCCTTGACTGCTTCATCATTAACCGTGAAAAACTTCTTGATATAGTTGAATGGTATCAGGCAGTTAATTTTAAGGACTTATTTGATGCCATTGAGGATGAATATGATAAAATTGATGTAAGATTATATGAATTCACTGGTTATTATGGCAATGTATTCAGTGTTAAAAAGTATTTCAGAAGCTGTATGGATCCACTGAATCTTGATATTAACAGAGAGATATTTAATCCGGATATGCCTGTTCTTACAAAGGGACATGATACAGCTCCTACAAAGTATAATGAAGGCTGTAAGGTTAAAAACAGTCTTATACCTGCAGGCTGTACTATCAGCGGAACAGTAGAAGACAGTGTTTTATTCAGAAATGTAGTAGTTGAAGAAGGCGCAGTTATTAAAAACAGTATCATAATGCAGAAGTGTATTATTAAGGCAGGCGCTGTAGTTGAGAATGCAATAATTGATATGAAGAATGTGATTCAGGAGGGAATAGTAGTAAAAGGCTCCAAGGAATCAATTTATTTCAAAGAAAAGAACGATAAGTGGGATTAACTTATCGTTATATGGAGGATTAGAAAATGAAAGAAAAATTGCAGGTGCTGTTTGCTGCTTTTGAGGCAGTACCATTTATGAAAACAGGAGGATTAGGAGATGTTGCAGGTTCACTTCCAAAGGCACTTTTAGCCAAGGGAGTTGATGTTAGAGTAATAATTCCTAAATTTAAGACAATACCTGAGGAATATAAGAGTAAGTTTACTCACGTTACGGATTTTTATCTTCCACTTGGATGGAGAAATGCGTATTGTGGTATAGAACAGCTTGTGCATGATGGAGTTACCTATTATTTTGTGGATAATGAGTCATATTTTTACAGAGATAATGCGTATGGATATTTTGATGATGGTGAAAGAATTGCTTATTTTTCAAAAGCCATAGTTGAATGTATTCAGTATCTCCCTGATTTTAAGTGTGACATTATTCATTGTAATGACTGGCATACAGCACTTGCACCTGTATTTTTAAGAGAGTTCTATAGAGGAATTGATATTTATGACAATATAAAAACTGTATTTACAGTTCACAACCTCAAATTCCAGGGTCAGTTTACGGACATGATCCTTGGAGATATACTTGGTTTATCCCATATAGCTCCTGCAGCTGACCAATTGAGATGTGACAGTACTTCTATCAATTATATGAAGGGTGCACTTTGCTATAGTGACCTTTTATCAACAGTGAGTCCTTCATATGCACATGAGATACAGGAGCCATTCTTTGGTGAACATATGAATGACATTTTCAGTAGAAGAAATAATGTTTTATATGGAATTTTGAATGGAATTAATACAGATTTCTATTCTCCTGAAAAGGATGCATTAATTGAAAAGAATTTTGCTAAGAATGATATGGCAGGAAAGGCTGAATGTAAAAAAGCCCTTCAGAATGAACTTGGATTTGAAGAAAATCCTGATATTCCAATTATAACAATGATTGGACGTCTCACAGAACAGAAGGGAATGGACCTTCTTACCAATGTATTTGATGAACTGTTGAATCAGCCTGTTCAGATTGCAATTCTTGGAACAGGAGACTGGCAGTATGAAGAAACTGTAAGATATTTTGCAGGCAAATATCCTGGCAAGCTTGCTGCACTTACAATGTTTGATGAAGCATTGAGTCACAGACTTTATGCTGGTGCAGATATGCTTCTTATGCCTTCACTTTTTGAGCCATGTGGACTTTCACAGATGATAGCAATGCACTATGGCACTCTTCCAATCGTAAGAGAAGTTGGTGGATTGAAGGATAGTGTTAAGCCATATAATCAGTATACAGGTGAGGGAACCGGATTCAGCTTTGCCAACTATAATGCTCATGAGATGCTTTATACAATAAAAGATGCTATTACACTTTATTATGACAATAAAGAAGCATGGAAGAAGCTTCAGGAACAGGCAATGAGCAAAGATTTCAGTTGGAATAATGCAGCAGAAAGATACATCGAGATGTATGAAAGACTTCATCCTGAAATCCCTGTAGTTGTTGAAGAAGTTGAAGAAAATGAAGTTGCCAAAGAAAAACCTGTTAAAGAGACAGAAGCTGAGATAACAGGTGTTCATAATACAGATATTGAAAAGGAAGCAGCAAAAGAAGAAGCTGATAAAAAAGAAGTGGCTGAAGCAGCAGGTGTTGAAGCAGCAGGTGCTGAGGTAGCAGGTGTTGAAGCAGCAGGTGTCGAAGTTGTAAGTGCTGAAAAAGTAACTGCAAAAAAAGAGGAAACTGAAAAGGAAACAGTTAAAAAGGCAACTACTAAAAAGACAGCTGCTAAAAAAGCTGCTACTAAAAATGCTACTACCAGAAAAGCAAGTACTTCTAAGACCACTGCTGCAAAGGCTGTTTCTGAAGCAAAGGAAACAGAAGCAAAGAAAACAGAGACAGAGCCGGTAGAAGCAAAGCAGACTAAAGCAAAGAAAACAACAAGAAAATCTGCTGCTAAGAAATCTGAGACTGCTTCAACTGCCACAAAGCAGACTAAAGCAAGAAGTACAAGAGCAAAAAGCACACAGGCAAAAAAGACTGATACAGTTTCTGAAGATGATAAGGATGAATAATAAAATAACAGAAAAAGTATTAGTTAAAAAGGAAGTATTAGTAATATGAAAGCGTATCACAACACAAGAGAAATAGAATACCGTGCACCTTTTGGAGCTCTTAATGCAGGAGACAGGGTAAAACTTACACTCGATTTATGGGACAATGATGGTGCCAGGGTTACACTTAGAATCTGGATTGATGGTGAAGGCGAGAGACTTTATCCAATGGAGTGTGGATATAAGGATGACCATATGAGATTTGTCACAGAACTTGAGACAGATATTAATGGTTTGTACTGGTATAGTTTCCTGATAACAAGATCTGATAACACAACAATGTGGTATGGTGCCATGGAGAATCATACTGGTGGAGAGGGTAACCTTTATTTTACTGAACCACCATCATTTCAGCTTACGGTAAGCAAAAAAAGAGTTGTACCTGACTGGTATAAAAAAGGAATAGTATATCAGATTTTCCCGGACAGATTTAACAGGGGCGATGATTATAAGCAATTATCAGAATCATTACAGAAGGGACATGAAAATGGACCTGAAAGAAGATTTGTTGAAGACTGGAATGAACCTGTCAGCTATAAAAAGGATGAAAATGGAAGAGTAATCAGATGGGATTTTTATGGTGGAAATCTTAAAGGTATAAAAGACAAGTTTGATTACTTTAAGGATATGGGAATTACTGTATTATATATTAATCCTATATTTGAGGCAGCAAGCAATCATAGGTATGATACTGGCGATTATGAAAAAATTGATCCATTACTTGGTAATGAAGATGATTTCAAATTATTT
>OFMT01002623.1_pt1 | contig 10313 bp, 10 predicted proteins | sample 1541891 | NCBI WGS metagenome assembly OFMT01 (sample SAMN04209230, study PRJEB22552) | human gut metagenome | biome: gut; material: feces | host: Homo sapiens | place: USA: Oklahoma | reverse complement strand
GTCATACTCCATTCTTCAACAACTATCGTCCACAGTTCTACTTCAGAACAACTGATGTAACTGGTGTATGTAACCTTCCAGCTGGTACAGAGATGTGCATGCCTGGTGATAACGTAGAGATGACAATCGAGCTCATCCACCCAATCGCTATGAGCCAGGGTCTTACATTCGCTATCCGTGAGGGTGGTAGAACTGTAGGTTCAGGACGTGTTGCTACAGTTATCGAGTAATTAAATATTATTCAGTAAATTCAAGGGTTTCGGAGATTTCTCCGGAACCCTTTTTACATGCGATAATAATGAAGATGGGTGTGAGCGGTGCCAAAACGGTGCCAAAAAATATGCATAGATTGAAGAAAAGTAAAAAACACCCATACACATATGTGCATGAGTGTTTTTCAGCCATAATCAATATGGCTCTCTCTGTGTTAGTATATTACCACATTTAAGAATTTATGACAAGAGTTAATATTTATTTTTTAATGTAAGTTATAAAGTATCGAATTTATGATATTCAATTTTTGATTTTGGTAAAGAAATTAATGTATCAAGAACGCTCAAATTTTTTATTCCCATTTGACCTCTAACATTGTCAAACGTATTTGGCTGTAAAGTGCCTTGCAGTTCTATTAACATATTTTTTAATTCCATAATCATTGGTGCAAATTCTTCTTTTGGAAGAAAATATTTAAAGTATACGAGAATATCGAAAATATTTTTCTCTGTACATCTGCTGTATGATGTAGGAAGTTGTGCATAGTAAGGGTCTAAAATTCGTCCGCTTGCGGAATTGTTTCGTGCTTGTGTTTGATGAATACAAAAAACCCGTTCGTTATGTGCACAAGAGTTTCTTACTCTTCTTAACCAATGTAAGCTACCAATTAATAGTTTGACATTAGGCAAATTATTATCATCATACATAGAATATAATTTACAAATAGCGTGAGTTACATTTGTCTTACTATTTTGAAGCACATCAATGAAAGTAGAGAAATTCACAACTTTAATCATAATCCAAGTTGGAATTTGCTCGTGGTTTTTCATGTAAAACTGTACATATTCTGACTTGCTTTTGCTTAGCTCAGAATATGCAGAAGAGATAGTATTCATTTTTGATTGCAAAGTAACATTGTCATTATGGTTATTTATGTGCCTATGGCAAAGCGTGAGCAGAAGCCGGTTTACATCAATAATGACATTTTTAATGGCACATTCCGTCGCAATTATGAGGGAGATTATCATTGTACCAGATTGCAGGTAAAGACAATGCTTCGCGATCAGACCGAGCGTACTATGGATATGGAAGTGCTGGATAAGGTTCCTATGCCTGATATGGATGGCATTGAAGCCACCAGATACATTGTAGAAAATAATCTGGGTAAAGTTTTGATTCTTACTACTTTTGATGATGATGAGCTGGTACAGAAGGCTTTAAAGAATGGTGCGAAAGGATATCTGATTAAAAACCATACGCCGGAACACTTGAAGCAAATGATAAAATCTGTGTATAATGGTACCGGTGTTATGGAGGAGGCTATTTTAGAGAACCTTGCAAATAACACATATGCCAAAGCAAGTGTTTTTTGTGAAGAAGGATATACTGCACGGGAAATGGATATTATCAAGGCTGTGGCAGAAGGATTGTCCAATAGAGAAATTGCGAATCGTCTTTTTATCACGGAAGGTACAGTGAAGAATTATATTACTACTATTCTTGCAAAAGAGAATTTGTCGCATCGTACTGCACTGGCGGTATATTATCTTACCGGGAAGAAACAGGTATAATGTTTTTAAAAGATTTATCCTGAAAGGAAAGATGTTAAGTTATGAATGAATGTTTAAAAAATTTAAATCGAATTGAGTTTGTTGTGACTATGGCATGTACGGGACGCTGCAGGCATTGTTCAGAGGGAGAGCATGTTTCCGATGGTGAATGTATTGAGGCGGATGCTGCGGTACAAGCCATATATGACCTTTGTAAATTTTATAAAATAAAGTCCTTGATGACATTCGGCGGAGAACCGTTATTATATCCCGAAGTAGTTTGTGCTATTCATGAAGCGGCGAAGAAAATGAATATACAGCAAAGAGATTTGATAACGAATGGCTTTTTTAGTAAGGATGAGAGAAGAATTAAGGAAGTAGCTCACATGTTGGCAAAAAGCGGTGTTTGTAATATTTTGCTTTCTGTGGATGCTTTTCATCAGGAAACAATACCGTTATATCCTGTTAAATTATTTGCAGAGTGCATAAAAAAAGAGGAAATTAGACTTAGATTAAGTCCGGCGTGGCTGGTAAGTAAAGAGGATAACAACATTTATAATCAAAGAACCAAAAGTATTCTGCGGGAGTTTGAACAGTTAGATATTCCGGTAGGCAGAGGAAACGTGATTTTTCCTAGTGGAAATGCAAAAAAATATCTTAGTGAATATTTTGATGCAGAGACAGAATATGTGAATCCGTACGAGGAAGATCCTAAGGATATTAGGACAATTTCTTTTAATCCTAATGGTGACGTCCTAAATGGCAATATTAACAAAAGCAGTATTATGGACATATTGTCTGGTTTATAGATAACATTTCGTAGTTCGTATTTTTTAATGAGATGATGTTATATAATATGCCTATCCTGTTGTAAATAAACCGCACAGGATAGGCATATTATATACATACTATATTATTTCGGTTACTTTGTATCCCTGTTCGCTAACAGCCTGTTTCAGGATATCATCAGCAATATCCTTTTCGAGGGTTACAACGGCAGTACCGGACTCGTGGCTAACCTCGGCATTTGTTACGCCCTCCAGCGCTTCTAATGCTTTTTTTGTATGCATCTCACAATGGCTGCACATCATGCCTTCAATTTTCAATGTCTTGTTCATAACTTTACTCTCCTTTTTTGTTATATTATTTTGTTTATTATTGATTTTATGATTCCGTTTAGAATCATGTATCCGTAAGAAATTTAAACGTAGGGCATTGGTAACTACGCTGAAGCTGGATAAGCTCATTGCTGCGGCTGCAAACATAGGATTCAGCTGCCAGCCAAGTACGTTTATAAATACTCCTGCTGCAAGAGGGATGCCAATAACATTGTAGATAAATGCCCAAAACAAATTTTCGTGGATATTGCGAAGTGTCGCCCGGCTTAGCTGGATTGCTGCAGGAACATCCAAAAGACGGCTTTTCATAAGCGCGATATCGGCTGCATCAATTGCAATATCCGTACCTGCACCGATGGCAATTCCGATATCTGCGCTTGTAAGTGCAGGCGCGTCATTGATTCCGTCGCCAACCATAATAACCTTGCCCTTTTGTTTAAGCTTTTGAATCACATTTTCTTTGCCGTCCGGAAGGACATCTGCAATTACCGCATCTACACCGGCAAGTGTACCGATTGCTTTAGCAGTACGTTCATTATCACCGGTCAGCATTACAACATGAATACCCATATTTTGCATTTCACGGATTGCCTGGGGACTATCATCTTTGATAACGTCAGCTACCGCAATGATACCAAAAAGTGTATCGTCACTTGAGAAAAACAGAGGCGTCTTTCCTTCCTCCGATAACTTTTCGGATTGTTTTTTAATTTCGTCAGGTATGGATATACGGGAACTGATAAAGTTATAATTTCCGCCATACAGCATAACTCCATTATTGGAAGCAGAAAGACCGTTGCCGGGCAGCGCTGTAAAGTCAGAAACCTCATCAGGGGAGACAGCGTCTTTTTCGGCTCTTTGATTGATTGCATGAGCCAAAGGATGTTCGCTTTTTTTCTCCAGAGAATATGCGAGCTGCAGCAGTTTAGCTTCGGTTATGCCATTAGCCGGTATAATATCAGTTACCGTAGGTGCGCCTTTTGTAATAGTTTCGGTTTTATCAAGTGCAACAATTTTTGTTTTTCCGCATTCCTCTAAAGATACTGCTGTTTTGAACAGAATTCCGTTTTTTGCACCCATTCCGTTACCGACCATAATTGCTACGGGAGTTGCAAGTCCGAGCGCGCAAGGGCAGCTGATAACTAATACGGATATCCCCCTTGCTAAAGCAAAGCCGATTGTCTGTCCTAAAAGAAGCCATATAATTACTGTTATAACGGCAATTGTAATAACAGCAGGTACAAATACGCCTGATACTTTATCTGCTACTTTAGCGATAGGAGCCTTGGACGCCGCCGCATTACTGACCATTTGAATTATCTGTGATAAAGTGGTATCTTCACCTACCCTTGTCGCTTCACAGCGTATAAAGCCGGATTGGTTTAGAGTGCCGGCAGAGACTGTATTTCCAACTGATTTATCTACAGGTATACTTTCTCCTGTCAGCGTTGATTCATCAACAGCGCTGTCGCCGTCTAAAATAATGCCGTCCACAGGTATATTTTCACCGGGGCGGACTACAAAAATATCTCCTATAGCCACCTGTTCAACAGGAACGACAATTTCTTTGTTGTCGCGAATAAGCGTGGCGGTTTTCGGCGCTAACTGCATAAGTCCCTTTAAGGCATTGGTTGTTTTGCCTTTAGAACGTGCCTCAAGCATTTTTCCGACTGTAATCAGAGCAAGAATCATAGCTGCAGATTCAAAATAAAATTCATGCATATAGGACATTACTGCGTCTGCATTTCCTTTAACCTGTGCGTTTGTCATGGCAAACAGGGCAAAAGTGCTGTATATAAATGCAGCTGTAGAACCTAACGCTACCAAAGTGTCCATATTAGGTGTACGGCGCCACAGACTTTTAAAACCGCTTGTAAAGAACTTTTGGTTGATAACCATAATTACAATAGTCAGTAAAAGCTGTAAAAGGCCCATTGCAATATGGTTATTATTAAAGAATGACGGCAGAGGCCATCCCCACATCATATGCCCCATAGAGACATACATGAGAATAATCAAAAATCCTAAAGATGCTATAAGCCGTCTTTTTAATATAGGAGTTTCTCTGTCTTTTAATGTGTCTTCAATTGAATTTGTTCTGTCATGCTGATTTTGCTTTGCGTTTTTTAAAGCTGCTCCATAACCGGCATCCTGAACTGCCGTTATTATTTCTTCAGAAAGTGCGGAGCCTTCCACGCTCATGGAATTAGTTAAAAGGCTTACTGAGCAGGAGGTGACTCCCGGAATTTGGGATACTGCTTTTTCAACACGGGCAGAACATGCAGCGCAGCTCATTCCTGTTACTATATATTGTTCCATATCAGATTTTCACCAACCTTTATTATAATTTTATTGTGAAAGTAATTACTTCATTAATTTTTGGAGCATTATTACAAGCTCGTCAATTACTTCATCCTTACCGTCGCGAACGTCTCTTGCCACACAGCCTCGGATATGGCTGGCAATAAGGTCTTTATTAAACGAATTAACGGCAGCGTTCACAGCGGCTGACTGCATTAATATATCTGTACAGTATGCGTCTTTTTCTACCATACCGCGAATACCGCGAATCTGTCCTTCAATCCGGTTTAGGCGGTGAATCAGTTTTTTGCGTTCATTCTCAGAACGTATGGTAGTTTTTTCGTGACATTCACAAGTTTTTTTATCATTCATTAGTATAACCTCCGTTCTACATAGATATACCCCCATAGGGTATAAATATAATATACCTCATGGGGGTATGTGTCAATATATGATTAAAGAATATAATTATATATCATTAAGAAGTGCAGAATGCTGCCGCCAAGTACGAAAAAGTGCCAGACAGAATGAAAATATTTCCTTTTGCTGCCTAAACCATATAAGATTGCGCCTAACGTATAGACAATGCCTCCGGCAATTAACAGAGCAATTCCGCGTATGTCAACAGACGCTGCCAAAGGACGGAATCCAAATACTATCACCCAGCCCATTGCAATATAGCAAATCATGGAAAATATTGCGAACCGTTCTACGCTGATTGCGGTTATTCTTTCGCTGATATTTTTTGGCGGAAGGATTGAAGGCACGAGAGAGGGAACGGTAATAGCGGCATTTTTGACAGGTATTACAGTAAAAATTTATATCAGATTTGTAAGAAAGCCGCTTGATACAATATTAAAAAGGTGAGGCGGACAATGCGTGAGACAACTTTGTGTTATATAGAGAAAGACGGTAAGTACCTTATGCTGTACCGTAATAAAAAGAAAAATGACGCAAGCGAGGGAAAATGGATTGGTATAGGCGGAAAGCTTGAACCGGGAGAGACTGCTGATGAATGTATACTTCGTGAAGTTTTAGAAGAAACAGGATTAACGCTTACGGATTTATGCAAAAGAGGCAAGGTATATTTTTATTCGGATATGTGGGAAGATGAAATCATGTATCTTTATACTGCGTCACGATTTCATGGAAAGCTTACAAAGGATTGCAATGAAGGCGAGCTTAAGTGGATACCGGTAAATGAAATTATGAATCTTAATCTGTGGGAAGGCGACAGGATTTTTCTTCGGCAGCTGGCAGATGGGGTAAATGATATTTGTCTTAGTGTCCGCTATGAGGGAGATACATTAGCGGAATGGAAAGATATGAGGAATTAAAGTATATGAAAATGGTTTTTATGAAACGTAATAATTCCCTCGTCCCTCATTTTACATAATTCTTTTGATAGTGCGCTGCGGTCAAGATTAAGGTAATCCGCCATCTGCTGTCTGTTAAAAGGTATGGAAAATTCTGAGCTTTTCGCTTTAGCAGCCTGTGATGACAGATATATCATCAGGCGGTTGCGTATAGTCTTTGGACCGGTGCAGAATATGCGGTTTGAAAGCGCAAGGTTTTTTCCTGCGGAGATTTTAAGAAGATTGGAAAGCATTTTTGGATACCATGAATAACGCATGTTAGATTCATCTGTAAACATATCTGTATCAAGAAACAAAACTTTTGCATAATCTGCTGCAACTGCGTTTACCATTAAGGGTTCTTTGCACAGGGCGTATGATTCCGCAAAAATCTGTCCCGCATCTATGTGGCTTATTATTATTTCATTTCCATTAAAATCCGTATGTTGTATTAAAACCTGACCGCATGTTACCAGCCCGATTTCGGATATTATATCGTCCGCATGAAAAATAAAAGAAGATTTTTTATATTCATTCTTTTTGGTGAAATTTTTTGACATCATTTCTTCATATTCATCTTCAGTTATATTTTTGAATAAAGGCGTCTGAAAATAATTCATAAATTTCTCCTTTTATGTTGTTATAACAACGGATTTTTTTGTGAGATTATATTATGCTTTGGCTATAAAGTCAAGGAAGCGAGGATAAAATTTATGATACGAAGAATTATTAATATTGATGAGGAAAAATGTAACGGATGCGGGGCTTGTGTAAGCGCTTGTCATGAAGAGGCAATTAAGCTTGTGAACGGCAAAGCAAAGCTTATGCGCGACGATTACTGCGACGGGTTAGGAGATTGTCTGCCGACATGTCCTACCGGTGCGATTACTTTTGTAGAGCGAGAGGCGGCTGCATATGACGAGCAGGCGGTGCTCGAAAATAAATCAAAAAATACCGGGCTTTCTAACTGGCCGGTTCAGATAAAGCTTGTTCCGGTAAATGCGCCGTATTATGACGGTGCAAAGCTTCTTGTTGCTGCGGATTGCACAGCTTATGCTTATAAAAAAATGCATGAAGAGTTCATGAAGGGGAAAGTAACTGTTATAGGATGCCCGAAGCTTGACAGTATCGATTATAGTGAAAAGCTTGCGGAGATTATAAAAAATAATGATATTAAAGAAATCACGGTAATACGTATGCAGGTGCCTTGCTGCGGCGGAATTGAATATGCTGTAAAAAAGGCGTTAAAAGACAGCGGTAAAGACATTTCGTGTGAAGTTGTAACGATAAGTACGGCAGGAAAGATTTTATAAAATGCGAAGGCAGATAATAAGATGAGCCGCAGCATTAAAAAAATTAGTGCAGCGGCTCAATTTGTAAATGTCTTCTTAAATCATATAGTTCGGTACATTTGTCACAGCCTGATTTCCGGTTTGTACATAGAAAACCAGTAATCTAATTGTATAAAATATGCCAAAAGCTGCGGAAATGCCATGAGCTGGCCAAACCAAGGTTTTCCGTATTCGGAAGGCGCCTGTAACAGCGTGTTAAGTTTTTTGGCGTCGCATATGTTGTGCAGCGGACTGTTTGAATCTGAAAGAATAATGCGAAGCTTGTCGCCCAGCATGGTTTCATATTTTGGATTATATGTTTTCGGATAAGGGCTTTTTTTACGGAAAAGAACTTCATCAGGAAGCTTGCCGCGAAAAGCTTCACGAAGAAGTGATTTTTCTACGCCGTTTTGGTATTTCATTTCCCAAGGAACATTATACAGATAATCCATAATACGCCTGTCGGCAAACGGAACGCGTGCTTCAAGTCCGTAATGCATGCTTGTGCGGTCCATGCGGTCTAAAAGCGTCTGCATAAACCATTTGATGTTAAGATACGAAATCTGACGCTGCTTTATCTTTGAGGTGTCTTCTCCCGGAAGAAGAGGCGTCTGTGAAACGGAAGTCTTGTAAGTATCATAAACATAATTATCAAGGTCCAGATAATCTATAAATTCATCTTTTAAAAGACTTGTTCTGACGTCGGTTGTTTTAGACCAGGGGAAACCTTCGCCCTCAGTTAATTCAGGACGGTAAAACCAAGGATAGCCGCCAAAAATTTCATCGGCACATTCACCGGTAAGCACAACTTTGTTGGATTTGCTTACAATGCTGCAGAAATATAACATGGAAGCGTCCACATCCGCCATGCCGGGAAGGTCTTTTGCATAAGTAGATTCCTTAAGAATAGAAATAAGTTCCTCTTCATTACATTGCAGATATGAATGATTAGTATGAAATTCAGAAAGCATGATATCAACATATTTGTTGTCGCGTTCCGGCTGAAATTTGTTGGATTTGAAATACTTGTCATTGCCTGTAAAATCGAAAGAAAAGGTATTAAAATCCCCGGCATTGCCAAATGTATTACATGCGACGGCGGTAACTATGCTGGAATCTATTCCTCCTGATAAAAATGAGCATACAGGAACGTCTGAAACCATTTGACGTTTAATGGAGTCCGTTACTAAAAACGAAACTGTTTCAACGGTCTTTTCATAGCTGTCGGTATGTTCCTTTGCGGTAAGCTCCCAATATTTATATGTGTGCAGCCCGGAGTGCGCGCAGGTCCTATACCGAATATTTCACGGAAGCTGTCCGCATTTATACGGGGATTAATTTGCGGATGTGCAAACAAGGCTTTAATTTCTGAGCCGAATACGAGCAGATTGTTTTGTATTGTATAAAACAATGGCTTGATTCCTGCATGGTCTCTGGCCAGAATAAGTCTGTCTTCTATACTGTCGTATATGGCAAAAGCGAATATTCCGTTAAGCATACCAATAAAATCTATACCGTATTCCATATACATAAGAAGTATGACTTCTGTGTCGCATGTTGTATCAGGGACTCTGCCGGATTTTCTGAGATATGATATTAATTCGTCTGTATTATATATTTCACCGTTAAATACAATGGCGTATTCACGGCTTCCCTGATAACGTATCATGGGTTGTCTTCCGTTAGGCAAATCACGTATCGAAAGTCTTGCATGGCTTAGACCTACCGATTTTCTAAGGTATTCACCGTGTTCGTCCATACCTCGGTAAGCTATGGATTTCCGCATATTGATAAGGGTGTGTAAATGCTCATTCGCAGATGCTTCCGAGGCTGTAAAATTATTGCTAAAGTCACAAAAACCACTGATTCCACACATAAACAATAACCTCCGTTAAAGAATTCTACCTATATAATATATGCAGAAAACGCCCAATGGTTTTTGTTATATATTTCCAGATTAATAGTGATATTTACCATGCATACTAAATTACAGTAGCAATATAAAGGAGCATAATGATGAAAGATAGAATTTTTGGAGTGCTGCAGCGTGTGGGAAGAAGCTTTATGCTGCCTATTGCCATTCTTCCGGTTGCAGGACTGCTTTTGGGTATCGGCAGTTCGTTTACCAATCAGACGACAATTGAAACATATAGATTAGGAAAAATACTTGGAGAAGGAACAATATTACACTCCCTCCTTATTATAATGAATCAGGTGGGAAGCGTAATATTTGACAACCTGCCGATAATATTTGCCGTCGGGGTGGCAATCGGTATGGCAAAGAAGGAAAAAGAGGTTTCTGCATTATCGACGGTTATAGCATATTTTGTTATGAATACGGCTGTCAATGCCATGCTTAAAATCAATGGCGATATTTTAGCTGACGGTACTATAGCTGAGGACGTCCTTGAAGGAACAATAGCTTCTTCGTGCGGTATATATACG
>OFMT01002618.1_pt1 | contig 10339 bp, 9 predicted proteins | sample 1541891 | NCBI WGS metagenome assembly OFMT01 (sample SAMN04209230, study PRJEB22552) | human gut metagenome | biome: gut; material: feces | host: Homo sapiens | place: USA: Oklahoma | reverse complement strand
ATATTTACTTGTCAAAGTTCAATGCTAGAGTTTTGCTGGCATGATCACTCAAGATTCCGAGAGATCATTATTTTTGTTAATTATATATTTTTACCCATAAATAATCTATGATAATAAGTGTATAAATTCTGATAATAAATTACAACAAGTCACATATATAATGAAAAAAACACCTTTCATTTTCATAAAATAATTGATTTTTTGTGCAAAATATAATAATCTATAATTACCCTAAACAATAGTCACTATACATTTTACAGGAGGCAGATTACAATGCTTAAAATAGATGCTGCTGAAAGCAATACAACTCATGCGCCATTATTTACATATAACTATGATTCACATCATGACTGGTGGCTTTTAATACAGACACATACTAGTGCTACATTTGTTATTAACGGTGAAGAAACAACTATGCCGGCCCATACTGCAATGCTTTATCCACCCCATACTGAGGTTCATTATTATGCTGCTAATAATGAGGCATATTCCGATGACTGGGTTCGTTTTTACACCGATGAATCATTTGTAAATAATGGTCTTGTGCCTACAGAGACCCCTTTTAAGACTATTGAATCTTCTTATATAAGTCAGATAATACAGCTTATAGCTGCTGAAAATTTCTTCAGCAATAAGAACAAGGAGCTTACAATACAGTCTTTATTTCAGATACTGTTTTATAAACTGAATGAATCCCTCTCTAATAAAGATGATGATTTCAGAACGCTTGCATTATATCAGTTGCACAATAATATAAAGACTAATCCAGGCTTTCCATGGACAATTTCTTATATGGCAAAGCAGTTATATGTGTGCCCAAGACTTCTTCACAAGTTCTATTTTGAAGAGTTTGGTATCTCCTGCATCCAGGACGTTATAAAAAACCGTGTAATTCTTGCTAAGGATTATCTCAATAACACAGACTATTCAATCAAAAAAATTGCAATACTGTGTGGCTATTCCAACACAGAGCATTTCAGCAGGCAGTTCAAAAAGGAAACAGGTCTCTCACCAAAGCAGTACAGGGAACAGACACCTAAATCCGAGTAAATATGTGTTCACATCATATGAGTATATATCTGCACAATAAGCAGTCGTCTTCACCTACTTTAACACGTATCTGAAGCTGGCTGCTTAATTTTTATTCAATGACATTCGCATTCATCTTCTCTTCCAGATATTTTTTCAAAAATAGTTGACAAAACAAGTTCAATGGAATATATTAACTGTATCAGCTGTACTAACCTAGCTAATACAGTTGGTATTATTAATACGGAGGTGATAATTTGTTCAGAATTGATTTGATGTCTCGGACTCCAGTGTACGAACAGATTATTGAACAGTTAGAGAATTTTGTTCTGACCGGCGCCATGAAAAGCGGCGATAAGCTGCCTTCTGTCAGAAGTCTTTCCCTGTCACTGTCAATTAATCCAAATACAATTCAAAAAGCATATTCTGAACTTGATACCAAAGGAATAATATGTTCCGTTCCTGGAAAAGGATCATTTATAACAGAAAAGGCACTTATTATTCTTAAGCAGAATAAGCTCTCACAATTATCAGATTTTGAGAACTTATTGGAAAATCTTATCCTTGCAGGTATAAGTAAAGACGACATCATTGATTGTGTCGAAAAAGTGTATAAAAGGAGTAGAAAGATATGATAAAAACGTATAATATTACAAAACACTTTGGCGATTTTACTGCACTTAATAATGTAAGCTGTTCTATAGACAGGGGGAGTATCTATGGAATGGTTGGTTCAAACGGTGCCGGTAAGTCTACATTTTTAAGACTTTTGTCAGGTGTTTACAGGGCGGACAATGGGAAAATATTTATTGATGATGAACCTGTTTATGAAAATCCGGACGTGAAGAACCGAATATGCTACGTGCCTGATGAGCTCTTCTTCTTACAGGGTTCAAATATGAATCGTATGGCAAAGTTCTATTCTTCCGTTTACAGCAGGTTTGACTATGAACGGTTTAATGATTTAACTAAAAAATTTGGACTTGATCCATCCAAAAACCTCAATACCTTTTCAAAGGGAATGAAAAGGCAGGCAGCTATAATTCTGGCTCTTTCATGCAAGCCGGACTACATGTTTTTTGATGAAACCTTCGACGGACTCGATCCGGTTATTCGAAATCTTGTTAAAAGCCTCATTTGCAGCGATGTTATAGATTACAATTTAACAGCTATAATAACATCCCATTCATTAAGAGAGCTTGAGGACATATGCGACCAGCTGGCACTGCTTCATAAAGGCGGACTGGTTCTTGAAAACGATATTAATAATTTAAAGACTAAACAGTTTAAAGTGCAGATTGCATTTAATCATGATTATGATACTGATATTTTTAACTCTCTTGGACTTAATATTCACAACATGAAAAAATCAGGAAGTGTTACAAATATGATCATAAAGGGAAATCATGACGAGACAATTGCAAAACTCAACAGTCTTAAACCTGTTTTAATAGAAGCTCTTCCACTCACTCTTGAAGAAGTGTTTACTTATGAAATGGAAGCCCTTGGCTATTCATTTGAAGATTTTGAATAAGGAGATGACAAAAATGAGTCTTAAAAACAAACCTTCATATACAATATTTAACAAGAATCTTTATAAAGAAAGCATGAGACAGTTACGCTTAATTGGATTAATTGCAACTGCACTTCTTATGCTTTGGGAGGTTCTTATTCCAGTTGGCAAATATACCATGATTACTGCAGAAACACATCTGCCGGTAGTTCTTACAATAACAAGCAATTATTTTTGCCTGATTTTTTCCTACACAATAATTGTACCGGTGCTTGCACTGACAGCCTTTAATTTTCTGACGAAAAGAATGACATGTGACTATTATCATTCATTTCCACAGACAAGAAAATGTATATTCCTTACAATATTTGCAGCAGTTATGACATGGATTACAATTGCTATATTTGTTCCTGCCATCTCATCTTTGTTAATATGCAAAATAATGTCAAAATATCTTGCAATTGATGGCGGACATCTTTTATTATTCTGTCTTTCAATGCTGATATGTTCATTTTTAGTTGCAGCAGCCATTACATTATCCTGCTCAATTACCGGAACATTATTTACAAATATATGTGTTACAGGAATAATTTTATTTCTTCCAAGAATTCTTACTACAGCCATATGTACAATGATTACAAGCTCAAGTATCTTACTTGATTCAGATAATCTTATTACACTTTTGGCCAATAAGTATAATATAGTATTTAACACTATATACGGAATTTTTTATTACTCAACACCTGCATTTTTCACAAGTGCTTCTTCAATGACATATACATTTATTCTTGGAGTAATATTCTTCGCTGTCTCAATAATTTTATTTACCAGAAGAAAAAGCGAGCTTGCCGGAAATGCTGCAACCAGCAAACATTTACAGACCTCAATTCGTATGTGCGTAGCTCTTCCACTTTGCCTTGCAGGATGTGATGAACTCTTTAACATAATAAATAATAAAACCACAGCCGACAGAAGTGATATCTTCGCATTATTTGTCTTATATCTCCTTGCAGTTATTGCAATGTTTGTATATGAGCTTTTAGCTACCAAAAAATTCAAAAACGTTATAAAATCCCTTCCATCAGTAATTTATCTGGCTGTATTAAATGTACTTATAATCGGTTTTTCATGCCTAATATATAATGTCCAGGTTAATTATTGTCCTGATGCATCAGACATTCAATATATTTCTTTAAATAATGATATTGATGACATGAATTATTTTGAGCAGATGCTTACAAAGGTTCGTTATACAGATGATGATTTCAAACAGTTTGTATCAAAACAGCTTAAACAGACCATTGAACTTGAGAAAAAAAGCAATGATTTCGTTATAAATGATACTAATTCTTCAACCGTAAAGCTTAATATTAAGTCTGGTTTAACTGTTAAAACAAGAACAATAGTCATGAACAAAAAAGAAAATGCAGAATACGACTTATTAATCAATCACGAAGAAATATACAATAAAATATATACTAATCTTCCTGATTACCCATCAAGTAAGGTTACATTAAACTGCGATAATATTTCTAATAATAACAAGGATGTTGCTGCTTTATATAAGACACTCAAGGAGGAGTACAAATCATTATCATATGCTGACATAATAGATAATATGACTACTGCACATCAAAACATATCCATGACAACTACTTTTGATGACACATACTGCTATACTTTTCTTCCTATTTGGAAAAAAACTCCGAAAACACTTGCAATGTATTACAATCTTACTAACAGGTATTTTAAGGAGTCCAATAAGGATAATAGCATATCAGACTTATTCAAAACATCCTTTAAAAACTGTCCTGACAACCAGGATATATCATTTGTACTTAATATTTTAGATGACACTCTTAATAACAATGAGCAGGAATATAGTTTTTATATATCTGCTTATGATGATGATGATATGTCATATAAACTGGAAAAATTATCAGATTATTCCGAATATTTAGGCAAATATAATTATGACAGAATACTATCAGAATCAGCCGATTCACCTGCATTTATTGAATTTACCTCGCAAGTATACAATATATTAAATAATCCTGATAATTATAATGATATAACATCTCTTGAAAAGCCAGGCTGCAAACCGGCAAAAATATCGTATAACTATTATGACACCAAGGCTTCCACTTACAAATGTTATGAATTAAATTTCTTTATTAGTGAAAATGAACTGTCAGATTTAAATTCAATTCATTAAAAAATATTCAAATATTTCAGGTCAAACTCACAGGATACTATATGTTCAATATATAGTATCCTGTTTTTTTTGTCAAATTTAACCATATTTTCATGAATTATCGCAACTTCATTATGCATTTTGACGATTATTCATTGCATTTTATAAGTTGAGCCTTTTGCCTAATTGTATTTTAATATTATCTTAATATAAAATAAGATAAAGGGTGTATCAAATTTTATTTTTTTTATTTTTTAAGGAGGAGAATATAATCTATGGGGTTTAATTTAAAACGGTTTACAAAGCGTATTATTGCAACTGCACTGGCAGGAGCAATGACGGTAAGTCTGCTTCCACTTGGCGGCAGCAAAACAGCAAGTGCTGCATCAGATGCAGTTATCAATGTTAATACTACCTATCAGGAAATTATGGGATATGGTGGTATGAATCACCCAACATGGGCCGGTGATCTTACATCTTCACAGAGAGAAACAGCTTTTGGTAATGGTAATAATCAGCTTGGATTTCAGATTTTGAGAATTTGGGTTGATTCAAACAGCAACAACTGGTACAAGGAACTTGCTACAGCAAAGGCAGCAGTTGCAAAGGGAGCTCTTGTATTTGCAACACCATGGAATCCACCTGCAGGCCTTTGTGAAAAATTTACCCGTAATGGTAATCCTAATTCACAGAGACTTCGTCATGACAAATATGCACAGTATGCACAGCATCTTAACAACTTCGTTACTTATATGAAAAATAATGGTGTTGATCTTTATGGTATTTCAGTATGTAATGAGCCAGACTATGGTGCAGATTGGACATGGTGGACAGAAAGTGAAATTGTAACATTCCTTAAATACTATGCAGGTTCTATTAAATGCCGTGTAATCGCTCCTGAATCATTTTCATATAACAAGTCATATTACAATGCTATCTTAAATGATTCACAGGCACTTTCAAATGTTGACATCCTTGGAACACATCTTTATGGAACAAGCTACAGCAATTTCTCATACCCTCTTTACTATCAGAAAGCTTCTAATAAACAGCTTTGGATGACAGAGGTTTATTATCCAAACAGCTCAAGCTCAGCAGATGCATGGCCTGAAGCAATTGGTGTTGCAGAGCACATCCATAAAGCAATGGTAAATGGTTTCCAGACATATGTATGGTGGTATATCCGCAGAAGCTACAGCCCAATGCGTGAGAATGGAACAATCAGCAAGCGTGGCCAGTGTATGGCACAGTTTTCAAAGTTTGTACGTCGTGGATACAGACGTGTTCAGGCTACAGAGGTTCCTAATAATGGCATTTATGTATCAGCATATACAGGCGATGGTAAAGCTGTTGTTGTAGCAATTAACAGTGGCTCAAGTAATATAAGCCAGAGGTTTACTATTAACGGTAAAAAAGTAACTAAGGTTGAGCGTTATCGTACATCAGCTTCAGAAAGCCTTGCAAAAACAACATCAAATTTAGAGATTTCTGACAATAGTTTCTGGGCATATCTTCCATCAAAGAGTGTTTCAACATTTGTATGTACTCTTTCAGGACAGACATCATCAGGTGGAAGCTCATCAGGCACAATAACAACTGGTAAGATTTCAAACGGCTGGTACTACATCAAGAACCCGGCAAGTGGCAAATACCTTCAGGTAACAAACAACAATGGTTCTGCCGGAGCCAATGTAGAAGCCGGAAAAGGAACTGGAGTAGCTGGACAGAAATGGTATGTTACAAACTTATCAAATGGTTATGTAACATTCAAGAATGGTCTTGGCAACTTTAACCTTGATGTATACGGCGGTCAGACAGCTGACAACACCAAAATGATTATATATAATAATTACGGTGGTGACGCACAGCAGTTTAAGCTTCAGGCTAGTAATACTGCTGGTCAGTATGGAATTCTTACAAAGGTAAGTGGTGCAAAGAGTGGTTTACATCTTAGAGTATTAGACAATACAAATGTTGTAGAGAATGCTTACTGGGGCGGAACAAACCAGGTATGGCAGTTTGAAGCAATCAGATAAAATTGATTCTGAATCAGAAATGCAATAACAATAAATATGAGATTTTACAATACATCCTTTATTCAGGTGCCACAATAATGGCACCTGATTTTTTATATAAAGCAGCAGGCTTAGTGGATTATAATATTCCACAACCTGTCCCTAAACTATCTTATGGCCGCAACCATGCTTCTTGCAAACTCTCCCACATATTCTGGAGATTTGCGTCCATACTTTGCAATTATTTTCATAATGGCACTTCCAACAATTACACCATCTGCATGCTTTGACATTTTTTCAGCCTGTTTGGGATTAGATATACCAAATCCTACTGCACATGGAATATTCTTAACATCCTTAACAAGCTTTACCATAGCGCCTATATCTGTTGTAATCTCATTTCTTGTACCTGTAACACCAAGGGATGAAACACAGTATATAAAGCCTGATGCATCACTGGCAATTGTTTTTATCCTGTCATGGGATGTTGGAGCAATCAAAGATATAAGGTCAATATCATACTTTTTACATATAGGATCAAACTCATCCTTTTCTTCATATGGAATATCCGGCAAAATAAGTCCGTCAATTCCTGTTTCCTTACATCTGCTTATAAATTTCTCTGAACCATATGAAAATACCACATTGGCATATGTCATGAAAACCATTGGTACAGTAACTTTTTTTCTTAACTTTATAACAAGCTCAAAAATATCATCAGTAGTAACATTATTATTATCTCCAAGAGCTCTTATATTTGCCTCCTGAATTACCGGTCCTTCTGCTGTAGGATCTGAAAACGGAATACCAAGCTCTATCAAATCTGCTCCGGCATCAACCATTTCATATACTACCTTCTCAGTAGTTTCAAGGTCTGGATCCCCACATGTTATAAAAGGAATAAATGCCTTATGTTTTTCAAATGCTTTATATATATTACTCATAAATATCCTCCCCTCTGTAACGCGCAATTGCTGCACAATCCTTATCTCCTCGTCCAGAAATGTTTATAACCATTATCTGTTCCTTATCCATAGCTGGTGCCAGTTTCATGGCATGTGCAACTGCGTGGGCACTTTCGATTGCAGGAATAATTCCTTCTATTCTTGATAAATACTCAAATGCATTAACAGCTTCATCATCAGTTACAGGAACATATTCTGCTCTCTTAATATCATGAAGGTAAGCATGCTCCGGTCCGATTCCAGGATAATCAAGTCCTGCTGAAATTGAATATACAGGGGCTATCTGGCCATAATTATCCTGGCAGAAATAAGACTTCATTCCATGAAAAATTCCAACCCTTCCTGTATTAACTGTGGCAGCAGTTTCAAAGGTATCAATTCCTCTTCCTGCAGCTTCACATCCAATAAGTCTTACTCCCTTATCTTCAATAAAATGATAAAAAGCTCCAATTGCATTAGAACCACCACCTACACAGGCAAGTACTGCATCCGGAAGTTTTCCCTCTGCTTCAAGAATCTGCATCTTTATTTCCCTGCTGATAACAGACTGAAAATCTCTAACCATCTGTGGAAAAGGATATGGTCCCATAACAGAACCAAGAACATAATGAGTATCATCTATTCTCTTTGTCCACTCCCTGAAGGTTTCAGTTACAGCGTCCTTAAGGGTAGCTGTTCCCGAATCTATGGCATGTACTTTTGCTCCCAAAAGCTTCATTCTGTATACGTTAAGTGCCTGTCTTATGGTATCCTCTCTACCCATAAAAATCTCGCACTCCATACCCATCATTGCAGCAACTGTTGCTGTAGCAACACCATGCTGTCCGGCTCCTGTTTCAGCAATGACTCTCGTTTTTCCCATTCTTTTTGCCAAAAGCATCTGACCTATAACATTATTAATCTTATGGGAACCTGTATGATTAAGATCTTCTCTTTTAAGATAAATCTTACATCCACCAAGCTCCTTTGTAAGTCTTTTGGCATAATAAAGACGGCTTGGACGTCCGGCATAATCATTATAGAGTTTTGTAAGCTCCCTGTTAAATTCAGGGTCATCCTTATACTTAAAATAAGCTTTTTCAACTTCTGTAACAGCATTCATAAGTGTTTCAGGTATGTACTGTCCACCATGAACACCAAATCTTCCTTTAGACATTTCTTATCCTCCTGCATATTTCAATTATTTTATCCTTATCCTTATATCCATCAGTTTCAATACCACTGCTTATATCCAAGGCAAATGTTTCATAGTTCATTGCCTTCTGGCAATTGTTTATATTAATTCCACCGGCAAGAAACAAGGGTTTATTACTTGTTTTTTTGTAGGTATCAACTATATTCCAGTCAAAGGATTCCCCTGTGCCACCAGGCAGCCCTTTAACATATGCATCCATCAAAAAATAATCTGCCGGATGAGTATCAGGATTATCTATGCAATTGACATCACGTACTCTGATTGCCTTAATAACAGGCTTTCCGGTAAGCTCCTTAAGCCGTAATATATAGTCATTATCTTCATCTCCATGAAGCTGTGCAATATCAATGATATCATCTTCAAGAAGCCTGACAACATAATCAATGTCTGCATTAACAAATACACCCACTGCCTTGATTCTGTCATCAAGAATATCTCTGAATCTGGCAGCATCTTTTCCGGTGATTTTTCTTCTGGTATCTGCAAAAACAAAACCTGCATATTCAGGAAGCGCTTCATTTACAAATGAAATATCATCTTTTCTCATCATTCCACAAAGTTTTATTTTACATACCATACTAAATACCCCTTAATCTGTTAATCATGTCCTTTTTGTCATTGCTTCTCATAAGAGTTTCTCCAATCAATACGGCATCGGTCTCATTCATAATAAGATTACTTATGTCGTTTTCATTTTTGATGCCACTTTCAGATACATAACAAATGTCCTCAGGCACATACTTTCTTAGGCGAATGGAATTATAAATATCCACCTGGAATGTTTTCAGATCCCTGTTATTTACTCCGATAATATCAGCACCAGCCTTAAGAGCCCTCTCTATTTCTCTTTCATCATGTGCCTCAACAAGAGCACTAAGACCAAGTGACTTTGCAAGTTTGCCTAACTGTAAAAGCTCGGGATCATCTAAAATGGCGCATATAAGAAGTACTGCATCTGCCCCCATACATTTTGCCTGATAAATCATGTACTCATTTATTGTAAAATCTTTTCTTAAAATAGGGATGGAAACCTCTTTTTTTATATTTTTAAGGTATTCATCACTGCCCTTAAAATAATATGGCTCTGTAAGACAGGATATTGCATCTGCACCTGCAGCCTCATAATCCTTTGCAATCTCAAGATAAGGAAAATCCTCGGCTATCAGGCCCTTAGATGGAGATGCCTTCTTTACTTCGCATATAAAGGAAATTTCCTTCTTCATCAAGGCCTTTTTGAAAGGAAAATCTGTTGTAATATCCTTACCTTCCGCCTCTTTTCTAAGGCTTACAAGGGATTCAATCTTCATCTCATATTCAATACGTTCTCTTGTCTTTGCTGCTATTTCATCTAATATCATACAAATAAGTCCTTTCATTCATTAGTTGCTTTAACAAAATCATTGAGCTGTTTTAATGCGGCTCCTGACT
>OFMT01002617.1_pt1 | contig 10343 bp, 10 predicted proteins | sample 1541891 | NCBI WGS metagenome assembly OFMT01 (sample SAMN04209230, study PRJEB22552) | human gut metagenome | biome: gut; material: feces | host: Homo sapiens | place: USA: Oklahoma | reverse complement strand
GACATATACACTGCATTATCACCTGCGTGAGCCATATCCGCACAAGGAAGATATCGTGTGTACGCTGAAATGGTCTGACCGCAGAAGCTATGGTATTTCGATAGAAGCGACGGGCGAAGTGATGCTGCATCTGCCACTTTCAGGAAGCGTAAGGGATGCAGCCCGAATGGCAGAAGAAAAACGTGGCTGGATCATCGAAAAGGTGCTGATGCAGCGGCAAAGGATGGAGGAAGCGCAGAAAAAAGAGGCGCAGAGAGACAAATGTTATACGCCGGAGCAGAGAAGCGCGCTGGAAAAACGTTACAGAGAAGCGGCAAAAGAGTATTTTCCCAAAAGAGCTGCGTATTATGCTTATCTTCTGGGCGTTTCCTATGACAGGATCCGTATTGCCGGTCAGAAAACAAGGTGGGGAAGTTGTTCATCCAATAAGACGTTGTCTTTTAACTGGAAGCTGATGCTGGCACCGCCGAAGGTGCTTGATTATGTCGTGGTGCATGAAATCTGTCACCTCAGGGAGATGAACCATTCACCGCGGTTCTGGGCACTTGTGGAATCGCTGATGCCCGATTATAAACAGCAGCGAAAGTGGCTGAAGGAGAACGGACATACACTGGAATTATAGAAAAGGAAAGCATATGATCGCATTACCACAGGATGTGGCATTTATTATCCATAAAATTGAAAAAGCAGGATTTGAAGCATTCGCAGTAGGCGGCTGTATCAGAGACAGCCTGCTTTCGAGAACACCCAATGACTGGGATATTACGACAAGCGCATTACCGGAGCAGGTAAAGGCGCTTTTTCCACATACGATCGATACAGGCATCAAGCATGGGACGGTTACGGTCATGTGTCACCATGTCGGTTATGAGGTGACAACTTATCGGATTGACGGCGAATATGAGGACGGCAGACATCCGAAGCAGGTGGTATTTACTCCGAGCCTGATCGAAGATCTGAAAAGACGTGATTTTACGATCAATGCCATGGCGTATAATGACAGCAGGGGACTGGTGGATGCCTTTGAAGGGCAGCAGGATCTGCAAAAAGGTGTGATCCGCGCAGTCGGAGAACCGGAGAAGCGTTTTTCGGAGGATGCGCTCAGGATCATGCGGGCAGTCCGGTTTGCAGCGCAGCTGGGCTATACGATCGAAGAAGAAACAGAAGCAGCAATGTGCCGCCTGTCAGATACGCTGACAAAGATCAGTGCGGAGCGGATTCAGGTGGAGCTTGTCAAACTGCTTGTCAGCGACCATCCGGGGCATATGAAGATACTGTATGAAACAGGTATTACAAAGATGATCCTGCCCGAATTTGACAGGATGATGGAGACGGAGCAGAATAACCCGCATCACCTTTATTCTGTAGGTATGCATACGATACGTGCCATGGAAGAAGTACCGGCGGATAAGGTACTGCGCCTTACAATGCTGTTTCATGATATGGGAAAACCCGCTAAAAAGACAACAGATGCGGAAGGGATCGATCATTTCCATGGTCATGCGGAGCTATCCGCAAAAATGGCAAAGGAGATCCTGCAGCGACTGAAATTTGATAATGATACGATCGGGAAAGTAACAAAGCTTGTTAAAAATCATGACAGAAAGATCATACCGCATGCAAAATATGTCAGAAGAGCCCTTTGTGATCTCGGAGAGGAGATCTTCCTGCGCTTACTGGAAGTAAAGCATGCGGATGTCATGGCACAGAGCACCTGCCGGAGAGAAGAAAAACTGAAGGAGCTTGTCAGGCTGCGAGAGGTTTATGAAGAGATCAAGGCGGCGGACAACTGCTTTTCTTTAAAACAGCTTGCCGTATCCGGCAAGGATCTGATCGCCGCCGGTATTACGCCGGGGCCTGCGGTCGGGCAGACACTTTCGGATCTTTTGGACAGGGTACTGGAGGAGCCGCAGCTCAATACGAAAGAAAAACTGCTGGATATTGTTTCAAAGGGCATTTTTTAAATACCGCCTTCATAAGATAGGTAAGGGCAGATGCACAGCATCGTCTTATGGAGGGAAAAAGCGTGAACGACAGAGCGGTTACATTATTTGAAAAATATGATCTGGAAATAGAGAAGACGAGAAAGGGACGGGGCATGCTCATTGCGACAACGCCACATGGCGAGATTGCATTGACGGAGTATGCGGGATCAGTGGATCGTCTTCTTTTTGTACGCGAAAAGATGGAACAGATCGCACAGAAATTTGACGGAAAGCTGGATCATATTCTGCCAACCACGGAGGGAGAGCTATACTGCAGCGATTATGAGGGACAAAATTACATTGCAAAACAATATCTGGATGGATTTGAATGTAATGTTTTGCAGGAGCGGCAGTGCATAGAAGCCATGCAGTGTATGGCAAAGCTGCATATGGCTATGCGGCATTTGCAGACCCAGCAGCCCTATCAGGCTGACCGGCTTCTGGATGATTTTAAACGCAAAGATGCGGAGCTTGTAAGAGCGCGTAATTTCATGCGGCGTCTTTCCAGAAAGGATGAATTTACACTTATGTTTTTGCGGGCTTACGAGCGTTACTGGCAGCAGACCAGGCTGGCGCAGTCTTTTCTGGATGCAGCATGTCTGCAGGCTTTGGAACGGAAACAACTGACGGAAGAAATGTATGTGCATGGGGACATGAACCAGCATAATATTATCATGCTGCAGGGAAAAGTAATGACTTTCCGCAATTTTGAAAAACTGGGAGCACATCTGCAGATGAAAGATGTGTATTTCTTTATGCGGAAGATATTGGAGAAAAATCATTGGTCAGTAGCGCTGGCGGATCAAATGATAGAATCTTATGCGGCAATAACGCCGGTGGAGCATGCGGAATATTGTTATTTGTATGCAAGATTTCTCTATCCTGAAAAATTCTGGAAAGTTGCCAATGGGTATCTGAACAGAAGAAAATCACTTCCGCCGCACAGACAGAAGGAAAAACTGGTTACCTTTGAACAACGGGAGGAGGAAAGGCAGCTGTTCCTGAACAAATGGCTGGAAAGGTGCAGATAAAATGTGCTATACTGTAATCGCGCAGATACAGACAGAGAAGTGCGTCGTGTGGAGCTGCGCATGACATGGAATATAAACAGTATCAGAATGCAAGAGGAACAAGCGATGAAAAAAATACAAAAAGCAGCAAGTATCCTGCTGCTTTTCTTGCTTTGCGGCTGTGGAAATGCAGCTACGCAGACAGGAACAACAGAGCAGGTGACAACGGAGGCTGTCAGTGCGGATAATGCTTATGCAGATCTGGCAGACAGTCTGGATACGGCGGTGGTAGAAAAAGTGGATCAGGAAGGCGGCTATATCACCTTCTGGAACAGTACGGTACAAAAGAGCTATACGCTCAGCTATGATCATGCAACAGGGATCAAGAGCCGGCATGGAGAGGAACTTGTCGCAGGACAGCTGCAGAGCGGTGATCTGGTGCAGGTTACGTTTCAGAAGGATACTAAAAAGTGCAAAAATATCTGGTTGGATGATACAGCAGCGGTGACAGAGCAGGTCAGGAATTTCAGTATCAATCATGCAGCACATACTATGGAGATCGGCGGTGAGCAATATACATTTCCCGATGGCTGCGCGGTGTTATCGCAGGGAAAGGTTCTGACGCTGATGGATATCAATACTGTGGATACGCTGCGAGTAACACGTGTTGACCATAGCATAGAAAGTATTGTGATCACAAACGGTCACGGTTATGTCAGACTGCTTGGGGCAGAAGCTTTTGAAGGCGGATGGGTGGAATTTGGACAATCCATCATTAAAAAAGTGGAAAAGGACATGCTGCTGGTCATCCCGGAGGGCAGTTATGACATGTTGATCTCCCATGGCAGTAATGTGGGAACAAAGCAGGTGGAAGTACAGGCAAATGAAGAAGTGCAGGTTGATGTATCGGATCTTGCCCAGGTAGAAGAGAATAAAAAGGGCGGGATCGTATTTACCATTTCTCCGTCATCGGCATATCTGACGATCGACGGAACGGATACGGATTACAGCGAAGTCGTATATCTGCCATATGGGATCCACCAGATGACCTGCAAAGCAGAAGGATATAAGACGATCACACAATATATCAAGGTCGGAGACGAAATGGCAAATATCAATATCGAGATGGAAGCAGGATCCGATGATACAGATGCCTCTTCTGTCAGCAGTAATACCGTTACCGCAAGCAGCAGTGGCTATCAGGTTTATATTGATGCACCACAGGGCGGAGAGCTGTATGTGGACGGTAAATACATCGGCCTGATTCCGACCAGCTTTGATAAAAAGAGCGGTTCTTATACGGTATCCATCCGGAAAAGCGGTTATATCACCAGAAGCTATTCCCTGCAGGTGGATGACAGTGAGAAGGATGTACATTATTCTTTCTCTGAGCTGGAGTCATCCACTGCGGCGATAGATGCATCAGCAGCTGCGGCGGAGGCTGCACTGGCGGGTATGCAATGAGAACGGAACATGCATAGCGAAAAAGGAGAAGGATATGCTGAAGGAACGACCGGACTATTTAGATAAGGGAAAAAGAGATTTTGAGGATCTTAAGGAGATCGTGGCAGCACTCCGTTCGGAGGATGGCTGCCCATGGGACAGGAAGCAGACACATGGCAGTATGCGGATCTGTGTACTGGAGGAAGCGGCAGAAACAGTAGATGCGATCGAGCTTCTGGAAAGGGAGCAGAATCCGGACGGACTGCGGGAAGAGCTGGGAGATCTGCTGTTGCAGGTGATGCTGCAGTCCAGGCTGGCAGAAGAAGAAGGATATTTTACGGTCGAAGATGTGGTGGAGGATATCAGCCGGAAAATGATACGCCGTCATCCGCATGTGTTTGGCGAGACAGTCACCGCATCGGACGGACAGCCCTTGAAGGAATGGGGGCAGATCAAGGCTTGGGAGAAACAACAGATGACGTATCAGGAGGATCCGCGCCGCAAAAAACGGAGGAAAAAACTGGTGCGGATACTTGACCGGCTTCTCGGCTTGTAAAATCTTTGAAAATGGCTGAAAAAGGGCATTTTCGCCTTGACAAAGAATCTAAAAAAGGATATAAATAGTATTAGGCATTTTCTGAGAGAAAAGTCAAATGAAACAAAAAACAATACTCAGTAAGAGGAGGAGTTCAAATGAACAAAGCAGAATTAGTAGCAGCTATGGCTGAACAGGCTGGATTATCTAAGAAAGACGCAGAAGCAGCTTTAAAGGCATTCACAGATGTTGTTTCTGACGAATTAAAGAATGGTGGAAAGGTTCAGTTAGTTGGTTTCGGTACTTTCGAAGTATCTGAAAGAGCTGCAAGAGAAGGAAGAAATCCTCAGAGCGGTGAAGTAATGAAGATCGCTGCTTCTAAAGCTCCTAAGTTCAAAGCTGGCAAGGCTTTAAAGGATTTAGTAAACGCTTAATTCAAATTGAACATGAAAAGATAAATGGGATATATGATATCATATATCCCATTTATTTTAGCTTTTTTATTTCACCGGTTTCACGCCGGCTTTTTCTTTTGCCATGGCCCAGGCACGTTTGAATACGCCCTGCTTCTTCGGTGGCTCAGCCTGTTTGTTTCCACGGAGTCCTTTCACATCAAGAATGTAAATACCGCTGACTGATGCTTTTACCTCTTTCTTGACCGGAACCTTGTCGAAAATCTTTTCATCACATACAAGTGACATGATCTGTGGACCAATCTTGGCTTTTACGATCGGCAGTTTGGAGCCGCGCATAAGCTTGGGGGTCTGATCGATCACCATCTGTGGGAGCCCTGAATCTTTAATCTTCATACGCTTCTTATCAATGATCAGCATGGAAACGGTCTGCTTGGCAGCTTCCATCTGCTCCTGCTGCGCTGCCTGTTTTTTCTGCGCTTTTTTGCCCAGAAAATAGAGAACAGCGATGACTATGATCAGAACCGCAAGAATGACCAGAAGTACAATACTAAATGTGCTCATCTTATCCTCCTTAGGGTGCTAAAAACTAGAAAATATTGTAACATTCTTTTGCTTTCAGCGCAATAGCCCCGTGCAAGATATGAATTCTTTATGAATTTTTGGTGTAGAGTTTCCCCGATTCTCAAAATGTGATAAAATAATAACTGCGTAGTGCAGAAAAGGAGAAAAATTATGAAAAAGAAAATCTTAACAATCATGCTGGCAGCCTGTATGGTGACAGCTTTGACCGCCTGTGGTTCTTCCAAGGAAGAAGGACAGAGTCAGGATACAACGGAGGTTTCCGGAAACGGGATCATTTCTACAAAGGACTATGATCCGGATGATTATGTGAAGCTTGGTGATTATGAAGGTATTACGGTTAATACAGATGTTTACACTTACACCGATGCAGATGTGGATGCCCAGTTTGACAAAGAGATCAATTACTATGTGGAGTATATGGATGCTTATGACTACACACCGACGGATAAGCAGACCGTAGAAACAGGAGATACAGTCAACATCGACTACACGGGAACAAAAGATGGAGTCGCATTTGACGGTGGTACAGCACAGGGGGCACATCTGAAGATTGGTTCCGCCAGATTTATCGATGGATTTGAAGACGGGCTGATCGGACATGCGGTAGGAGAAACAGTAAATCTGGATCTGACATTCCCGGAAAATTATTCCAATGCGGATCTGGCAGGTGCTGCAGTCGTTTTTGAAGTGAAGATCAATTCCATTGACGAAGGAAAGCTGCCGGAGGTCAATGATGCACTGATCGCAAGCCTGAATCTGGGATATGATACGGTTGATGCCTACAGACAGAACGTGGAAGACTATCTGAAAAACGCCTGTGATGAAAAAAACAGTGACGCAAAGAAGAGTGCTGTATGGAATGCGGTTTATGCGACCTGCGAAGTATCCGATGCACCGCAGGAGCTTGTGGACGATATCAAGACACGTATTGCTGCAAATGCACAGTCCTATGCAGATTATTATAAGGTAGATCTGGCAACCTTTATTACAAATTATATGGGGCTGACAGAAGAAGAATACGAAAAACAGACAGCGGAATCTGCTGCAGAATCCGCAAAAGAGAAGCTGGCAATCGCAGCGATCGCGAAGAAGGCTGGCATCAGTCTTTCAGATGATGATGTCAAGGCAGCGGCTGAAACAGAATACAGTGATTACGGATATGATTCTGCGGATGCACTTCTTTCTGCCATCGGACAGGGTGCATATTATGATTATGTACTTTCCGACAAGGTAAACGAATATCTGATCAATCAGGTTACGATTGTGGAAAATGATCCGATCTCCATTACAGAGACGGATTCTGCAGCAGCGGATACCGCAGAGGAAGATGTGGAAGAAGAACTGCAGGAAGAAGAAAGCGTTTCGGGAGAAGATGCTGCAGTGACAGATATCGCTGGAACGGAGATTGAAGCTGAAACAGAAGAATAAACATTGATAGGAAATTGGTGAAAAGATGCAAAAGAGAGTATGCTGTATCCTGCTTAGTTTAATCATGCTTATGGAAATAGTAGTTCCCGTGAGGGCAACTACTATTTCGGGTGTCAAAAAAGAACAACAGAAGACACAGAATAATCTGAACAGTGTGAACCAGCAGATCACGGCGATCCAGAGTAATCAGGCACAGGCGCAGGAGGAGCTGGATCAGCTCAGCGATCAGCTTGTGGACATCCTGACCAGTATTGATATTTGTCAGGATGAGATCGCAGTGAAGGAAAAAGAGATTGAACAGGCAAAAAAAGATTATGAGGATGCCCGGAAAAAAGAAGAGGATCAGTATGCTTCCATGAAAAAACGGATCCAGTTTATGTATGAGCAGGGAGACAGTGCTTATCTGCAGGTGCTTTTGGAATCCCAGAATTATGCGGATATGGTAAACAAGGCAGATTACATTGAAAGTCTGTATGAATACGATAAGCAGCTTTTGGCCGGTTATGTGGAAAGCAAAAATCAGGTAGCGGAGCTGAAAGGCAGACTGGAGGATGAAGAAGCGGATCTGGAAGCATCCAATTATGAACTGCAGCAGGAAGAAGCTGCATTGCAGACACTGGTGGATGAGCAAAAAAAGACGGTAGCAGATTTTGATGCGCAGCTTGCATCTGCTAAGAAAAAAGCTGCTTCTTACAAGCAGCAGCTGGAAGACCAGACAGCACAGATTAAAAAGCTGGAGGAAGAGGCTGCTGCAAAGAAGAAAAAGGAAGAAGAAGCAAGAAAGAAACAGGAACAGGAAAGAAAACAACAGCAGCAGGCAAGCCAGACACAGACGATAGATACAGGAAACGGAGCGCAGCAGACCACAGGAGACGATCCCGCGCAGGTGGATACAGGTGATGATGCGCAGACGACAGATCCGGGAACGGTAGATACCGGCAAGGGAACAGACAGCATGAATGCAGGTGCGGGAGCTGTGACCGGGGGCTCCGGTGTCGGGCAGCAGGCAGCAAATTATGCGTGCAATTTCGTGGGTAATCCGTATAAGTTCGGCGGTACTTCCCTGACAAACGGAACAGACTGCTCCGGTTTTACGCAGGCTGTTTATGCGCACTTCGGTATTTCGCTGCCGCGTGATTCCTACAGCCAGAGAAGCTGTGGAACAGAAGTCTCTTATGCCAATGCACAGCCGGGTGATATCATCTGCTATGCAGGACATGTTGCTTTATATCTGGGGAATGGACAGATTGTACATGCCAGCACGGAAAGAACCGGCATTACATATGGTTATGCGACCTATCGTACCATTTTATCAGTCAGACGCGTATCGTAGAGTGGAAAATGGGATACGGAAGACGCGGGAATCAGAGAGTTTGTTACATAACAGAGGGAAATAGATGTTTGAAAAAAAGACTTATATCTATGATGAAGAGATGGGTGTATGTTTTATAGAAGACATTGCCCGTCTTGCAACAAAAAATAAACAGGAGCTCGGTTATTATGTGCTGCGCAGTGTTTACCGGAAGGATAAAGTGGCCTACATACCGGTGGAAAATCATGAGGTGCAGCTGCGGGAGCTTATTACAAGGGAAGAAGCGGAAAAACGCAGAAAAGAATGGAATATGGCATCCAAAGAGCAGGAAGAAGTCAGTGAGCCGGGTGATTTTGCATGGCAGCTGGATTATACGATGGCAGATACGCTCCCATTGGACAAGCGAAAAGAGTTGTATTTGAAGGGCGAAGTAGAATTTGTACTTGCCGGGACAGAAACCGGGAAATAACGGTCCTGTATTTCGGATGGAGGCAGACAATATGAAAAAAGGAAAGATTATGATGGCGGTATGTTCCATACTTGCCATCATTTGTATCGTATACGGTATTTTTGTCAGGGCAGCAGGCTCAGGAACCGCATTTTTTATGGTGTGGATCCTGGGTGGTATCTGCCTGCTTATTGCGGGGATCCTGCTGCGAAAAGGTGTGCTGCAGAGACTTCCACGTACATGGCGCATCGTGTTTGGAGGTCTGCTGGCAGCAGGCGTGCTCCTTTTCCTTGTTGTGGAAGGACTGATCCTTGGCAGCTTTCATGAAAAAGGAGAAAAGGGACTTTCTTATCTGCTTGTGTTAGGATCGCAGGTATATGCAGACGGACCGAGTCTGGTGCTGCAGTACAGACTGGATACTGCGATCGGCTATCTAAAGGAAAATCCGGAGACGATCTGCATTGTTTCGGGCGGGCAGGGCTATAATGAGCCGATGACGGAAGCAGAAGGAATGGCTCGGTATCTGGAGCAGAATGGGATTGCGGCAGAAAGAATTCTGCTGGAAGATCAGTCGAAAACAACGCAGCAGAATATGGAGTTTTCCAGGAAGCTGATTCCGGAGGGTGCTTCTTTGGGTGTTGTCACAAATAATTTTCATTTATATCGTGCCATGCAGATCGCAAAAAGGCAGGGGCTGGTGCAGGCAGTTGGAATTGCAGCTCCTTCGTCGGGAAAATATCTTGCCAATAATATGCTGCGGGAATTTTTCGGATGGCTCAAGATGGTGCTGCTGGATTAGCACATGATACGGAAGTAAGAAGAAATGGAAAAGCAAAAGACGAGGACATTGGATATGACACAGGGAAGCCTGTGGAAAAATATATTTCTGTTCAGTATGCCTCTGGTACTGGCACAGCTTCTGGAGGTTATGTTCAATTTAAGCGATGTGGCGGTTGTAGGACAGTTTGCGGATTACAGAGCACTGGGGGCAGTCGGATCGACGACCATACTTGTAACATTATTTACCGGCTTTCTGATCGGAATGGGAAGCGGTGTCAATGTACAGGTGGCACTCGGACTTGGAGCAAAGGATGATAAAACGGTAGAAAAGACAATCCATACAGCATTTTTGATCTGTGCGGCGATCGGTATTGTGATCGGTGTTTTCTGTATTCTGTTTGCAC
>OFMT01002612.1_pt1 | contig 10357 bp, 6 predicted proteins | sample 1541891 | NCBI WGS metagenome assembly OFMT01 (sample SAMN04209230, study PRJEB22552) | human gut metagenome | biome: gut; material: feces | host: Homo sapiens | place: USA: Oklahoma | reverse complement strand
GTGCTGTAACGGGCGCACCCGGCAGAGGTTCTCCTCTGCGCTCTGCGGTGGTAGAAGCCCGATGCACGGCAGGCTGCTTGCAGCACCCGGTATCCGGGGCAGCCCTCTCTGCGTCATGGGGAACGAGCTTCGGTTTGTCCGCATCATCGCTTTGGTCAGGATGAAACTACGCTGATTGTAGCACGATGGCGGCAAAAAATCAAGCTCTCCGCGGCGAAAATCTGCGAAAAATCATTCTTCTTTTTTCTTCAGCTTGATCCGCCACTTGTGGGAGGCGTACTCCGGCCGCAGCTTGTTGGTGACAAAGGTCTGGCTGCTGTAGAGGCCGTGGTGGCCCGAGAGCATGTAGCACACGCCGCAGCCCAGCGCAATAAGCTCCAGTCCCTGCCCGCCAAACAGCTCGAATCCCAGCAGGATGGAGGGGATCAGGGCGTTTGTGGCTCCGCAGAACACGCAGACCAGACCGATGGCACCGGCAAACCCGGCGGGCAGGCCCAGCAGGGGGCCAGCCACACAGCCAAAGGTGGCACCGATGAAGAAGCTGGGCACGACCTCGCCGCCCTTGAAGCCTACTGCCAGGGTCAGGGCGGTCAGGAAGATTTTGCACAGAAAATCCCAGGGCAGGGCAGTGCCCTGCTCCACGGCATCGGCAATGACGGCCATTCCGGCCCCGTTGTACCGCCCGACACCGAACAGATACGAGAACGCTACCACGGCTGCACCGCCCGCAAAAGCCCGGAGCCAGGGATTCGGGATCCGTTTGGGGATCCCGTGTTCTAGGGTGTGAAGCGTCCAGCAGAACAGCCGGGTCACGGCGGCACAGGCAATGCCCAGCAGGGCGGTCTGAAGCGCGGTTTCCAGCGTCAGGTGCGGGATGGAATTGAGCACAAAATTGGTCGGGGCAATCCCGAAGAACAGGGATACGCCGTAAGCAATGAGGGCCGAAGTGAACGCGGGCATAAAGGCCGAAGTGAACGTCAGGCCCACGTCCTCCACCATCATGGCGAAGAGGGCGGCGGTCAGCGGGGTGCCGAACAGGGCAGAGAAGAACGCTGCCATGCCGCTGATGGTGGCGGTGCGGCGGACGTAATCGCTCAGATGCAGCAGTTTTCCCACGTTCCAGCCGATGCTGCCGCCCATCTGCAGGGCTGCACCCTCGCGGCCGGCAGAACCACCGCACAGGTGGGTGAGCACCGTGCCCAGAAAGATGGCGGGCACCAGCAGCGGGCTGACCGGCTCGCCGCTCTGCACGGCGCGGATGACATTGTTGGTGCCCACGCCTTCGCACTTTGTGACCTTGTAGAGTGCCACGATGGCAAGGCCCGCCAGCGGCAGGCAGAGCAGCAACCAGCTCTGCGCGGCCCGCAGTTCGGTGACGTACTCCACGCTCAGGTGGAACGCTGTGCCGACTACGCCGCAGACCAGACCCGTGGGCACGGCCAGCAGCAGCCATTGCAGGGCCACCCACAGGGCGGCTTTGGCCTCGCGGTTAAAATCGTTCAAGTTGCTCATAGAAACTCCTGATACAAAAAAACTGAAAATTTTACACCCCAAAATAACACGCCCGCACGGGGATGTCAACCCGGAACCATTGCAGGGGGGCTCACATCGTGATGACAACGACAAACCCCTGCTTCCTTGTGCGGAGGAAGCAGGGGTTCTGCCGAATGGATTTCAGAAAAAGGAAAAGAAGAACAAGGAGAACAAATATCGTCACGCTTTCAAAGCGGGACAGCGGTTGAAATTGTGCGGAGCGTTACTCCACATCCTGCAGGGCGGCGAAGTCCTCTTCGCCGGTGCGGATCTTGACCACGCGGGTCACGTTGTAGACAAAGATCTTGCCATCGCCGATGTGGCCGGTGTACAGGGCCTTCTTGGCGGCATCCACCACAGCGTCCACGCTGATCTTGGAAACGATGACCTCGACCTTGATCTTGGGCAGCAGGGTGCTGTCCACAGGCACGCCGCGGTATTTCTCGGTGGTGCCCTTCTGGATGCCGCAGCCCATCACCTGGGTCACGGTCATGCCGGTCACACCCAGATCGTTCAGCGCGGTCTTGAGCTGATCGAACGTGGAGAGCTTTGCAATGATGGATACTTTGTGCATCCCGGTGTCGTAGATGCCATCGTGGATGACGGCAGGCTCCTTGACCACAGGCACGGCAGCGTTCATCTGCACGGCGCTTGCCTTGGAGGCATCATCCTCGCCCAGATCGGTGTTCTCGTTGGGCACCATGGCAGCGGCGTTGGCATCGGAGATGGAGAAACCGGCGTAAGCGGAAGCCAGGCCGTGCTCGTGGATATCCAGGCCGTCGATCTCCACCTCAGCGGGGACGCGCAGGCCGATGGTCTTGTCGATGATCTTGAAGATGATGAACATCACGACTACAACGTACACATCAACGGTGATAAGGCCCAGCAGCTGGGTGCCCAGCTGTGCAAAGCCGCCGCCGTAGAACAGGCCCTTGCCCACGCCGTCGCCGCCGTTGGAGAACAGGCCCACGGCAATGGTACCCCACACGCCGTTTGCAAAGTGAACGGAGACAGCGCCCACGGGGTCATCGATCTTTGCGATCTTATCAAAGAATTCAACGCTCAGGACCACAAGGATGCCGGCCACGAAGCCGATGAGGAAGGCACCGAAGGGAGAGACCGCGTCGCAGCCTGCGGTGATGGCGACCAGACCGGCCAGAGAGCCGTTCAGGGTCATGGAGACATCGGGCTTGCCGTAGCGCAGCCAGGTGAAGATCATGGTCACGCAGGTGGCAACGGCAGCGGCCAGGTTGGTGTTGAAGCAGACAAGGCCCGTCAGGGTCATAGCCTCGTCGGTGGCAAGGCTCAGGGAAGAGCCGCCGTTGAAGCCGAACCAGCAGAACCACAGGATGAACACGCCCAGCGCACCGGCGGTCAGGTTGTGGCCGGGAATGGCGTGGGGGTTGCCGTCTTTGTCGTACTTGCCGATGCGGGGGCCGAGCATTGCGGCACCCAGCAGGGCGATCACGCCGCCCACATTGTGAACAGCTGCGGAACCGGCAAAATCATGGAAGCCCATGCTCTGCAGCCAGCCGCCGCCCCACATCCAGTGGCCGCAGATGGGGTAGACCACCAGCGAAATGGCAGCGGAATAAACGCAGTAAGCCTTGAAGTTGGTGCGCTCGGCCATGGAGCCGGACACGATGGTGGCTGCCGTGGCACAGAACACGGTCTGGAACACGATGTACACCCACAGCGGGATATTAAGCCCCAGGTGGCTGTAATCGCCCTGAATGAACGGATCGAACCCGCCGATCAACGCGCTTGTGCCGCCGAACATCAGGCCGAAGCCGATGACCCAGTAGCACGGTGTGCCGATGCAGAAGTCCATCATGTTTTTCATCAGGATGTTGCCGGTGTTTTTGGCGCGGGTAAAGCCCGCCTCACACAGCGCAAAACCGGCCTGCATAAAGTAGACCAGGAATGCCGCAACCAGCACCCAACAGGTGTTTATGGAACTGAACATTATAATACCTCCCCGGTTTGTAATGCGCTCCCCGCACCGAATGTGCGCGGGAGCCTTGTTCAGGAGGCCCTCTATTCCTCCCGAGCAATATCCAGCGAAAACACAAAAGGCGCTGGCGGAATCACTTCCGTCAGCGCCTTTGCTTTCGATGGCACGAGTATAGCCCCTTTGTGCAAAACTGTCAAGAGCCGGGGCGCGATTTTTACGTTTTACACAACCCGGAACCGAGAAAAAAGAGGAAAGCTTTACAAGTCATTCTTTTTTCTCGGCCTCACCGGCGGGCGTTTCCTCCTTTTTGCGGCCGGAGCGGTGCCCGCCCTCCATCTCCCAGTGGAGCATCAGGCTCATCATGGCCCGCAGGGCAAAGGTGGCCGCCAGCGGAACCACCGATTCCAGATTCTGCAGCAGGAAGGTCTTGGCGATCTCCGCCGACATCAGGAACTCCAGCGCCGTGGTCAGGCCGCTGGACATCTCGTGGAGGAAATCGTGCTGGCCATGGAAAAAGGTGACCCGCACATAGTGGTAGGTGGCCTTGACAAGGCTGGTGACGATGATGAACAGGCCGATGATCTCGGCCAGCCCGGAGATCAGCGGCACCGCCGTCTCCAGAAACCCCTCCATGCCGTGGGTGACGATCTGATTGAAATGGTATAACCATGCCATATTAGACTTCCTCCTGCTTTTTCGGATACCTCTAAGATACATGAGCGGCGGTGCGCTGTCAAGCGGCCATCAGCCCAGCTTTTTCTTCTGCTGGTGGGCCAGGATGGGCATGAGCAGGGGCGTGGGAACGAGCTTCTGGGCCGTGGTGGCAAGGCGCATCAGGGTGCTGGGCACAATGATGGTCTTGCGGCGGAGCATCCCGCGCATGGCTTCTTCCACGCAGAGCTCCGGGGTGATGCCCTTGAGGGCGAACACCACGTCGGCGCGGTCGTTGAACTCGGTGTCCACGGGGCCGGGGCAGAGGGCACAGACATAGACCGGGCTGTGCTGCTCCCGCAGCTCCTCAGCCACGCCGCGGGTCAGGCTGACAACGTATGCCTTGGAGGCGTAGTAGCCCGCCATATAGGGCCCGCCCGGCAGCAGGCCCGCCGAGGATGCCACGTTCAGGATGGTGCCAAAGCCCTGGGCTTCCATCTTGCGCAGGGTGAACTTGAACAGCCGGTGCATGGCCAGCACGTTTACCCGCAGCATGGAAAGCTCCTTGCCCGCGTCCGTCTCGGAAAAGGCACCGCAGGCACCAAAGCCCGCGTTGTTGATGAACAGGTCGATGCGTTCGTCTGCCAGTGCTTCGCACAGGGCGGTGACCTGCGCATCCTGCGCAAGGTCGGCGGGTACGATGCGGCAGAGGGTGCCGTGTTTCGCCCGGAGCTCGGCGGCAAGGGTCTCCAGCCGGTCGCGGCGGCGGGCGGTCAGAATGAGCCGGAAGCCCAGCCGGGCATAGCGGCGGGCAAACTCCCGCCCGATGCCGGAGGACGCGCCGGTGATCCAGACAGTTTTGGTTGACATAAGCATTCTCCTTTTCTGCGGAAACTCCATTGCCTCTATTCTATCACGGCAGCGGGTGAGAATCCATGCAAAAATTCAAGGAAAAGCTATCCCTTGTTGCCCGGGAAAATTTGGAGTATAATAGACTCAAAGAACAGCGCACTGACGCAGGAGGAAAGAAAAATGAACAAACCGGTATTGGTGGTCATGGCTGCCGGCATGGGCAGCCGTTACGGCGGCATGAAGCAGATCGACCCGGTGGGCCCCAAGGGTCAGCCCATTGTGGAGTACTCCCTGTACGATGCCCACCGCGCAGGCTTTGAGACCGTGATCTTTGTCATCAAGCACGAGATTGAGGAGGCTTTCAAAGCCGCCATCGGTGACCGCGTCTCTCAGGGCATGAACGTGAAATACGCTTTCCAGCAGCTGGATGAGCTGCCCGCAGGCTTCACCATCCCCGAGGGCCGTGTCAAGCCCTGGGGCACCTGCCACGCCGTGCTGGCCGCAAAAGACCTCATTGATGGTCCCTTCGCCGTCATCAACGCGGACGACTACTACGGCCCCGAGGCCTTCAAGGTCATCTATGCGTATCTGTCCACCCATCAGGACGGCGCAGTTTACGATTACTGCATGGTGAGCTATCTGCTCAAAAATACCGTCTCTGAGAATGGCACCGTCTCCCGCGGTGTCTGCGTGGTGAACCCGGACGGCACCCTGCACAGCGTGACCGAGCGCACCGGCATCGAGACCTATGAGGGCGGCATCCGCTGCACCTCCCTCACCGGTGAGGGCACGGATGACCTGCCGGTGGAAGCACCTGTCAGCATGAACCTGTGGGGCTTCGGCAAGAGCTTCCTGGGCGAGGCCGACCGCCGCTTTGCAGGCTGGCTGCGTGAGAATCTGCCCAAGAACCCCCTCAAATGCGAGTATTTCCTGCCCACTGTGGCCAGCGAGCTCATCGATGAGGGCAAGGCGGCAGTCACCGTGCTTAAGAGCACCGATAAGTGGTACGGTGTGACCTACCGCGAAGATAAGCCCACCGTGGTGGCCGCCATCGCCCAGAAAACCCAGGAGGGCCTGTACCCCGAGGATCTGTGGGCGTGAGCAAAACAAAATCTGCTTGACTTTTTGAGCGATACAGCATATAATAAAGCTGTAAAAGAGATTGGTTGCAGTTCATAAAACTCACCAAGTAGCAACAAGAAGCCCCCGCGGTAGTGCGAATACCGAGGGGGCTTCCTGCTTGCTAAGGATTAGTGCTTACCGGCCTTGAACTGGTCGTCAAGCCACTTGCAGATGTAATAGCTGACTACACCCGCTGCGACTCATTAACTCATTACAACGCAGAAGCGCCCCATCCGGTGAAGGATGAGGCGCTTCTACGTATATTTGGGAATATTCGGGGATGGCGTTAGTTGTTCTTGAGCTCCTGTGCCTTCTGCCATGCATTCAGCACATCAAGCTTGCTTACGGCGTTGTCGGGATAGAATTTCATCTCTTCCGGAGCCGTGCCCTCATCGTTCAGGTCAGGGATAAGCTCGTTTTCCATGGCCCAGCGGGCGGCGTGCTGCAGGTCCATATCCCGCTCTTCCTGCCCGACATCGGGGTAGAGCAGTTCGGATTCGGGCATGGGCTTGCCTGCATCCTCCCACAGCATCATGGCAAGGGCGCTGCGGTTGCTGGGGAAGTAGGGCAGAGCCATCAGCTTGCCTGCAAATTCAGCGCCCAGAGAATAGGCCTGATAGCCCAGCACTGCACCGCCGACAACAACAGTAGTGCCGATCACGATGGGGCCAACGATATCGGGCTCGTCATCTTCAATGGATGCATCCTGTGTCATGGCTTTCAGGGTCACGGCCTTTGCAGGCATCTTAAAGGCAAAGCTTTCCTTATCCTGATAAGCGTTCGGATCATCCAGGCCGGTGATATCCCAGTGGCCAAATTTCAGACCGCTATCTGCAAAAGCATCCTTATCAAATGCAACACTCACCGTTGCCCCCTCGGGGACATTAAAGGAACCGTCCTCGTTGGCATTCTTTTTAACGATCTCGGTGATATCCTCGGGGTCAGCACCATTCTTGCCGAGCACTGTTACGCTGGTGATAACGCCGTCCTTCAAGGTCAGCGGGTGGCAGTCCGGAGCTTTGGGGGCGAGCTCCCAATGGGCATAGAAGGTGATGTCCTCCGTGATGTCCTTCGTAATTATTTTGTTCACATTAAAGGGCTGGTTATCTGCGGTGTACCAGCCGGTGAAGTTGTAACCCGCACGGGTGGGATTAGGGATGGCTTTCAGATCGTTTGCAGTCAGTTCGTTTGCCTTGGTACCAATGATTTTTTCGGTCTTATAAACCGGCACCACAGCGTGGTCGGTCAGGTTGCCATCGTAGTCGTTCAGTTCGCCGCCATTGGCATCAAAGGTCACATGGCAGAGGCAAAGAAGTTTGCGTCCTGCCAGTTGAGTATGGCTTCCAAACCGCTCATCTGCGGTGTGCTCGTCGTTGTTGAAGTAGATGACACAATCATCCGGACACTTATACAGACTGGCTTGGAAAGAAGTCAATCCAGCAGGGAGTATAATGTATTCCAGACTGGAGCAAGCGTTAAATGTACCAGAGTCAATGGTTGTTACTTTTTCCGGGATGGTGACGTTCGTCAGTGAAGAGCAGGCTACAAAGGCACGATCTCCGATCGTCGTAATATTCTCACCTAACGAAAGCGTTTTAAGAGAAGTGCACCCACAAAAGGCTTCATGCCCTATCGATGTGGCAGCGTCATTGATGGTAAGAGATTGCAAGCCATGGCATTGCCAAAAGGCCTGAGTGTCGATGGAAGTGACGCTTTGTGGAATGGTGACACTCCCCATATGATCGGAATAATTAAAGGCACGATTGCCGATGCCGGTTACAATGTGGCCGCCCAACTCTGCGGGTATGTCGACGTTGTAGGAGCTGATGTCAACAGGTTCAATAAATTGTGTGATGGTTGCCTTACCGTATTCATCTACCTCATAGGCATACTTGTAATCGCCAGCGCTGGCTATACTACTAGTTGACGATGACGTGTCTGCTGCAAATGCCGTGACTGCCGACAGGGGCAGCATGGTGATCATCATGCAGACCGCAACCAATAAGCTGATCAAACGCTTAGGTCTCATAATTCTTTACTCCTTTTCCATGATATTCCCAAAAAACTCTCTCTATTTCAGCCAAAACAAAAGAGCGCCGCACCGGCCAAACGGCTGGTACAACGCTCTGAACCCTTGTAGACCCGCTGCGCGCTCGCTCTCCTGAAGGGAAGCCGACGCATCTTCACAAGGAGGTGCAAGGTTTCGGATTACCTTACCCGGAGAGATAACGTGCGGCTGGCTGCCATATTACAGGCCCTTGTAGCTTTGCGTCGCAGCCTTTCGACTGGCTTGCCGATTCTTCCGTTTTTAGCGGGAATAGCATATTGCACAGGATAAAATACTCTTTTTTTGTCAATATGACGAAAATAGATTTGGAAAAGTATACAAAAAAGGAACGTATAATGTTGAAAACATAATGAGAACAAAATCGTGCAGCAGAAAAAGATCTGCCTGATTTTATGGAGAATGCAGTGCAAGAAAAATGCCCCTGACCGAAAGAAGCCGGTCAGGGGCATTTGGGGTTGCTGCAACGGGCAGGGTCAGTGCCTGCGCTCGTACTTCAGGCGCTCCCGCAGCTCATCCAGAGAGCGGTGCTTTTCGCCGTGGCGCAGCTTGGGGTAAGCGCGGAGCATACGGCCCTTGCCAAAGTACTTGGAGCTCCGGGTGCGGGCGCGCATCTCCTCGCTGCGGGCCTGCAGCTCCTCGGCCAGCTGTTCCAGACGGAGCAGCTCTGCCGTGCGCTCTGCGGTGCCCCTGGCAGCCAGCTTGACGGCAGTGGCGGCCTCAGAGGCATTGAGCCGGGCCTCCTGGGAGGACTTGCGGGCGGCCTCCATGGCCTCGTCGGCCTTGGCGCGCAGGGCGGCAGCGGCATCCCGGGGGCTCAGTTTGGCGGCATTGTCCCGGGCCTCGGCAGCCGCCAGCTTGAGCTGCAGGCGGCTCTCGTCCATCTTCTGGTCCACATCCATGGCGGTGGTGCCCAGCAGCTCGGTCATGGCATCGGACACGGCGTGCATACTGTCGGCCACCTTTTCCAGGGCATCCAGCTCACGGGCCAGGTCAGAGGCCGCAAAGGCGGTCACGACCACGTCGGCGGCGTAGCAGGCGTACAGGATGCACATGAGGACAAAGCCCACCATCTGGGGGACCATCTCCACAAAGCCCGCGATCACGGGGTGAACGGCCTTCATCACCACAATGGTGCCCACGCCCCACAAAAGGGAGAACTCCAGGCAGATATATCCGCCGATGTTGAAGGGGAAGTCGCTGTAATCCCACCACCGGGTGTGGTAGAGCTTGTAGAGCGCCCAGCCGCCCACCAGCTCCAGCACGCTGGGCAGGATCACGCCGCCGATATAGAGCAGCAGCAGGTTGTCTGCCAGCGGCGAAAGGGTGAACAGCACGATGATCATGCCAAAGCCGTAGATGGGGCAGACCGGGCCGTTCAGAAAGCCGCGGTTCACCAGCTGGCCGGTGGAAACGGCGGCATAGATGACCTCCAGGCACCAGCCCAGGCAGGAGTAGATCAGGAAAAACGCCAGGATCTGATACAGCGAAAAGCCGCAGACCATGGTGTTGACAAAAAAGGACATCTTACTCCTCCTTTGCGGCGGCAGCGGCTTCCTCCGCAGCCTTCCTCTTTTTCAGGACCTTGGGCTCGATCCAGGTCACGGCGGCATCGCCGGGCAGCTTTCTGGCGATCAGGGCCTTGATCTTGATGCCCATCTCGGTGAACATCCCCTCGTGCTCGGTGCGGATATTCCACTCCGGCTCGTTCTCGTGCAGGTCAAAGGTCTTCCAGGTGATCTCGTAGCCGGAAGCGGGGAAATACTCCAGGCTGTCGCGGAACAGGTCGTCGTCATCGGTCTTGAAGTAGATCTCGCCGCCGTCCTTCAGGAATTCGCGGTACTGGATGAGCTGGCGGGGATAGGTGAGCCGGTGCTTGTTGGAGGAAGCGTTCTTGCTCCACGGGTTGCAGAAGTTGATATAGATGCGGCTGACGGTATCCTGGGCGGTGAGCACGCCCTTGATGCGCTCGATGTCGGTGCTCATGATCTTCACGTTGTCGATGGGGCGGCCTGCCTCGGTGTAAGCGGCCTCGATCTTGCGCTTGGCAAGGATCAGCACCTTGTCGGTGATGTCGATGCCCAGATAGTTGTTCTCCGGGTGGGCGCAGGCCAGCTGGGAGAGGAAGCCGCCCTTGCCGCAGCCCAGTTCCAGCACAAAGGGCTGCTCCGGGCGGGCAT
>OFMT01002611.1_pt1 | contig 10363 bp, 8 predicted proteins | sample 1541891 | NCBI WGS metagenome assembly OFMT01 (sample SAMN04209230, study PRJEB22552) | human gut metagenome | biome: gut; material: feces | host: Homo sapiens | place: USA: Oklahoma | reverse complement strand
CAACCGGTGGAGTATATCCAATTGCAACAGCCAATGATAAGAGTAAGATAAGTGCACCATTAATGTCACGATTTGCGGTAATTGATATTCCGGATTACACACCTGATGAGAAGAAAATCATTTTCCGTGAATTTGCACTTCCAAAAATACTTAAGCGTATGGGTATGAGAGAGGATGAGTGCCAGGTAACCGATAAGGGAATCGAGGCAGTTGTTGCAAGATATGAGGGAACAACAGGAATCAGAGATTTAGAGCAGGCGGCTGAACATATTGCTGCCAATGCCCTTTACCGCATTGAAGCTGAACATGCAAAGAATGTTATATATGATGAACATGAAGTTAAAAAATTATTAGGTTAAATAGCGGGGTATGAGCTATGAAAATGAATGAAGGGAATAAGTGTAAGGAACGTGTTTATATTGCAATTGACCTGAAATCATTTTATGCCTCGGTAGAGTGTGTGGAGAGACAGTTAGATCCTTTACGCACAAATCTTGTAGTTGCTGATGCCGCAAGAACAGAGAAAACAATCTGTCTTGCGGTTTCGCCGTCTTTAAAGGCATATGGTATTCCGGGAAGAGCCAGATTATTTGAGGTTGTACAGAAGGTAAGGGAAGCAAATGCTGAACGAAAAAATCGTATCCATGGGAAGAATTTCACCGGAAAATCATATAAGGCATTTGATCTTGGAAAGGATCCGGAGCTTGAACTTGATTATATTGTTGCACCGCCAAGAATGGCACTTTATGTGGATTACAGCACAAGAATATATCAGGTTTATCTGAAATATGTGGCACCGGAGGATATGCATGTTTACTCCATAGATGAAGTATTTTTAGATGTTACGGATTATCTTCTTATATACAAAATGTCACCTGAGGAGCTGGCAAGAAAAATTGTAACAGATGTTTTAAAAACAACGGGAATCACAGCAACGGCAGGAATAGGCAGTAATATGTATCTGTGCAAAATAGCCATGGATATTGAAGCAAAGCATATTGAAGCGGATGAAAATGGTGTACGTATTGCAAGTCTTAATGAAAAAACCTACAGGGAAAAAATGTGGAATCACAGACCCCTTACTGACTTTTGGAGGGTTGGAAGGGGATATGCAAAAAAGCTTGAAGAAAATGGACTTTATACAATGGGCGATGTGGCAAGATGCTCTTTAGGCAGGAAAACAGATTATTATAATGAGGACTTTTTGTACCGCCTCTTTGGCATTAATGCGGAGCTGTTAATTGACCACGCCTGGGGATATGAACCGGTTACTATAGCTGATGTAAAGGCATACAGGCCATCCACAAACAGTATAAGCCAGGGTCAGGTGCTTACATGTCCCTATGATTATGAAAAGACAAGGCTTATTGTAAATGAGATGACTGACCTTCTGGTGCTTGATCTTGTTGATAAGAAGCTTTATACCAATCAGATTGTTCTTACAATTGGTTATGATATTGAAAATCTTAAGGACAGTAGGAGAAGAAAAGCCTACAGAGGAGAAATAACAACAGACCGCTACGGCAGAGAGGTTCCAAAGCATGCCCACGGCACAGCAAACCTTCCCAAATACACAGCTTCAACCAGAATTATTATGGAGGCTGTAAATGACCTGTATAAAAGAATTGTTAATCCTGAGCTTCTGACTCGAAGAATCACAATATCAGCAAATCAGCTTGTAGATGAAGACGGGGCAAGAGAGTCAAGAAGCTATGAGCAGATGGACTTATTTACAGATTATAAAAATGAAGAGAAAACAAAAGAGATAGAAGAAACCCGGGAAAAGAAAGAGCGAAGGATGCAGGAGGCGGTTCTGTCTGTCAAGAAAAAGTACGGCAAGAATGCAATACTCAGGGGAATGAATTTTAAAGAGGGTGCCACTGCAAAGGAACGTAACGGGCAGATTGGAGGACACAAGGCATGATTGAAAATGATGTATATAAAAAATATGGAGATATAATTAATCTTCCACATCATGTGTCCACTAAGCGGGGACATATGTCCATACATGACAGAGCGGCACAGTTTTCTCCATTTGCTGCTCTTACCGGCCACAGCGAGGCTATTAATGAAACCGGCAGATATACAGATTCAAAGATCTTATTAGATGAATCAAAGAAAAATGAACTGGATGGAAAGATCAAAAATATTCTTGACAGAATTAATGATTTTCCTAAAATAAAAGTAACTTATTTTGTCAAAGACAAATATAAGGATGGTGGCGAGTATATAAGTAAGGAGGTAAATGTTGTAAAGGTGGATTCCTATAACCGGGTCATAGTTACGGAGACAGGGGAAAGGATTCATTTTGATGATGTTTACGATATCCTTTAAGGAGGCAGACATATATAATGGCAAAAGATAATAAAACCAATGCTATGCGTATCCTTGATAAAATGAAGATTAAATATGAACGTAATTCTTACGAATGTGATGAGTTTATTGATGGAATACATATAGCAGATAAATTGGGACAGGACTATGATATTTCATTTAAGACAATTGTAACAGAAGGAAAAAGTGAAGGCTTTTATGTTTTTGTACTTCCTGTTGATAAGGAAATTGACCTTAAAAAGGCAGCAAGAAGTGTTGGCGAGAAAAATCTTGCCCTTATTCACGTAAAAGATGTTAATAAGGTGACAGGCTATATAAGAGGGGGATGCACACCGGTAGGAATGAAGAAACAGTACCCCACTGTTGTTCATGAAAGTGCTAAGGACCATAATACTATAATTGTAAGTGGTGGCAAGATAGGTGAACAGATAATGCTTGCTCCTGACGATCTTCTTAAGGCCTGCAATGGCCGATATGCTGATATTGTCATGAACAGTGATAATGACGATGACGAAGAAAACGCTCAGACATTTGACAAAAAGAATATCCGTCTTATAGTAACTGACGTGGACGGAACACTGGTCCCTGAAGGAACCAGACATCCATCAGAAGAGACTATGCAGACAATAGAAGAGCTTATTGATAGTGGAATAGTGTTTGCTTTTGCAAGTGGCAGGGCCTATGAAAGCATAAGAAGAACATTTCCGCAGTTTATAGATAAGGCAATATATATTCCTAACAATGGCGCCTGCGTCAAGAAAAATGGTGAAACAATCAAAATGAACAGACTTGATGATGAGCTTGTTAAGGAGATCATTACTTATATAAGAAATGTACCTACAAGAGACTTTATGGTTACAACGGATGAGTGCTCTTATACAGAAAGCACCAATAAGGAATTTATAGACTGGCTTGTTGATGGTTATGGCTATAATCTTAAATATTGCCAGGATATTATAAATGATATGCATGAGCCGGTTATGAAAATCGCCATGTTTCTTAATGATGTGGACGCATTAACTGCATCAAATGAGGCCAAGAAGCATTTTGGAGACAGGGTGGCAATTATGGGTGCCGGAGACCACTGGGTTGATTTTATTGGCAGTGATGTTGATAAGGGCAATGCGGTAAATGAACTGCAGGGCAAGCTTGGAATATCTCCTGATGAGACCATGACCTTTGGAGACAATCTCAATGATATAGGTCTTATATTAAGTGCTTCCTATGGCTATGCAGTTGCCGGTGCCAGGGATGAACTTAAAGAGGTTTCATATGAGGTGTTACCTGACAGGCCGGATGCAGTCATCAGGAAAATGAGAGAAGCCTTATAAATATTCAGAGAATATAATAAATATAATTATTTTGGGGGGTACACTATGAAAAAGAAATATGTATTTAGAATAGTATTTACAGTAGTATGCGTTTTGTCAGCAGTATGTCTGCTACACGGAACAAGCTTTGCAAAATCACCGTCAAAGCTTAAGGTACAAGGGACTACTCTTGTAGATGAAAATGGAAAAAACATTCAGTTAAAGGGTATAAGCACACATGGACTTTCCTGGTTCCCTGAATACGTGAACAAGAACTCATTTAAGTATATGAAAAAGAAGTGGAAGATAAACACTGTAAGACTTGCCATGTATACATCTGATTACAACGGCTACTGTACAGGGGATGCTGCTAACAAAAGCAGGCTTTTAAAGCTTATAGATGATGGTGTGAAATATGCAACAGATGCAGGTTTATATGTAATAATCGACTGGCATATTTTGAATGACAATAATCCTATGGAACATAAAAAGGAAAGCATTTCATTTTTTAAGAAAATGGCTAAAAAGTACAAAAACTACAGCAATGTCCTTTACGAGATATGCAACGAGCCTAATGGTGGAACAAACTGGAGTACTATAAAATCATATAGTGAATCAGTAATAGGTAAAATAAGAAAATACGATAAGGATGCAGTTGTAATCGTTGGTACACCTACATGGTCACAGGACGTTGATCTGGCGGCAGCAGACAGACTGTCTTCAAAATACGGCAATGTTATGTATACACTTCATTTTTACGCAGCAACCCATGGAGAGTTTCTTAGAGATAAGGCAAGGAAGGCCCTGGATGCAGGTTTACCTTTATTTGTATCTGAATTCGGAATATGTGATGCTTCAGGAAATGGTGGAATAAGCAAAGCCGAGGCTGCAAAATGGTTTAAGCTACTTAATGAAAGACATGTCAGCATGGTGGCCTGGAATCTGTCTGATAAAAATGAATCCTCAGCCTTTATAAAACCTGAATGTAAGAAGCTTACAGGCTGGAAAAACAGTGATTTAAGTGAATCTGCCAAATGGATAATTAAGCAGTACAAAAAGATGAAATGATTAGAATATTAATATGCAAATCGTATGGAATCCATTGTAAAATGGGCATTTTATTGCAAAGTTAACAGGCGGGTGATATGATAATTGCTATGTGGCTTTAGGTTAAAAGCTACATTCGAAAGGAGAAAAGAAAGATGAGCAAAAAAGTAGTGACAATGGGAGAGATAATGCTTAGATTATCAACCCCCGGACATGAGAGATTTATTCAGGCAGATGAATTTGATGTATGTTATGGCGGAGGTGAAGCCAATGTAAGTGTTTCCCTTGCTAATTATGGATATGATACACAGTATATAACAGCAGTTCCTGCTAATCCAATTGGTGAATGCGCAGTTGCAGCACTTAGGAAGCATAATGTAGGAACTGATTACATAGTAAGAAGCGGAGAGAGACTTGGTATATATTATCTTGAGTCCGGTTCAGCAATGAGGGCAAGTAATGTAGTATATGACAGGGCGCACAGCTCTATTGCTACTGCAAATGTTTCAGAATTTGATTTTGATGAGATATTTAAGGATGCGGACTGGTTCCATTTTACAGGAATTACACCTGCAATTTCAGACAGTGCCATTGAGCTTACAAAGGCAGCACTTATAGCAGCTAAAAAAGCCGGTGTTACAGTATCTGTAGACCTTAATTTCAGAAAGAAGCTTTGGACTTCAGAAAAGGCAAAGAAGGTTATGACAGAACTTATGCAGTATGTTGATGTATGTATTGGTAATGAAGAGGATGCTGACAAGGTTCTTGGATTTAAGGCTTCATCAACAGATGTTACAAAGGGCGAGCTTAATCTTGCAGGATATGAAGATGTATTTAACCAGATGGCAGATACATTTGGTTTCAAATATATTGTAAGTTCACTCAGACAGTCATATTCAGCATCCAACAATGGATGGTCAGCCTGCATAATGGATGGAAATACAAGAGAATTCTATCATTCAAAAACATATTCAGTTACACCTATAGTTGACCGTGTGGGTGGTGGAGATTCATTTGCAGCAGGCGTTATCTGTGGTCTTCTTGATGGAAAGGATATGAAGAATGCACTTGAATTTGGTGTTGCTGCTTCAGCTCTTAAGCACACAATACCTGGTGATTTTAACCTTGTAACAAGAGAAGAAGTTGAAAATCTTGCAGCCGGAGATGGTTCAGGAAGAGTTCAGAGATAGGAAGGTACATTATGAAATTAACAATAGAGGGTCTTAAGGACAAAAAGGCATGGGAAGAAGCAGGTGTTGTTCTTCCGGAATATGATATTGCAAAAATTGCTGACAACACTAAAAAGTCACCAAAATGGCTTCATTTTGGTGTTGGGAATATATTCAGAATATTTATTGGTGGAATTGCTGATAAGCTTATAAGTGAGGGCGTGGCTGACACAGGAATTGTATGCGCAGAGACATTTGATTATGAGATAATTGATAAAATTTATAAACCATATGATAACCTTGTTCTTGCAGTTACACTTAAGGCTGATGGAACAACTGACAAAAGAGTAGTTGCTTCCCTGGCACAAGCAGTTGCTGCTGACAGTGCCAATGAAGAAGCATGGAATACCCTGAAGAGCATTTTTACCAATGATTCACTTCAGATGATTTCATTTACAATTACTGAAAAGGGATATGCACTTAAGGGCAGTGACGGAGATTATCTGCCATTTATAAAGCCTGATGTATGTGGTGGACCAGAGAATCCAAAATCAGCAATGGCAGTTGTTACAGCTCTTCTTTATGAAAGATATTTAAGTGGCAAAAAACCACTTGCAGTTGTAAGTATGGATAACTGTTCACATAATGGTGAAAAGCTTCAGAATTCAGTTACAACAATGGCAGGGGAATGGCTTGAAAGAGGCTTTGTTGACAAGGGCTTTATAGATTATATCTCTGATGAAAGCAAAATTGCTTTCCCATGGACTATGATAGATAAGATTACTCCACGTCCAAGTACAGATATTGCAGATGGACTGGAGCAATCAGGAATTGAGGATATGCAGCCTGTAATAACTTCAAAAAACACATATATTGCTCCTTTTGTTAATGCAGAGGGACCACAGTATCTTGTTGTTGAGGACAAATTCCCTAATGGCAGACCTGAGCTTGAAAAGGGTGGCGTATATCTTACAGACAGAGACACTGTAAATGAGGTTGAGAGAATGAAGGTTACAACCTGCCTTAATCCACTTCATACAGCTCTTGCCGTATATGGATGTCTTCTTGGCTACACATCAATTGCTAAGGAAATGCAGGATAAGGAGCTTGTTAAGCTTGTTAATGGAATAGGACCTGTTGAAGGTATGCCTGTTGTATGCGATCCGGGAATCATATCTCCTGACGAATTTGTAAAGGAAGTTATATGTGACAGACTTCCTAATGTTTTCATGCCTGATACACCACAGAGAATTGCCTGCGATACATCACAGAAGGTAGGTATCAGATATGGTGAAACAATTAAGTCTTATGTTGAAAAATATGGTTCTGCAAAGGAGCTTACATATATTCCGGTAGCAATTGCAGGATGGCTTCGTTATCTTCTTGCAGTTGATGACAATGGTGAGGCATTTGACTTATCACCGGATCCAATGCTTGATGAGTTAAGAGAGCATGTTAAGGATATTAAGCTTGGAGAGCCTGAATCTACAGGTGACAGCTTAAAGGCTATTCTTGAAAATGAGACAATATTTGGAAGCAACCTTTATGAAGCCGGAATTGGTGAAAAGGTAGAAGATATATTTAAGGAACTTATTGCAGGCAAGGGTGCTGTAAGAAAGACCCTTGAGAAATATATGAAATAAGCGGATAAGTTTTGGATAATCTATTGTTTTAATAGAAGGAGACATATTATGAAAGCATTTATGGATAAGGATTTTCTACTTAATACAGATACTGCAAAAAGATTATATACATCCTATGCAGATATGAGTAAAATTCCTGTTGTGGACTACCACTGCCACATTAATCCAAAGGAAATATATGAAGACAGACAGTATGATAATATTGCCCAGGTGTGGCTTGGTGGAGACCATTACAAATGGCGCCAGATGCGTACCAACGGCATAGAAGAAAAATATATTACCGGTGACGCAGATGACTTTGAAAAGTTTCAGAAGTGGGCAGAAATAATGCCTGCCATGATTGGAAATCCCCTTTATCAGTGGTCACATCTTGAACTCAGATATTATTTTGGGTTTGAGGGTAATCTCAATGGTTCTAACGCAAAGAAAGTCTGGGATCTTTGCAATGCAAAGCTTAGAACGCCTGAATTCTCAGTAAGAGGACTCATTAAAAAGTCAAATGTCAGACTTATATGTACAACAGATGATCCTGTGGATGATCTTATATGGCACAAAAAAATAAAGGAAGATGATTCATTTGACGTAAAGGTTCTTCCTGCGTGGAGACCTGACAAGGCAATGAATATTGAAAAGCCTGATTTTGTACAGTATATCAATAAGCTTTCAGAAGTATCAGGTCTTCAGGTTAAGGGCTTTGATTCACTTATGAAGGCCTTATCTGTGAGAATGGATTATTTTGCAGAAAATGGCTGTGTTGTAAGTGACCATGGACTTGACTATGTTATGTATGCTCCAGCTGAAAAGTCAGAAATTGATGACATACTTAAGATGGCACTTGATAATAATGCAGGTGTACTGTCGAAGACTGATATCATGAAATTTAAAACAGCATTTATGGTAAATGTTGCAAAGGAATACTCAAAACGTAACTGGGTTATGCAGATTCATTATGGCTGCAAGCGTGATAATAACACATACATGTATGAAAAAACAGGGGTTGATACCGGTTTTGACTGCATAAGCAATTATACTCCGGCCAATGAACTGGCTGATTATCTTGATGCCCTTGCCCGTATGGACTGTGTTCCTAAGACAATCCTTTATTCACTTAACCCAAATGATGATGCGGCTATTGGTACTATAATAGGATGTTTCCAGGGTGAGAATATCAGAGGAAAGGTACAGCAGGGTTCTGCATGGTGGTTTAATGATCATTTTAATGGAATGACTAACCAGCTCAAATCCTTTGCAAGTCTTTCAACCCTGGGTAATTTTGTTGGAATGCTGACGGACTCACGTTCATTCCTGTCATACACAAGACATGACTATTTCAGAAGAATTCTCTGCCGACTTATAGGCGAGTGGGTTGAAAATGGCGAATATCCTGATGACGATACGCTTTTAGCACCAATTGTCAAGGGAATAGCATACAATAATGTGGTAGAGTATTTTGATTTTGACCTTGAAACAATATAGGAAAAGTCAGATATAATAAGGCTGATATAATGAATCAGGTCAGAAAAGTCAGATAAAATTGCCTGCTTAAATATTGCCTGCTTAGGTTTTAATTATTTAAGTCTTGTCTGCATAAATCTCTGTCTACTTAAGTTTACTCTTTTTTGCTTCAATTACAGCTTCTATTTCCCTGATGTCCTGAGCGGTAATATCTTTATCGTTAATCAGGGAAGAAATAACAGCTATTGTAGCTTCTTTCTTGGAATTCTGATAAAGGGAAGAACCTTTGATTGTCATCAGCAGGTAATCAACATTAGAAAGTGCTGGAGAATATGTTCTTCCATAATTCTTACCTGTACGAACAAATCCATCAACCTTAATGGCATCTTTATCAAGCATTTTATTGAGAAGAATATGTATTGAACTGGCCTTCCATGAACGGTCAGGGGATAATTCAATAATGTCTGTTCTGGAGAGTGGACGATTCTCACGCCACATAAGTTCCATAATTTCAAGTTCATTCGGTGTAAGTGTAATAGCTGGTTTCTTCATTGATGAATCTCCTTTCAATATAATTCATATTATTCTACTAACATTATAGGTTATAGCATTGAAAAGTCAATAGAGAAAACGACGAAAGGCAGGTATAATAACAAGCCCTAAACACTTTTAAAATGGACATTTCCGGCATATTTTAAACAGGTAAAATCTGTTCAAAGATTGTGCATAGAATATGTTTTTTTATTGACGGAATATGTCAAATCTAGTAAAATATAAAATAAGTACAATTAAATTTGAAATGTTTAATAAAATATAATTGTATATGTAATTTGCAATAGGATGTTTAATGGGAACATCATCTAAAAACAGATTATATAATTTAATTATAGCAGGAAAAGGAGAAGATAATATGGGACTTATTAAAGCAATTACAACAGCAGCAGGAACAACAATGGCAGACCAGTGGAAAGAGTTTTTCTACTGCGAATCAATACCTAATGATGTATTATGTGTTAAGGGAGAGAAAGTTGTAAGAGGACGCTCTTCAAACACAAAGGGAAGCGACAACATAATTACTAATGGCTCAGGAATAGCCGTTGCAGATGGACAGTGTATGATTATTGTTGAGCAGGGAGAAATCGTTGAGGTATGTGCTGAACAGGGAGAATTTACATTTGATTCATCAACAGAACCAAGTATATTTGCAGGAACACTTGGGGAGTCAATTAGACAGACATTCTCCAATATTGGACGAAGATTTACATATGGTGGAGACACAGGTAAAGATCAGAGGGTTTACTATTTCAATACTAAAGAAATTCTCGAAAACAAATTTGGAACACCTACACCTGTTCCTTTCAGAGTTGTTGATAAAAACATCGGTCTTGATGTTGATGTATCATTA
>OFMT01002608.1_pt1 | contig 10383 bp, 10 predicted proteins | sample 1541891 | NCBI WGS metagenome assembly OFMT01 (sample SAMN04209230, study PRJEB22552) | human gut metagenome | biome: gut; material: feces | host: Homo sapiens | place: USA: Oklahoma | reverse complement strand
GAGGCGGGGCGAACAAGACCGCCCCGCCTTGTTTCCTTGAAGTAATAAACAAATATCTTGCAACTGTTCCGGTGGAACAGTTGCAACGGAGTATGCCCCAAATAAGCAATTATTCTACCTTTTCCGCCACTGCTTCCAGCTGACTCACCAAGCAATCCAACTGGCAGGCAACTGTCCCCGAGTGCCCATCCTCCTGAATCCGATACTGGGACAGTCGACACATCCGATACCGTATGCCATCCAATACCGCTGTAAACGTGGTCTGTTCCTGCAACGCTGTTTCCAGAGCCAGCAACAGTTCCGCTGGTGGGTCTGTCCGGAGAAATCGCCCTTCCATATGTAGCACCCTAGAACGAATCGCCTGATTGGTAAAGACCGACATCCCAGCAATGGTGGTTTGTTCGGCAAATTTTCGGATACCAGTAAGCTGATATTGCTCTACATAAAAAATATGCGAACCGATTGAAACCGGAAATGTTCGTTTTTCTTGAACAGTGCAAGTATATGCCATCAAACATCCTCCTTTGCAGCAGCCTGTTCTATTTCAGATTGAAAGAATCCGAACAGCTGGCAGGTTGCAGTAATGGTTTGCCGATTGAGTAGGCGGTCTGTTTTGGGTGCAGAAAGCTGAACCGTTTGCAGATTCTGTTGCTGCATGAGCACTGGCAAAATCTCCGCTGTGAATCTTCCAGATAATTCCGCAGCATGCGTTTCGATTGGCATCAGTAGCGTAACCGCAACTGTTGCAGAAAAAGGAACGGTTTCCTGTTCGCTGCGAAAAACAGGTGCTTCTGTCTGGCAAGCCTGTAGATTCAGCACAACGAATGGAGTGGCTTTCTGAGCAGCTGGCATGTGATCATATGCCAGATAAACCGGCATCGGCAGTGCTTGCAGTTGGTTCTGTAGTTGGTTCAGAATTTGCAGCATCTTCTTCTTTTCGCTCCTCTCCATCGAGATGGGTTCGTTGAAAATAAAACTGTCGGTCAAGCAGCATCGGGCTGCACATCTGTTGGTACTGTTCCCGCAGCTTTCGAGCAGCTGTAATCTGCTGATTGCGGTCGGCTTGCTGTGGAGTTGTTCCGGCATAGGTGCAGGCAGTCTGCTCTTTGGTTGCCAGTAAAATTTGATAGGATTCATTGGCAATTGCCGCTGCCAGCAATTGCAGTGGCTGTAAAGTTGGGTCTACATTGGGCTTTAAAGCATCCGTGACAGTGGTCACCGCTGTGGAAATGAGTGCCTCATAGGGCTGTACATCCTCCAGCTGCGTCAACATCTGAAAAAAGCATCGAACCTGTTCCAATTTCATTCGTTCCCACCCCCATTATTTCATTTGAAACTGCTGTAAGCTGGCAGTAGCTTTTGCTTTTTCTTCTGCTGGCTGTAACTGCGAATTGCCCGTGGAACGCACTTCGTTTCGCAGCTGCTGCCGCAAATCCAGCAGTTCTGGAAATGTCATCCGTTCTGCTGCCTGTAACAAGCTTTTCTGCAATGGCTGTCCGCTGAGATAACAGAGCGTTACCAACTCTTTGCGAATATCTTCTTCCGCAGCGGAAAGCTGAGCCTGCTGACTCTGTAACTGCTTCTGAAGAACGGTAATCCGGTCGTGGTCGGCAGAGCCGCCATACTGTTTTGTTACACCTGCATTTCGCTGAGCTGGAACAGCAACAAAACTCCATTCATAGGCATCGGTAATATCAGATAAAATCGTGTGGCAGAGCATACCCTGATAAAGTTCCCCTTGTACATGGGGGCAGCCCGTCAATCGGCGGTCTTTTCCGCAGATGGAGCAGGTGTGTGAACGGGCACTGCAAGAAATGCTGACTTCTTTTTTGATGCCAGCATCAATTTCCCGAATGAAATCTGCATTTCCAGCAGTTCGTACCATATAGGCATTTGCTTTCAGACAGGTATAGGGAACGCCTGTGCTGGTCAGCTGTTCCGGATGTGTTTCCAGACGGGTGGAAAAAATTCGAGCAGTCTGGTTTTTTCCAGATGGGTCGTGGTCAAAGATGCCTGTTTTTCCGACAAACAGCGTTTTCAGTGTTTCCAGAGCGGAATCTGAAAACCGTTCAAAATCTCGGTCAACTTCATTATCACAGAGCAAAACGTCCAACAAATAGACTTCATCCAAAGTGTGTGTTCTGCGGGTAAACTGGTTCAGTTCCTGTAACAAAGCATCCTGATTCTGTTGTGTAAAATCCATACAAACAACCTCCTAAAAAGTTTTGGTTTCATATCAAGCCGCAGGCAAATGAAAAGTTTTTTGATCCAACAATTTTTCAAAAATGTTGGCGAGGTGTGGGCGAGTAGCCCACATTTGCGAAGCAAATTTTATTGGTATCCAATTTGCAATTTGTTTTCCTTGTTGCAATCGCACATTTTTAAACTTTCCCGTTCGAATTTGGAAAATCAGGGAGAAACAAAGGCAAAAATTCAAGCAAGGCAACGGGGCGATTGCAGCACGCTGGCAGGCAAAAGCAGGGGTAGAACCCCCTTTTGCCGGACGGTTCAGACCACTTTCCCGAAGAGCATTTTCTCATTGCTTTCTATATTGCCTTAAAAACATTCTCCATGAAAAATACCCACCCACCCAACCCATACAGTAAAAGAATTAAACCGTCATCTTATGAACCGCATTTTTGGTCAGAACTCGGAAACCGCACTGGAGCGAAACCGAGATGGCTTCCAGCTGATTTTCAATCAGACGGTCTGTTTCCAGAATCAAATTCGAGCCAGTCACCATTTCGAGGGCGAAATTCTTGTCTACGCCCAAAATGACAGTGTCGCTCATCTGCGGAACTTTGCACAGAATTGTGCCGAATGGCAGCCGAACCTGTCCCTGTTCCACTGGTACAACATCTTCCATTTCACTCATAGCGAGGATGGCAGCGGCATTCTTCGGGGAAACCAGCAGCAGATTCATATCATAAGTACTGAATTTTCCGTAGAGGGTGGCGAGGTCGCTGTAAGCCAACGCACTGCCAGCCTTTGCAGTGGTAGAACCAACAGTAGTGGTCAGCGTTGTGATTGCTTGCTGCATCAAAGCCTGTCCCAGCTGCATGCCGACACTCTTCAGGAGCACAGCAAACACATCCAACCGCTGCCGGCGAACGGCTTCATAAGAAGCCTTTACCAGTCTGCCGTACTTGTTCAAAGTCAGGGCAGTGGTTGCCTCCAAAATGGTGGAGCTAGTCATTGCTGCCCCCTGTGCAACTGTTCCGTATGCATCGGTTTCCGTGATGGTGCAGCCCAGATACTGACTGCTGTCCGTGTGAGTTTCCACAGCGGTCAAATCAGACAACATGGAAGCGTCAATGCCCTGCTGTACGGCACGGCGGACAAATTCCGGGAACAGCACTGCACTTTCCGTGCTGGTAAAGAACTTTTCCACCCGGTCGCACTGTGCACCGCTGATGCGGATATCAAACCGCTTCAGCTGCCGTTCGTAGGCATCCAATCCAGCGAGGGGGGTATCTGCATATTGTGCAGACGGGTCGAGTGCTTCCAGAGCCTGTACAAAGCTCTTGTTGGTCAGATGATACAAACCCTTTTCCAATTTCAAATTCTGATACATAAAACAATCTCCTTTTTTGATTTAATTTTTTTGCAGGTTCTGTTCAATCTGCATGGCTTGTGCCGTATGCAGACGAGCGAGAGCCTGTTCGGTTTCATCCTGTAAGTTGATGGTATCCCATTCCACGGAAATTTCTGCCGTAGAACCGATGGTACGCAGAAAAGCGGTGCAAATCTGCTGAATAACGGGAGTCAATAGCCGGCGGTAATATTCCAGTTCGGAAGTCAAAATATCTGCCTGCTGGGTGCTCATTCGTTCTGTGGAAGACCAGTTCAGCCCGAGCAGAAACGGCGGAATCGAAAGCTTGGAAACAATCTGTTCCAACAGTTGCCGAACGGGGATTTCCGTGTCCAGCAGGGGATTTTCTGCCCCGATGACTTTGATGTCCACATCACCAGCACAGATAAAATCCCGTACTTCGCCGCTGGAACTGTCCCGCATGCCGGCAGCCCATTCCTTTGCAATGGCTTTCACTCGTTCTGTGGTATATGCCCGTTCAGTCGGGTCATCTGAGGGGTGATAGGTGACTGCATAGCGGATATTGCCGATGCGGTCATAATTCTGTCCGATGCATTCATAAATGCGGAGCAGGATGCTGCAAAGAGCCGGAATGCCGTGCAGAACAGAAACGCCATAAATCTGCCCAGCTGGCGGATGCAACGCACAGAACAGCAGCCGTTCCGGATGGGGCAGCGGTCGTTCTTCGGGCGAGCCGTCTGTCATCCGTAGAAAGAAGGCTCTGCCGAATTTTTCGGGTCTAAGATAGACCAAATCGGGTTCGGCACAGTGCAGCCCAGTGATGCATCTGCGACGGCTGTCAACGAGCAATTCTCCGAGGGCATTGCCGCAGGTGAGCAGGCTGTCGAGAAAGCGGTCGGTAAAACTCTGTAAGCCCTGACCGCTGAAATCGCAGGGAATCTGCTGGACAAACCCATCCAATTGCTTTTGAACAGCCGGGTCAGAAGCAATGACGGAATAACTGCCTGTGAGGCGAACAATCTTGCTCAAAGCAGCGTCAATAATCGGAACAGCATAGCGAAGCTGCCGATAGAGCTGCTGTGCGGTTTCATCCTGTCGGAGCAGGGAGAAATCCCGATGCTGTTGCCGTTCCGCAGAGATGAGAACAGAGGGAGCAGCGGCAGGTTTTTTTCGATGAAAAAGTGACAGGGGAAACACCTCCTTTTTGAATTAAAAAGTTTTTCGGTGTAGCAGTTTTTCAAAAATGCTGCCGAGGTGTGGGCGAGTAGCCCACATTTGCGAAGCAAATTGTATTTTGCAAATGTCATACTAACGGAGAATCACGCTGAAACTGCATCCATGCCTCACCTCCTTCCAATGGCAGCCGTAAAGAAATCATCTTCTGCTTTCCGGCGAAGTACCGTAGAAACGAAATATCGGACATCGTCCATCGCATGGTCAAACTCTTTTTTCGGAGCGTCCCCATGCCGAGCATCTTCCCAGCAATACATTCCGAATTCTCGCAGTGTGTCGGTACAGGCAGCAGAAAAACGAATTTGTTCCTGCTGCAAAGCTGTGCTGACTCGCTGAATCCCAGCCAAAACGTCATTGTCTGCCCGAATCACTCGAAATCGTCCGTGTTGGGCAATGCACGCAATCATGCTGGCAGCGGACGGGTCAATGATAACAGCTTCAATGATTCGATTTCCAGCAAGGGATTCCAATGCTGTATAATGGGCTTCATCCGTACGGGAACAGCCTTCTTTTCGGGCATCGTAATAATATTCCTGCAAACGATACCAGATTTGGTCTGTTTTGCAGTAGCCCCAAAGCCCGAAAGAGGAGGGGTTGACCGTTCCATAATCGCACGAAATATAGAACTGTTCGCATTCTGGTGTGTTTGCAACCACATGACGTTCTTTGGAGAACATCGGATAAACCACACCGCTGGAAACCGTCCATTTTCCCAGTACAAAGCGGTCATAAAAAATGCCGCTGTAAAGCCGTTCGTATCGTTGTCGAACCCGTTCGCTCAGTCCCGGATTGTCTGCCATGGTGAAGTGCAGATACAACGCCCGTTTCTGTGCTGCCTTTTGAATCCATTCCCGATAAAACCAATGGTAAGGGTGGTCGGGGTTGCAGTTAAACCACATCTTTGCAGTATGTAAGCTGCACCGTGCCAACGCCTGTTCCACAAAAGTTCTCGGCATCAGTGCCACTTCATCCAGAAAAACACCGCCTAGGGTGATTCCCTGAATCAGGGCGGCACTGCTTTCATCTTTTCCGCCGAACAGATAAAACCGATTGCTGCGGTTGCCGAGTGCAATTTCCACATAGTTGCGGCTGCTCTTTTCTGTGCAGGAAAATCCAAGTGTTTGCAGGGTCTGTAACAGCGGTGTTACCACATTTCGCCGTAAGGCAGTAATGGTTTTTCCGCAGAGAGCAAAGGCAGTGCCTTGAAAGCAAGTGGTTGCCCAGCAGACAAATCCCAGCGACATACAGACGGTTTTCCCACTCCGGACAGCTCCATCACAGATAATCGCATCATAATCCCGATACTGTGGCAGTGTCCACCAGCGTAAAGCTAGTTTTTGTTTGGGGGAGAACGGTTTAAATGTTGTCTGCATGGGCAGTTCCTCCCGTCAAGGCGGTGAGCAGGGCATCTGCTTGAGATTGGGTTTCTGTCCGGCTGGCATAGGTCAGCATCTGTTCCATTGCCTTTTGTCGGTCACAGAGTTTGATTTCGACCCCGCCATTTTTATCCCGCTTGATTTCAGTGACATTGAACAAGTCCAGCTTGGCGAGTTCTTCCGGAGAGAGGTTGTCTGCGGAGAAAATCAGCTTTGCAGCATCATTGCAGCTACCGAATGCCAGTCGTTCAAGTCCTGCCAGAACTTGCGGAATGGGACTGCGGAGGGAAAGGGATTTCAGCACACTTTGAATCAGTTCCCGACAGTCCGCTCGCTGTAACAGCAGGACACCTCGTTCCAATGCTTCTTCTTGTGGGTAGCCGGCGTGCAGGGCTGCTTCTTGGACATTACAAAGCATTGCATACCAGATACAGAAGCAGCGTTCCTGCGGTCGAATTGTTCGTTTTGCCATAATACATCATCACTCCTTTTTTGCTTTGGAGAGGGCTTGAATGGATTCAGAGGAAAAAGCCCTTTCACTATACAGCGATTTTCGGGAAAAACTTGTACGCAAACGTACAAGTTGCGATGCTGTTTTACATTTTGTACATATTTTTTGTTTGAACCGTAAAAATAGAGGTTCTGTTTTTGTGTAGAATAACTGCTATTTGATTCGATGTATCTATATAAAAGTATTTTGACAATGGTTGTAAGAAACGAGCCGCAGGCAACTGCGGTCAAGCTGGCTCAGCTTGGCGGAGGGAGATTGTTAAGGGGGACAAGCTGTCCCCCTTAACAAAGGTATTGATGAGATGATATTGAAATCTAGGAGGAAACAGTGGATTGCTGTTCGCTATTTTGAAAACAAAAAAACTTCGATAAATTTGAAATCTAAGAAAAATTCATATGCAATTCAGACAACACAACCACCAGCGAACAGCACAGAGGCAAAGAGCAAAGCGATTTTGCCGAATTGTACGCAATTGGTTTTTCTAAGAGCAGTGCTTTGCTGAAAATGTTGTACTAAACTAAAAAGTTTTTCGGTGCAGCAGTTTTACAAAAATGCTGCCGAGGTGTGGGCGAGCAGCCCACGTTTGCGAAGCAAATTATATTTGCAGCATGCTGGCAGGCAAAAGCAGGGGTGGAACCCCCTTTTGCCGGACGCTGAAAATCGTTTTCTCTAAGAGAAATCATGCAATGCATCTTCTGAAGTCAAAGTAATAAACAAATATCTTATCATCATTCCAGTGAGCAGTCCCAACAAAATACACCGCACAGCATTGTCGCAACGCATAAAATATGCTATAATAGAAGCAACCTTTTTTCACACAAAGAATAAAGGAAACAACGAAACAGATAGGATTTGAATCAATATGAATCAATATACCGTCATTGGCATTCTCGCCCATGTAGATGCCGGAAAAACAACGCTTTCGGAGGCATTGCTGTTTCAAGCAGGTGTTATCCGCAAACAAGGCAGAGTCGACCATAAAGATGCCTTTCTAGATACCAACCCACTGGAACGGGAGCGAGGGATTACCATCTTTTCCAAGCAAGCCATCCTGCCCCTGCCGGAAAAGACCATCACCTTGCTGGATACACCGGGGCATGTCGATTTTTCTGCTGAAACTGAACGAACCTTGCAGGTGCTAGATGCTGCCATTTTGGTCATCAGCGGTCTGGATGGCGTACAGAGCCACACCGAAACGCTCTGGCAACTGTTGCAGCAGTATCACATCCCGACCTTTTTATTTCTCAATAAAATGGACTTGTCCCCCTATTCTGAAGCAGAACTGCTCACACAGTTACAGGAAAAATTATCTCCGCATTGTCTTTCTTTCACACAGAAAGATGCAGCCTTTTATGAATCCGCTGCCCTTGCAGATGAAGCATGTTTGCAACAGTATCTGGAAACAGAGCAGATTTCGGATGACCTGCTTCGCACTGCCATTGCAAACCGCACCTTGTTCCCCTGTTGGTTTGGCTCTGCTCTGAAACAGCAGGGTATTGCAGACTTTTTAAATCTGCTGGACAAATACGCTCCAACTGTTCCGGAGCAGCCTGCATTTGGAGCAAAGGTGTATAAGATTACCGAGGACGAATCCGGCAACCGTCTGACGCATCTGAAAATCACTGGCGGAACGCTGCACGTTCGGGATAAATTGCCGAGCGGTGAAAAAATCACGCAAATTCGTCTTTATAATGGTGTAAAGTTTCAAACCGTTGATGCTGTCACCAGTGGTATGGTGTGTGCCATTACTGGATTGTCAAAAACTTATGCCGGGCAGGGACTGGGAAAAGAACACGATACCGCACCGCCGACCCTTGCCCCCGTGTTGTCCTATCGGGTGCAGATACCGCCGTCTTTGGATGTTCATAAAGTATTGGAAAATATGCGGAAACTGGAGCAGGAAGACCCGCAGTTGCAAGTGCGATGGAACGAACAGTTGCAAGAAATATCCGTTCGCCTGATGGGAGAAATTCAACTTGCTGTCTTGCAACGGTTGATGTTAGAGCGGTTTTCCATGCCGATTTCCTTTGATAGCGGTAGCATTGCCTATCGGGAAACCATTCAGAAACCAGTAGAAGGTGTTGGACACTATGAGCCGCTTCGGCATTATGCAGAGGTGCATCTATTATTAGAGCCATTGCCAACAGGCAGCGGCTTGCAGTTTGCAGCAGCTTGCAAAGAAGATGATTTAGACCGCAACTGGCAACGGCTTGTTCTGACACATTTACAGGAAAAAACACACGGCGGCGTGCTGATGAATGCTCCAATTACCGATATGAAAATCACATTGATTGCTGGAAAAGCACACGTCAAGCATACCGAGGGCGGTGACTTTCGGCAGGCAACCTATCGTGCTCTCCGGCAGGGATTACTTTCTACAGAAAGTGTCTTATTAGAACCGTGGTATCAGTTCCGTTTGACGATTCCGACGGAATGTGTCGGCAGAGCAATTGCAGATTTACAGCATATGTCTGCAACTTTTTCTGCTCCAGAGCAGGCAACGCCAACGACACAGGTTTTGCAGGGAACAGCTCCGGTTTCTGAACTGCGAACCTATTCAGAAACCGTTGTCGCCTATACCAAGGGGAAAGGTCGGCTGTTCTGTCAGATGAAAGGATATTTCCCCTGCCACAATACAGAAGAAGTGTTGGAACAGGTTTCTTATGACGGAGCGAACGATCCGGAAAACTCTGGGGATTCCATTTTCTGTTCCCATGGAGCAGGGGTATTGGTTAAGTGGGATGATGTGCCGAAGCATATGCATTTGCCCTATGCCTATGTGCCAGAACAGAAAGCAGAATTGACACCGCCAGTACAGCTTGCCCGACAGGCGGAACGATACCGCAGCCAACTCGAAGAAGACCAAGCGTTGCTGGGCTGGTTTGAGCGAACTTATGGGAAGATTCAGAGAGATCCTCGCCAAGCACTGGACAGGCTGCCGGATGATGGGACAGAAACTGCAAAAACTGCTCCTTTGCAGCCACTAAAAACCGGAGATGTCTATTTGTTGGTAGATGGTTATAATGTTATTCATGCATGGGATTCCTTGAAACAATATCTGCCCGACCATTTGGAACTGGCACGAAAACAGTTAAGCGATTGGCTCTGTAATTATCAAGGATTTCGGCAGTGTCAAGTAATTTTGGTTTTTGATGCGTATCAGGTAAAGGGTGGACGGGAACATGTGGAGCAATATCATAACATTCATATTGTCTATACCAAGGAAGCAGAAACCGCAGATGCCTATATCGAGCGAACAACCTATGATTTAGCGAAAGAACGGAGGGTACGGGTTGTAACATCAGATGGATTGGAGCAGCGAATTATTTTGGGGAATGGAGCATGTCGGGTATCTGCCGCAGAATTTGAGAAAGAGTTGAAAGAAGTAGAGCAGGCAATACAGTCCTACTTACAAAGCGGACATCACCCCAGCAATCATATCACCATGAAATAAATGATATTACGTATTAAAAAACGAGCCGCAGGCAACTAAAAAGTTTTTCGATGCAGCAGTTTTTCAAAAATGCTGCCGAGGCGTGGGCGAGTAGCCCACATTTGCGAAGCAAATGAAACTGTATAATGAGATGAAACGAAAATCTAGGAGAGAACCGCAAATCGCAATTGCCTTAAAAATAGAGAGGTTGTAATGAGAGATAAGGTTTCAGGGGCAATTGCGATTCCCAGGCAAGCTGGGGATGTGCCCCAGCCTT
>OFMT01002606.1_pt1 | contig 10398 bp, 12 predicted proteins | sample 1541891 | NCBI WGS metagenome assembly OFMT01 (sample SAMN04209230, study PRJEB22552) | human gut metagenome | biome: gut; material: feces | host: Homo sapiens | place: USA: Oklahoma | reverse complement strand
CATCACAATCACGATATCCAAATCCTGCGGATACATCAGACTGTGGATCGGCATCTACAATCAACACTTTCATATTCTTTTGTGCTAATCCTACTGCTAAATTAGCTGTACATGCGGACTTTCCAGTTCCCCCTTTTTGGTTTACAATAGAAATAATTCTAGCCATTTTTTCATCACCTTTCAATCAATAAAAATGACCGAATCAGCTAAACAGATTTTCATCCATTACGAGCTAATTCGGTCCTGTTTTCACTATTAAATTGTAATATCACCACTTTCGTGATACAGTAAAAGCATCTCAGATAAAAGCGGAAATTTTCTTTCATCTGAATAAGGTTTTTATAAAAGATAGGCCTTTCCTTCATAAATTTGTTGATTCGTTGCAAGTTTTTTTCAGGACCAAATCGACTCAACCCCTTGTATTTACTGGGTTTCCGTTGATTTAGTCTTATTTTATCATCATCATCCGATATTCGGATTCCCGTATGAAAGAGTATGTACACAACTTCATAGTATTTACAGTACACCACATCGTCATGCACAAACTTTAAGAACTTTCTCATCTGATCTTTTGTGATTGCCTCTCTTGTAACTGCATCATTTACCAATACTCCGGCAAGTTGAAATCCGAATGGATTCTTTACCAGAATGTCATCATCCACCGCCATCTGAAAAGCTGGTCGCAGCACTCCCCGAATGGTATGAATGGAACTGTAGCTTTTCCCATCTTCCTGCTGCAATTTTATAAGAAACAGCTTTGCATCGGAAGTTTTCACACTTCGTATCGTCTTTTTGCCAAATGCTTCCTTTGCAAGTAATCTCTGTACTGTAACATATCCCTGTTTCGTGCTTTGCCTTACTCCAGTCTTTGTTTTCAAATATCGGTCTACCAGTTCACAGACTGTCATCTGTCCGTCCACGATATTTACAAGCAAATCCAAATCTGTGTTTACCTGTTTTTCCAACTCACGAAGGGAAAGGCATGGTTTTTTGCCCTTTGGAAGTTTATCCGTAGGCTCCAGTTTCCAACTGTATACAAAATGTGGTTTTCCATCAATGTGATATTTATATTGATATTTTCCGTCTGCTCTTACACTCTCTCCCGGTCTTAATACTCTACGCTTGGAATCCCGCCTTGTCTGTCCTCTTCCTGCCTTTGCCATTATACCCGCCTCCTTAGTTCTGGATGGTTACGCAGATACCTTTCAAAGGCTACACGAAGAATCAGCTTGCGTTCTCCGTAATATGCCAGAAAATCTTCTCCATCCGTATTATTCAATAAATCGTAAAATTTTCTCCGGCTCAAAACAAAATATTCAATTGCCTCAGAAGGATTTAAAATATCTTTTTCTGCTAAACTTGGTCTTGCCATAAAAGTACTTCCTTTCTGCCAAAAGTGGCTGTTTTCACAGGTTTTCGAGGTCATACTATATATCACTCTGAACGCTGATAATATCAACTACTTTCGGCAGACAAACGGAATTATATCTCCGAAGAAGCACTGATAAATTTTTCAAACTGCGGGCGGATAATCAGATACCTGTTTCCGCTGAATACCGCAAATCTTCCTCTGTTATCTTCTGCCAGTCTACGCATTTTCTTTGTCCCGATATTAAAATACGATGCTGCTTCTTTGATTGTCAGTGTGTACTTTTCACTCACAGGGACAAGTGTATTTTCCGTAGTATCATGTTTTTCTATTGCCATGTGCAATCCTCCTTCCATACGGGCTGCAGTATTTCCACAGCCCCAACTGCTTAGTCTGCTGCCATCTGAAGTACCTTGACTGCATCCTTACGGATCAGTTTTCCGTCCAGATACTCACATCCCAGATACCCTACCTGTCCACGCATGGCAAACTTTTCTTTCAGTGTGCGGATAGTCAGTGGGAAACGCTGAACGAGCCAGTAATTGCTGAAATCTCCAAATGCGATTACTTTCTGCCCCTTTCCGATAGACGGCATGGAATCAACAATCTGCACAGGTTTTGAGAAAATCGTTTCATCACTTTCCTTCCACAGATAGTTTCCGGCTGAATCTTTGAAGGTACGGAGTGCCAGAGCCGTTTCGTCATTCATAAGCCATGTACCATGTTTACGGTGTTTCTTATCCACGGACAGATACAGTTTGATGATTTCATCATAGCTGATAGCAGAATCACTCTCTGCCGTCACGCCCGTTTCTGCTCCGTCAGTGGCGTGCAGAATACCTGTCGGCTGATTTTCCCCTGTTCCGTTGATAAACGCCTGTTCCTCGCTTGTGCCAAAACAACGTGCCATTTTCCCGATTACATAATCCTCTATGGCAAAGGACTGGTCAGAAGCGAACTCCAATCCAAGTCTGACAAGCTCGGACAATCGGTATGCCTGTACTTCAAATCTCTGAAAATCGTCCTCGTTATCCATGCCCTCCAGATTGACCATATCGCCCCATTCAGCCTGACCTTCACAGTCAAATGTCCAAAGACGGCTGTCACTTCTGGTCGCATTCACAACGGTTGCCAGCTGACGGACTGCACTTTCTTTCTGTAGTACTGCCGTATATTTTTTATTTGATTCTCCGGGCAGATGGTACGCATTTGTCTTGCTTTCACGGTTGTTATAAAGGCTGTCCGTAACTGCCTGTTTTCCTCTCATTTCGTTCCAAAAATCGTTATAATAAGCTGTACTGTTAATCATAATAAACCTCCTGAAAAATTATTTTTGTGTCATATAACCACTCTGTCTGCAATAATCCACTGCTTCAGAATAGGACAGATAAAACATCTCCAATGACCCGTCAACCACACGGTAATAAGGCGGGTCACAGGATTCGCTTGCCATGATAATGACCGGGCATCTGTCCCTTAAATTGATGACATTCACACATCTGTACTTGTCTGTTGAAAAATCCGATGGCTCAAACCGCATCGGTGGTGCTGCTTTCTGTTTTCCCATGTATACCTCCTTTTTTCTCAGCAGAGGAAATCTCTGCACAAGAGCCGATATCCTGTTAAAAGTGTGGTTTTTTCTCCACCATCCCTCGGACGCTTGCGGACTACCGTACCGATTGTACGAAGTGCCTGGTTAAAATTCCGGCTGTTCTCCGCAAAATATCCATTGTCATTGCACCAGTTGCGGTATGCCTGATACACTGCCGATGTCCGGCATTCCGCATCCTTCTCCTGTTCCAGAAATTCCTCCACAAAAAGTTCCATTTTATCGCTGTCATGCTGATAGGACATGGTGGCATCTTTTACTGCTTTGGGCTGAGCGAAACCTTCTTCTTTCAAGATGGTGTAGCCTTCAATCAGCCAGTTTAAGATGGCACTTGCTGCCTCCGGCCTGGAAAATTCCGCTTTCAGATTCTGTTCCTGCTCCCATTCCTCAAAATGTCTGTCAAAGGGAGTGATTACGACACGTCCGCTCGAAAACAGTGTCATATCCGTAATAGCCGGAAGATAATTTGTATTTACATACAACTTGAACTGTGGTTTAAAATCAAAACTGTTTTCATGCAGGAATCTGGCATTCAATGTATCATTTCCCGTCATGCTTTTGATCTGTGCTTCATTCAGCACCAATCCCCGCCTTGGCTCTGAGATATTGGCGAACCGCACTCCGGCAAGACGTGCAATATCCTCTGTCGGGTTCTGGCTGTTGGCAGACGGTTTTGCAGCAATCGTTTCCGGTCGGACAGTCAAACCGTAATCTCCCATCACATGAAGTGTGCTTTCCATCAGAGTCCCTTTCCCATTTCTGGTGGTTGCACCGTAGTAGAAAAACATACATTCATAGCGGGTATCACCTGTCAGACCATAACCAAGGCTTTTCTGCATGAACCTTGCTTTCTCCGTATCCCCACTCATCACCTCTGAAACAAATCTGGTAAAACGTGGATTCTTTGCATTCGGATCATAGGCCGCCCCTGCAATCTTGGTCAGCTTGTCCTGTGGTGTATGCGGATGGAACTCTCCCGTCTGCAGATCCAGTGTTCCGTTCTGACAGTTCAGGTAATAAACATTGCGGTCAAACTCAGACATTGCAATCGGATACACGCTCTGGGCATCACTGATATACATGTTACGGTAATTCCGGCTCTGCCATTTCGCAGAATATTCCAGATAGTCCTTTCTTATACGTTCATCAGTAATTGTCAGGGCATATCTGACCAGACTGTCCGCAAGGGATTTTGCAAGCTCCATTGTTTTCAATCCGCCAATGTCCGGAATCCACCGGGTTCCGTCATACACATACCACTTTTTCCTTTCCGGCACATACCTTGCGATATCTTTATACACATCCGCAAACAATCTGCCTGAGCCGTTGTCATTCCACGGGTATCTGCTGTTATCCGACACATTCACTTCTATCAGCTTCTGCAGCATATCATCAAAATCACTCTCTGCTGATGTCCTTGCATAAGGTCTGTAGAAATCCAGTGCCTGTGCCACTGCCTTTTCCATCGTCAATGCGCCGTAGGTTGAGCCACTCTGCACACGGTCCCACTTGCTCCGCATCAATCCCGATTTTCGGAACAGTCTGTCCATCTGCCCTGTGTCACCGCCACACCAGAATGCAAGGATACTTGCAAGCGACATATCCGCATCGCTGTGGGATTTTCCTTCCGGAATTTCTCCATTCCACAAGGCTTTGAACTTTTCGCCCTGTCTGGAATCCGATGCCAAGCGGACCACTGAATCATCGGACAGATAACTGCCGGGAATATCCTGTACATCGTTCTTTTTCTTAGGAATCGGACGGAGCATATAAGTTTCCAGTATTTCCCCAATTTCAGTGCTTCGCTCCTCAACACCACGGTTACGGATCACATTTCCTGTCAGAGTACAAAATTTCTTCGTCACACCTGCTGCATAGATTTCCAGACCAAGTTTCTGATTATTGATGTAATATCTGCCCGTATCATAAGACAGGGAAGATGCCTTACATACAATGCGGACTCCCGTGCCGGAGGGACTGAATTCTGTATAGGAGTCCATTTTCCACACGACATCTTCTGCCATTTGTGTCAGCTTTCCACCAAACACACAGTGGTCGATATCTACCATGCAGAAATCATCAAATGCACCCATACCGATTCCGTCATAACCATCCATTGCACTGACTGCCAATCGAAAATCCGAAAAGGTATTTTTATCGGCACTGCTCGCTTTTCTGCCATTTGTCTGATACGGCACTTTTGTCATGCGCCCGTTTCTTTCTTCATATTTCCACAGACAGAACCGTCCGTCTTTTTTCAACTGTTCCGGAAGTTTCTCATACATTCTGTGCTCCTCCTTCCCCGCTTATTTTCTGACGTATCATTTCTCCGTGGCTCTTGCCGATAACCACACCTTAAATTCGGAAACAGGAACCAATACCCGCTGGCCTACACGGACGATTGGAAAATCCGCTTCTCTGGTCAGTGCATATGCTTTGCTCAGGCTGATTCCCATCTGCATTGCCATTTCCTGTACGCTCATCGTGACTTTATCCATAGCCATCCTCCTCTCTGCATTCCAAACATGAATTGCTCTTGTTTTCTATCACAGTATACTTTATAATGTTACCAAAGACTATTTTCTATCGGTAAGAACTCGTACTGAAAGCAAGTTCTATCGGTAAGAATGGAGGTAGAATATGAACGAAGATTTCAGTTTGGGGAAAATGAGTGCGGATGCACGGCTGACCGCAACTTTCAAATACTATGAAAAAACAGAACAGAATGGAAAAATCGTAATCACCGCCTGTCTGGGCAAGGGCGATGTTCCGAAACTCAACCGTGGATACGGCTTGGACGGAAATGAGCTCTGGCTTTCTCTGAATAACCTGTACCAGAGTATCCGTGGAAAAGATGACTACACTGCTGCCGATGATATCATTTCTTGGTGTCAGCAGTACGCACACCCCTACTATGCCTCTGAGGACATCGAAGAATATCGTTGGGATATTGAAAAGGATACGGAATACTGGGATTTTTCCACTAACATTCTTGGTAATTTCACTTTTGATGTTCACACCATGCGGAAAGATCTCGAAAGCCTGTACCGGGATACCCTTGTCATCCTGATGTTCAAAAAATGTCTGGAACGGCTTGACGTTTCCACGGATCTTGCGCAGATCACATGGACGAATGAATTTGCAGATTTTAATTCGTTTCCTATGCAGAAACATCTCGGTAAAATATCAGCTTACCTAAATAAAATGAGTGGCGTAACCATGAAGTTGGGACTGGATGAAAATGGAGAATTGAAGGTCATGCCGGATTTCCATTCTGTTTTTGATGCTGCCCGATTCGCTCTGTCGCAATATGTATCTATCCCTACGGATTACCCCATTACTTATGCCGACCGTGTGGGCGTTGCCACTTGTGAGTGCTGTGGCCGTCTGTTCATCAAAAACGGAAACCGCCAGAAATACTGTGACAATCCAGAATGTAAAAAAGAACGAAACCGTAGAAAATCCCGCACTGCTTATCGCAGAAAGATACAGGAAGAAAATGATAACCGCTGGGCGTGACCACGGCTGTTTTCACAATGGGGCAAGATGTGGCAAGTAATATAGGTTATTTTCTATATAGGCTCTATAAGAATAACCTAAATCATCTGCCACAAGTTGCCCCAACTGTTTTTCCCATAGAAAAAGGGCATCGGTCTGCACCGACACCCCATGTCATTTTATCCTTATTCTCCGCAGCGGAATGCTGAATTTCCCGTAAGATTTCTAAGCAGAATCTTTCTCGCTGTCTTATACTCTTTTCCGATAAAGCCAAGTCTGAGCAGAAAACAGCGGAAAGCATATTTGTCATTGTCCGTTTCGGTCGGCTTTGATGATACCCTTTTTGCATCTCTTGCCATATCACACAGCCTTGAGATAAATTGCGTGTAGGCTGCAATATCATCTCCATCCACTGTGTATGGAACCCATGTGAAATTTATTTTTTCATCTGTAATTTCAATCCCTGTGCTGTCCGTCTGAAATGCGCGTTGAAAAAGCATCTGCTTATTTGCTATAATCTTCTGTAAATTTTCCAATGCCGTATCCGTAAGGCTCTCTTTCGGAATCGCTATTGTCAACTTATCCTGTTGCACTGGCACTTCTTCCGTTATTTCCATATCGTCCTGAAACCCATGTTCCCATAACTGCCGAATCAGGTCTTCCACTATTTCTTTTTCAGTTCCATCCGGGATATGCAATACCCCCTCTTTATCCAGTCGGTATCCTGCAATATCGTATGCACAGCTTGGTACCCGTTCATAATGCGGTACTGTCCCAAGTATGTTTCCAATCTCCTGTGCCAGTTTTGGTTTCTGCTTCGATTCCAATGTGAATCTGATTTCATTCTTCATAATATGTACCCACCATTCTTTTTCGGTAGTACATATATCACTCTGATGGCACAGAATTGCAAGACAATTCGGATTATATTTCTGCTAAAATGTACGCAGAAAAACTGTGATTTTTATGCTGCTTTTTACACGTTTTTTCTGCGTATTTCGGTACTATCCGGCAAAACAAAATCAGCTAAAGTGATGACATTCAGCGGATATTTTCACATCAACCGACCTTGACGGGTATCCCCCCTGTTTAATTCTGCGAAAATTCGCACGAATGGGGCCATCGGTCTTCAGGAAGAAAGGCTGTAGAGATTTGGATACCCCCTATGATATTTATCCCTTATTATTTAATCTAATAAATTTATCTGCCATACTTTTTATTCTCATCAACTGCAAATAAAAATTCATTACAACTGTTTGAAACATTAATCTTCATCAAACTTTAAAACCTGCTGTTCCCATTTGAATTCTTCTTGCCACGCATTTCTCTATCCATTTCACCAGCAGTTTTAATTTCAATTTTTACATTAGGAATCTCCAATCCCCAATTATCCCATCCAACATAGTTATTACGTGCAAATAATTCAATTTTATCTTGCTCTGGGAACATTTTTGTTATCCCTTCAATAACATCAACAGGTTTAACACTATGTGCTCCTCTATGTATTGTAACCATCTGACGAACATTTCTTGCACCCCTTGGTTGTGGAAATTTTCCTTTCTTAAAGGCAAGAACAAATTCCGTTTGACTTAGCGTATATCTTCCTGGATTATGTACCATTTTATCCCACACGAATGCCACTGTTTTATATTCAAATCCCCAAGCCTCCCCTAGCTCTATTGAATTTGCCATCTGCGGTCCAGTTGTCCACATAAACAAAATACAATCATCTGCAGCAATAGAATTTACATCTAGCTCTTTTAATTGCTTCAATTTCACAGTAGGATATTTAAAAGATGCTGAACTAAGAAAAATTTTCTTTTCAAATCCAACATTCTCATCTTTGATTGTTGACTTATCATACTGCATCTTTCCACCATAATCCCAAGGTGGATCTGCGTAAATAACTTGGTATTTTTTTTCCGGCAACTTAGGATATATATCTTCTAATGGATTAATCTTTGTTCTTTTTTTCTGTTCAACATTATAAATGGAATATGCTGTAACTTCTGAATTTTCTTTCTGAGACATTTATATCATCCTTCCTATATAAAACATAATTATAGGATAATCTAATCTATCTTCAAAGTCAACATTTTTGTGACTTATAATCCGTTGTTTTATAATCAGCACAGCAATAAAATATTTATGAGAGGTGATTTTTATGGTAGTAGATGATTTTGCAAACCGCATTAAAGAACTAAGACAGCAGCAAGGGTTAAGCCAAGAAAAGTTTGCATTAAAAATTGATATGGACAGGACTTATTATGCCTCTGTTGAAGCCGGAAAGCGAAATGTATCCATAAAGAATATCAAAAAAATTGCTGATGGCTTTGAAATATCACTTGAGGAACTATTTAAAAATATGTGAGGTGTAATATTATGGCAAAAAAGGATTTACAAGGAAGAGATAATTGGCAAACCGAGTCTGGCCCTGGTGGAAAAGCCGGTGTTGCAGAACAAAATTTAATATCGGTCTTTAAAGAAGCATTTAAGGATACAGATTATGTGATCTCAGATCATCCTACCGACTTAAAGCATCTGTACGAAAATGTAGAACTCCCTGCCAAAACAATAGCGGCTATATTCAATCCAGACTTAGCAACAATGAAGAATGCTCAAAAACGTGGTTGGGGTGTATCTCCTGATTTTTCTATTACAAATAAAAAAACGGGAAAAATTTTATTTGGTGAAATAAAAAGACAGGATGGCTGGGTTGAAGGAAAAGATCCAAGTGCCGGTCGTGGAAATGCACACGAACGTATGTGTAAATTGTTCACTCCAGGACTTATGAAAGCATACCGCCAAATCAGCAAAATCTCAGATCCTTCAATCTTACCATTTTGGGTTGTTCTTGAAGGTGACATCACAAGAGATCCAAAGAGAAATAGAGAAATTGCTTTTTGGTTTGATGAATATGACAAGAACTATTTTATGTGGAGACCCGGAGTAGATGGAAGTGCTTTGGTTGAGCATTTCAATAAATATCTAAAAAAATTCTTAGATTAATTCATAAGCAGTTCATTATTTTCTCTATAATGAACTGCTTTTTACATTTTCTCCATTTGTTTAATATAATAATTGGAATAATTATCCTCAGAATAAGTTGGATCACTTTCAGAATACCCCTCTTCGAGATTAATTTTACTAAAATTGGAATATAGATGATTATTTTCAATCAGTAACCTCATATGAGCAACTGCATTATCCCAAGTATCACAAACACCTCTTACACCACACAGCTGACTTGACTCTCTCTCTTCATACAAAACATATACCATATTCATAGAAAAATCTCCTTTCTCTTTTACTCATTTATTATTTTCTTCAAGTGGCAATGCATTAATTGCCTCTCTAATAGCCTGAGATTTAAGCATTCCCATTTTTTTACAATACAATTCAAGCCTTCGCAATGTTGCTTCATCCATTCTAATAGTATATCCTATTTTCTTATTATTATCTCCTTTAGGTCTTCCCATTTTCTTCAATATCATCACCTCCGATAAACATATTATACTTTTTGCATTGCAAAAAGTCAACACATTTCCAGAACAAACGTTCTGTTTTTATTTTCTAACATCGTTAATGAATCACATTTAAATTAGCTAGAAATCATAAATTATATATAATTGTTACATTAGCATTTAACATTTTTTGCTGCAGAGAGTATGCCGAATCATCCCTTAGTAGTCCCTTACTACTAAGAATTTCTCCCCACACCTTTGCCTTTATCCCGATTCCGCCCGTGAGCCTTAGTAGTCGAAACCGTAGTATTTCCAATACTTTCCGCCATATTCTGCCCTGTATTGCCCCAGTCTGCGAAGGTATGCATTATCATAAAACTGGAGTGCCGTGGCAGATGAATAATACTTTTATCATTGTTGCATAACCTCGCATTTCTTAGTTTTTCTTGGTATTTCGG
>OFMT01002597.1_pt1 | contig 10416 bp, 9 predicted proteins | sample 1541891 | NCBI WGS metagenome assembly OFMT01 (sample SAMN04209230, study PRJEB22552) | human gut metagenome | biome: gut; material: feces | host: Homo sapiens | place: USA: Oklahoma | reverse complement strand
TTTCTCAACATATTTTGTATACTGTGGTGCAAGTAATCCAACTAAGATTGCAAGAATTGCAATAACTATTACCAGTTCTACTAATGTAAAACCTTTATTATCTTTTTTCTTTCTGTTAAATAATTTTAACATATTACTATCTCCTTAATTTTCATTATACCGAGATAGTAACATCGTTCATGCATAGCAAAGAATCGTTATGCATTCATCGAAAAATTAAATTCACATGGATTTTATGATGTTATAATTATTATTTGCCTGTGGTTCCTGTAGTACCTGTAGTTCCTGTTCCTGTAGCAGAACCTGCTGATGTCATATAAGCTTCAAAAGTTTTTGTTGATGGATAGCTAACTGATGTGCCACCATCCTTATTCACTGTTACATCAGCTTCAATATCAGCTGGTTTTCCATCATTCCATTTCTGTGATTTTGTTACAGTTTTCTGCCAATCAGGGATGGAATTTTCCATTTCAGCTTTTAAAGCAGCTACAGCAGTATCAGACGGTTTGTCCATACCATCTACAGCTTCAGCAGTAATATTTGTAACTTTTGATTTATCATGACTAATGACAATTTTATATTTTCCACCAGGAAGTTCATTTGCCGGATCTGCTGCATACACTTTAACTACTTTTACCATCTCATCCATATTACTAGCATCTGCAGTCTTTCTGGATTTCTCTACATATTTTGTATACTGTGGTGCAAGTAATCCAACCAGAATCGCAAGGATAGCGATTACGATAACTAACTCAACAAGAGTGAATCCCTTGTTATCTTTCTTTTTTCTGTCTTTCAGAAATTTAAACATAACTCATTCTCCTTCAAAATTAATTTAATTCATTTCAATCCGGATAGAGTCATATCGTGTCGAAAGATACAAGAGCAGCACATCATACATGCCAGACAATATATTCAACTTTTCGATGAATACATAACTCTCCTGTTGCTGTCATCACGAATGTCACTATCCGGTGATTGATTCAACGAGCGAGAACCCTGATGGGCTCTCCACCCCCCCCTGTAAAAATCGCTTTTCCAGGAAGGAGGGAGTTATGTTTATAAACTCGTTATTCAGTTTTCATGTTACAATTTTGTTTCTCACTTCCAGTTCAGGAAAAACTTTCCCGTTATCAGGAATCCAGTCACTGCCAATACCAGCTCCGGGATGTAAATATATTTATCTACATCTGCAGGAGACTTAGTCATACTTGGCGTTTGGGAATCTGCGTTATTCTGCGAAAAAACTCACTGTCTGAGCGAAGCGAGTTATAAGGTTTTCGCAGAATGCTTTTAGCAGATTTCCGAATGCCTAGTATGACTGGCTCCGAAGCCGTAGATAAATATATTTACATCCCGGAGCGTCCACCTGACAGCATATTCCTTCAGACAATCTCAGTCTTTCTCTCACCGTATAATTAAATCACTAAAATCCCGCTTTTTCCACGCGCCCCCTTCCATATCTTACAAGAAAACACGACATTTCCATGATTTCTATGATGAACACAGCCCCCTATGCAAGCTGTAATACATCCAATTTTGGTTATTTCAACAACTTTTAACGCGGTTGCCACTCGCAAATGATCCTTTGATTGCCCAATCAATCAGGAATCTAAGATAATTTAATTACTTTTTACCCATTTTAGGCTATAATCTATATGCACTGTATAATTAAATTTTTATCACAGATTATCCAGTCCACTGTACATAGCCCCAATCGGTGAAACCACCGCCACAACCAGCGTACCAACTACAACAGCCATAAACACAATGATCAACGGCTCCATAGCCGCCAGTACACTCTGGGTAGTCATCTCCACCTCTTCATCATAGTAATCCGCCAGCTTCTCCAGCATATCCTCAATATTACCAGTCTCCTCACCAATACCAGTCATATGGCACACCATAGGCGGAAAGATTTTTGAGGCGGTCAATGGTTCTGACAGCGGAATACCTTTCATTACTTCCTCACGTGCTTTCAGCAGCGCATTTGTATAATGGATGTTATTGACGATCTTGGACACCGTCTCCAGCGCATCGATAGTGGAGATACCTGATGACAGCAGTGTACTCATTGTCCTCGCAAACTGTGCGCAGGCTGTCTTCACTGTCAGCTTGCCAAACAACGGCATCTTCATCTTGACCCTGTCGATGGCAAGTCTGCCCTGTTCTGTCCTGTAGATCATCTTATATGCCACAATCACCAGAATGATCAGTCCCAGGATCATATACCAGTGTTCTGTCATCCACTCACTGGTATTCATAACCCACATGGTAATTCCCGGCATCTCCACATCCAGATCTGCAAACATATCAATAAAGATCGGAATAACGAACAGAAGCATAACAGCCACAACTCCAATCGCTGCAATAATCAGAATGATCGGATAGATGGTTGCCTTTCTGATGGTTGCCTTCAACTTGGCTTCCTTCTCAAACTGTATTGCCATTCGTGTGAAAGCCATCTCAAGGCTTCCGGAGTTCTCACCTGCCTCTACCATATTGATAAGCATTGGCGGGAAAATATCTGACTGGCCTCTCATGGAGTCTGCCAGTGTATTTCCTTTCTCCACACTGAGAAGTACCTCTGAGATGGCACGCTTCAGCCATTTGTTCTCTGTCTGTTCTGAGAGCATCTGCAGGGCTTCTTTCATTGTAACACCTGCCTGGGTGATGCTGACGAACTGACGGCAGAATACACTGAGATCTCTTGGCTTTACTTTCTTTCCTATGGAGAAATCTATCTCTTTGTTCAGGGCGCCCTGTTCTTTTACAGAGACTGGGATCAGCCCGTCGTTTTTCAGGATATCTACAACTTTCTCTTTGTTGTCAGCCTCAATACTTCCTCTTTTCTCTTTTCCCCTTTTATCTACTGCCATGTAGGTAAAACCCGGCATCTTATCACTTCTTTCTATCAGTCAGGCTCAGGGTGTCTGCCAGATCGGGTTTCTGTCAGAAGTCAAAGCTGACTTTTTTGTTCATGCTGACCGGATCCTGGGCATATGTCACTGCATTGTCAGCATCGATCAGTTTTCTCATATATAAGTCATACAGCGCATCATCCATTGTCTGCATTCCTGCACGTTTGCTGGTCTGCATCACAGATGAGATCTGATAGGTCTTGCTCTCTCTGATCAGGTTTCGCACTGCATTATTTGCAAAAAGTATTTCAAGTGCAGCTACACGGCCGCTTCCGTCTGCTTTCTTGAGAAGCTGCTGGGATACAACGCACTCTAATACAGAGGCAAGCTGGATCCTTATCTGCTGCTGCTGATTTGGCGGGAATACATCGATGATTCTGTCGATAGTCTTGTCCGCACCGATAGTATGAAGGGTGGAAAATACCAGATGACCGGTTTCCGCCGCTGTGATGGCAGTGGAAATGGTTTCCAGGTCTCGCATCTCTCCTACCAGGATCACATCCGGGTCTTCTCGGAGTGCAGCCCTCAGTGCCTGTGCATAATTCGTTGAATCACTGCCGATCTCTCTCTGGTTTACCACAGATTTATCATGTCTGTGCAGATATTCGATGGGATCCTCCAATGTAATAATATGGTAAGGATAATTCCTGTTGATCACATGAATCAATGAAGCCAGTGTAGTTGATTTCCCGCTTCCTGTCGGTCCTGTTACCAAAATGAGACCTCTTTTCCGCGTGGTCATCTCCACTACCTCTGCAGGAATACCAAGATCCTCAGGTTCCGGGATGTTGAAAGGAAGACTTCGCATAACGGAAGCAAGTGTTCCTCTCTGTTTAAACACATTTACGCGAAAACGTCCCACACCTGAGATGGCATATGCGAAGTCCGTCTGTCCATTGTTCTGTAATTCTTCTCTGTGACGGACATCCATCAGGGGCATGAGAATGTCTTCAAGCATCTGCGGGGTAAGGCGTTCTCCCTCTATGGGAGCCAGTACACCATCGATCCTGTAGCTTGGCGGTCTGCCGGTTGTCAGGTGGATATCGGAAGCCCTTACCTTCACTGACTGTATCAGTATTTCATCTAAATCATACATATTTCCTAATCTGCCTCGTAACTCCCTGAGAATCTCCGGAGAACTCCGGTTCCGCAGGAATTCCTTCTATATTAATAGTCGTAAAATTAATAATCTATAAGTCTCAATCATTCATAAGATGCCTTAAGCATCTCTTCCACAGAAGTGGTGCCGTTCAGCACATAGTTGATACCATTCTCTCTCAGTGTGCGCATACCGCTGTTTCTGGCTGCACGTTCCAGTTCCTCTGTTGTGCCATTCTCTGCGATCAGGTCGCGGATCTCGTCATTGACCTCCATGATCTCGAACACACCGATACGCCCGTAATATCCTGTATGGCTGCAGAAATCACAGCCACAGGGTTCATAGACATTTACATCCTCCTGTGTGTTCATCCTCAGCACTCTCTTCTCCTCAGAGGTGGCAGGACGCATTTTTTTACAGTGGCTGCACAGCTTACGCACAAGGCGCTGTGCGATAACTCCTACAACAGAATCTGCGATCAGATATCTCTCCACTCCCATGTCCGCCATACGGTTCAGAGTACCTACTGCATTGTTGGTATGCAATGTAGAGACAACCAGATGTCCTGTTATGGATGCCTGTACTGCAATAGCAGCAGTCTCCCTGTCTCGAATCTCACCGATCATAATAATGTCCGGGTCCTGACGGAGAATAGAACGAAGGGCTGACGCAAAATTCAGGTCTACTTTGTTGTTGACCTGTACCTGATTGATGCCCTCAATATCTGCCTCCACAGGATCCTCTACTGTTACGATATTGACTGCTTCTTTATTTAATTCACTTAATGCGGTATACAGGGTAGTGGATTTACCGCTTCCTGTAGGTCCTGTTACAAGAATGATCCCGAAAGGACTAGCCAGCATATGGTTGAAACGTTCCATCTCATCGGGTGGAAGTCCTAGATCTTTCTTGTTACGTGTCAGGTTCAGTTTTGAAGAGAGTCGCATTACGATCTTCTCTCCGTGTACAGTAGGCAGAGAGGAAATTCGGATATCATAATCCTGTCTGTCTACCATAATGGACATACGTCCGTCCTGAGGTTTCCTTTTCTCTGAGATATCCATGCCTCCAAGGATCTTGATACGGGTGGAAATCGCAGGGAGAAGGCTGTTGTCATATACCATACGCTCATAGAGTGCACCGTCGATCCTATAACGGATGCGGACTTTGTTCTCCAGAGCTTCGATATGGATATCACTGGCCCTCTGGCGGATCGCCTGTTCAATAAGGGAACGCACCAGCTGTACAATAGGTGCATCACTTACGTCTGTGTCTGTATCGTCGTCTGCTGCTCCTCCACGAAGCTGTGCTCTCTCCTGAGTAAATCGTCTGGCTGCATCCAGTGTCTCCGATGCGCCGTAGCATCTGTCGATTGCCGCAAGAATATCTCTGGTTGTAGCAATGTAAGGCTCTATCTGCAGGTTTGTCACGATAGAGATGTCATCGATTGCAGCCATATCCATCGGATCTGCCATTGCCAGATGAAGGATATTGGCGTTGTAGGGATCCAGTTCAAAAGGAATGCAGGTATATTTCTTAAGAATGTCTACACTGACCAGGTTTCGGACTTCTTTCGGGATCGTCACGCCTGTCAGCTGAACGACTTTAAGCCCCAGCTGCATCTGGAGGGCACGAACGATCATATCCTCAGTGATAAAGCCATTATCTACCAAAACTTCACCGATCTTCTTGCCGCTTCCCTTCTGCAATTCCAGGGCTTTCTTTAATTCATCTTCAGTCAGTACATTCTGCCTGATGAGCATGTCACCAAGCCTCATTCTCTCACGTCTTAATGCCATCTGTGTATCTCTTTTCCGAACACAACAGTGTGTTCACTGTTTACAGAACAAATCATCTGTTGGTGTCTCATCTTCAGATTTTACTGTAATATCAGCAACAAAAAAAGAAGGAATTTCTCCTTTTTTTATCTGACATTATATTATTGGTTTAAAGTTAACATATTTCGTACACTTTGTCAATTTTTGTTTCCATATTTTCGAATATTTTTTTCGTTTTTGAAGCATATTCCGCAGACCAATAAGCAAATTCGTCAGTTTTTACTTGATCGTTTAAGTTAACAGATAAAAAAGTTTACACACGAAAAAAGAAGGGAAAGCCAGACTTTTTTGTATGACTTTCTCCCTTCTTTTATCCATTTTATTTTGCCTTAAATACAGCGACTTTCTCTTTTGACAGATCGATCTTATCCGGAAGGATGGAAGTCTTCTCAGTGGATTCCGATGTTGTGAATCCTGTTGAGTCGGAAGTATTTGACTTCATCGCATCCTGCAGAGTATTGCTTACTGTCACATTTGCAGAAAAGATATCTGTTCCTGTGGAAGCTGCTACATCACCTGTTGTTGTGCTTACCGTACTGCTGCTCTGCATTTCCTGAACCTGTTCCTGTGTCGGGTAGAAAGATGGCTGGCGGATGTAACGGAAGCTTGCACTGTATGCTTCGCCTACTGTTACTCCATTCTTGCCGGAGGAGCAGTGTACTGCGATCCAGTCACCTGCGTCTGTTTTACCGCAGAGAATACCTACATGATTATCGCTTCCTGCTTCCGGTCCTTTCTGGAACACCAGATCTCCGGGCTGTGCATCTGCCTCAGTTACCACGTTTGCTTTCTCCCACTGATCGGAAGTTCCGTCGCCTACAGCTTCCTGCATTGCTTTATCCTGATATCCGTTGATCACTGCCCAGGTGACAAAACCACTGCAGTCCAGTCCGTATGCGCGGATGGTTCCGGTGCTCTTGCTTCCCTCAGCTGATACCTTCTCGCTGGTTCCCCAGCCTGGATCTTCACCGATCACTGTGGATTTGCCGCCCCAGAAGTAACCGACTTTACCAACCAGTGAATAGGCTGCGGAGATAACATTTACTCTTTCCTCGGAAACATCATCTCCTACGCTCTCGCGGACAAAACCGTTGGCAGCTGTTACTACCGCGCAGAGGAGTTTGCAGTCTGTCTCCACATATTTCTTAAGGATCGTACGATCCTTCTTTGCGATTTTATTTTTCTTAATATAGTAGTTGATTTTACGATTAGCGTATGTAACGTGAGTGATATCCTGCTTGTCCCTTACGATCGGGTTCATCTCTGCAAAGATTTTCGCAAGGTCTTTCTTGCAGGAAGAATCCAGGGTAAATTCTGTTTTTCCGTCCTGGCTCTGCTGATATACATAGACTGCAAGGATATCCTGCCAGTTTCTTACCAGAAGACTGTCTGCAGATGTGGTGGTCTTGCTGCCGTTTACATCGCTGGCATCTGCTACTTTGTTCTTCTCTTTATATTCCTTCTCGATCTCATCCATAACAGAAGCGAAATCATCTGAGAAGGTCAGATTGTAGTTATTCTTCAGGCTGTCCAGATAGAAATCCTTACCTGCGTGGATATTGGACGCATAATATACCGGAGTTCCGGTCTGTGCAGCACTGGTATTACTCGTAAATGGATTATTCGTATTCGCATTGTTCTTCTGCGCTTCCAACTGAGCAATAGTCGCTTCTGCCTGAACCAGCAGATTATAATTAGAAACCTGTGCCTTCTCTGTATCAGACAGGGCATTATATGCAGTGCGGATGCTCTGAACAGTGGCTTTCTTCTCCAGCGTGATGGTCTGTGCGTTCAACTCATTGATTCTGTCGATCACATCCTGGGCTGCCTTCGTAATCTGTGAAGACGGTGTTGGTGTAGGATTCGCAGGTGTCGGAGTCGGATCTGTTGGTGTCGGAGTCGGATCTGCCGGTGCAGGTGTTGGCTCTGCAGGTGTTGGTGTCGGATCTGTTGGTGTCGGAGTCGGATCTACCGGTGCAGGTGTCGGGTCTGCAGGTGTCGGATCTACCGGCGCAGGTGTTGGCTCTGCAGGAGTCGGATCTGCCGGCGCCGGATCCTCTGATCCTGAATCAAAATCACCGGAATCGCTGAAATCAGAACCATCTGCTGTATACGCAGCAGTATCCTCTGCTGCAAGTACGGACGCAGGACCGGATAATACCATTCCTGACATCAATGTCAGACATAAGAATCTGGTAAGATACTTGTTTTTCATATATCTAAATTGCTCCCTTCTTACTGTGAGCATGTCCTTACCCCCTGTTTCTAAGGGCATACTGTCTAAATTACTTTTCACATTATTATGTTATTTCATAAGTGAATTATCCCGAAATATTAACCTGTTTTATTCTAGCATAATCATTTTTTGAAATCAACAGCTCAGGGCAGGTAAATTCCAGATTTGACCAAAATTCATTTTTTTGTCACATTTTAACCGACTCAAGCAGTGAGAAAGATATATTTCAGAATGCAGGAAGGCTGTGCGGATATGATTTCCACACAGCCTTCCTGCATTCTTAGCGTATCTCTGTCAGGCTGCCTGAATGGCTCCTGCAAAGTTCTTATTACCAATGCAGATCTGTATCAGTCCCTGCACTACCTGAAAACACATATTCAGGATAAAGCGGATATCCTCTTCCACGCTGCGGAGCTTGTTGAGGTATTTCTCATGAGTAGCTTCGATATAATCGATCAGGGTGGGGAAATCTGCGAAGCGGATGGCCGGTTCCAGATATGCATGTGCTTCTCCCTGCTGTATACATTCTTTCAGTCTGTTCTTAAGTACTTTCTCATAATGATTATGCTGGCTGAAGCTTCCTGTATATGTTTTGTTATGAGGAAAGGTAAAATAATCCGCCATATAGTGGATCACTTCGCCGAACCGCCGCCAGTAAACTCTCTGGTTACTCTCATCCGGTCTGATATCTGCCAGTTCTTTCATCCGGTTCTTGACATCTTCAAATGTTCCGTAGAACTCGTGTCTTCTGGTGATAAAGGACGGTTTGATATCCGGCAGAATGCTGCCCAGACAGAAAGCCTTTCTGTGAGACTGCAGGCTTGCTGTGGTCTGCATCTGATCCGCAAGGTATCTTGCTAATAAAATATGTGATTTTTTACGCAATTTTCTTCCTCTTCTTTCTTTTGAGAACCTATCATTCTTATATATGGGAACGAATAATAATCAACTTAACCAACATAGAATACTATAGCAGATTTATACCTGTTATTCAAATAAAATTTTTGTAAACTTTTTCACATTTTCAGGTCAGACAACTGTTTCAGTAATTCCAGGTCACTGTCCTTTACTTTCAGGTTTGTCTCTATCTTCTCTCCCTCAGGAGTGGTGATCGCAATTTCAATAATGCTTCCTTCTTTAAGCCCTTTGCGTGAAACTGCCTGACAGAATGCCGGGAACTTGGGATGATTGCTCTTAAAGGTGTTCCATGCGCCTGTGATCTTCATGATATTTCCTATATTGTTTCCTATGTTCATATGATTGTTGTGTCCTTTCTTATCTCAACTGAATATTCCCGATTCTGAGAACTGATGCATATAATAACATAATTCACCGGATTTGGCTATACCAAAAGCCCCCCAGGATTAACTCCCGAGGGCTTTCATGCTGCTCATATTAAATTGTGATCACATTATTCAAGCAATCAGATTATTAATGGATTCTAACTCATATACAGTAAACGGATCAATATCAATACAACTGGATTCATCTCTGTTGCCAGAAAGATCCCATGCAAGAGTACCATTCATAACGGTACAAGCTTCTTTAAATGCATCAATATCTCTTAATGGCTTAAATATTTCTGCTTTCAAATCTTCTGTAGCATCATAGTCTACAATCTTACCGTCATCAAAGAATACCTGTACATGAAAATTATCCAATGGTATCACCTGTACTACTGTTGGAAAATATTCGTTCATATGATTTCCCCCCTTTAGATAAGCGGATTAATTCTATTTAATGGCTTCATATCTTTTGCAAGTTCCCAGTTTTGCATCAGTATGAGTAAACAGACTATAACTTGAACCATTATGATAAACTCCTACTCTTTTATTGGAACACGCCCAAGTCCCCACTGTAGCTCAAGGACTCCATCTTTGTATATTGAATAGATAACAAAATATGCAGTACCATTATCACCAAAAAACCATTTTTCATCGTAATTTTCATCTTTAAAATCAGTAATAAAATTATAACATTCACCATTTGTTCCATCTGATGCACTCGTGACATATTTTTGTAAGTGGTTATAATTTTCTAAATCTTTAAAAATATGTTTATATTCTTCGTCATCACATTGAACAGTCCACTGGAAAGAATATGAATTTCTATCAGGATTTGAAGACCAATCATCCTGTTTATTAGAATATAATAGCGATAGCGTTCCTTCATATTTATTGCAAATTTTATAGTCGTCCCAAAAATATTGTGTGCAATTATTTAATTCTTCTACTTTTGCTTTACCAAGAATTTTTTCACAACTATAAATATTCAAATCGTCTTTAAACATCCATTTAGATATATTTATTTGGTCATTTGACG
>OFMT01002595.1_pt1 | contig 10424 bp, 9 predicted proteins | sample 1541891 | NCBI WGS metagenome assembly OFMT01 (sample SAMN04209230, study PRJEB22552) | human gut metagenome | biome: gut; material: feces | host: Homo sapiens | place: USA: Oklahoma | reverse complement strand
GGCTTGATGGGGATCGAACCCACGACCTTCTGTTCCGGAGACAGACGCTCTATCCACTGAGCTACAAACCCAAGCAACTCCCCCACTCTACACCATCTGAACGAAAACCTCCGCCACGGACACGGCACCGCGCGCATTGCGCCATATAACGCCATAATCGCCGCATTGCTCGCAACAAAACCGTCTAGACTTGAATTATGTCCGAGCCAACGAATGATTTCCAATACGAGCGGCGCTTCTTCTGCCATGCGCTGCCCGCCGAATATCGCAGAGATAATCCCCCAAAGCTCGTCATCCAAAGCTATTACGTGCATTCCGGCAACTACGTGCTGCGCGTGCGACTCACTTCCAACAGCATCAACCTCACCATGGATTGCGACACCTACCCCATCGATGTGCTGCACGACTACCGTGACGAGTTCTCCCACGCGTATGTGACGGTGAAGGGGCCGGCATCGCTGGGAACACGGTATGAGAAGGAGATGGAGGTTGATACCCGCATCGCCGCGGAACTGGTCAGGCGTGGCGGCGATACGGTCATCAAGAACCGCTATTCCGTGTGGATCGCCGAGGACGGCTGGAACGTGGACGTGTTCGGCGCGACGAATGCACCGCTTATCGTGGCGGAGGCCGCGCGCAGCGGGCCGGTGACGAACCTGACGATTCCGAAATTCTGCCTGACCGAAGTCACCGACCAGCCACGGTTCAGCAACGAAAGCCTGGCCGCAAGACCGTTCAGCAGGTGGGCGGGCGAGTTCGAGGCCGAGCTGAGCGAGAAGGGCCCCAGCTTCCAACAGGTGTTCGGCACGAACAGAATCGGCGACTAGACAGACGCAACCGGCTTCGGCATCAGCACCACGTCTGCCTCATCTCCGCAGAGCCCACCATTCGGATAGCGCCCATATACCCATACAGATATAGAGACGACAGCGGGCGGAAGCATTACGCTCCGCCCGCTGTCGATATACCGGTTCCTGCGACTTTGCCGTCAGTACATCAGCCGTCAGTACATCAGCGTGGCGAGACGGCGACGAGCCGCAACCAGACGCGGATCGCCAGCCTCGGGAATGGCGAAATATTCCAGCAAGCGCTGGCGAACCGGTTCGATATCCGCCTTATGCCCGGCAGCCACAAAGTCCAGCAGACGGTCGAACGCATCCTGAATCTGACCGCCGATCATATCGATATCGGCCACGGCAAGCTGCGCTTCCACATCGTCGGGGCGATCGGCCGCGGCGGTGCGCACATCACGCACGTCGGCGGTGGCGGAACGCGCCAACAGCAGCGCCTTGGCACGTTCACGGGCCGCGAGCGCATCATTCGGATCGGCTTCAAGCACCTGCGCATACGCCGCCGCGGCACCGGCATAGTCGCCGGCCTGCGCCAGCTGATACGCCTCCTGATGTTCCGGTGGCACCACGGAAGACGGATTCGCGGCACCTTCGCCCTGCGCGCCATCGGCATCCGGATCGCCCGAATATGGCGCCGTGCCGTTTACGCCGGCCTGCTGGGCCATGGCCACGATCTTCGGCAGCACCTGTTCGGTGATCTGCTGCATTTCCTCGTCGCTGGGCAGACCCTGCAATAACGGCATCGGTCGACCGCCGATCAACGCGAACAGTGCTGGGGCGCCCTGCACCTGCAATGCCTGGGCGATGGACGGGTTGGATGCGATATCGATACGCGACAGCTGAATCTGACCGTTCATCGCGTTCACCGCGTTGGCGAGCGCACGGGCCATGGGGAACAGACGGTCATCGGTCGGAATCCACAGGAACAAGAGGATCGGGAACGTGGTCGAGGTCTGCACCATCGCCTGGAACGTGTTCTCCGTGGTGTCGATCACATAGCCGCTTGCCGCCGGAGCGCCACCGGCCTGCCCCGGCTCGGCTTTGACCTGGTGCTTCAACGCTTCCAGATCGACCGCGCCCGCCAACGAAACTCCTGGATTGAACTGCTGCTGACCTGCCATCTGCCCTCCCGAAAACAAAAATCGTTGCTGGCTTAACTATAAGTACCAGCAACGATTTCGTGCTACGCAAAATTCGCCGTGCTGCAAGTCCCATGTGTGCTAGCGGCGGCATACGAATGCCGTGCGCACGGCATGGGATGGCTTATATCGCCTCCACTTTGATGGGCTGGCGTTCGGCGCCCACGGCGACGATCTGCTGATTCGAACCCGCTGCGGGAATCCACAATGCGACCACGTTCACATAGGTGACCTTCATGGTGCTGGTGGCCTTGCCGTTGCCGAACAACGCTTTTTCCTCGTCGGAGGCAGGCAATGATTCACGCCCTTCACCGGCCTGCCTGGTCCATGTGGAATCGATGCGCGCCACGACCAGGTCGCCGCCATCCGCCGCCGAACGCATGATCTTGATCTGGTCCTTCGGCACGGTGAAGACCTGCTGCTGCGTGCCCTTGTTGGCTTCCATGCCTTGCTGCACCGTGGCGGAAAGCCTCTCCAGATCGCTGCGGAACATGTCGTCGGCGATCTTCTTCTTGTAGGCGCTGGCATCGCCCTTGTTCAGCAGATCGCAGTATTCGCTGACCGCTTCGGCGGGGGTCGCCACCAGTTTGGCGTCTTTGGCGGTGCCCATTTCGCTGCCCAGCTTGGGCACTTCGAACTTGGGCAGTTTCGCGCCTTGGAACAGTCGTGCGACGCCCCACAGCTTGTAGTTGTCACGCGCCGAGTCCTGGGTCAGTACCAGCAGCCTTTTGGATTGCTGGTCGTCGGTGGTGGTGGTGATGGTGAACACGGTGCGGGGCCAGCCGTCGTTAACGGGGATGACGGTCTGCGTGATCTTGCGCGGAATCGTCGCCTTGGCCGGCATGCTACCGGTGGCCTTGGCGATGGTCAGTTCGCTGGAACGGATGTCGAGCTGTGGGCCGGTGACGCGTTCGCTGAGACCGTCGGCGCTTTGTGCCGCGTCGGCCGCGTCGATCACGTCAAGGATCTTGTTGCGAATCGCTTGTTCCTGGGTGGTGGTCAGATCAGGCGAGGACTGTTCGGACGACTGGCTTGACGTGGCTTGCGGAACCTGGCCTTCACACGCTGCGAGGGAGACCAGCATGCCGGCGCTGACCAGTAATGCCGCGGCTTTGGTAACGGTACGTTTCTTCATCAGGATTCCTCCTCGGCGGACTGCTCGGCGGCATGATCGTCTTCGTCGGCTCCGTCTTCGGTTTCGTCATCAGATTGTTCGGACGATTGTTCGGATTGGGGCGAATCGTCGGCGGATTCTTCGACCGGCTCCGCTTCGGAATCGTCGGCTTGGGTATCGGACGCATCGTCGGGCTGGTCGTCAGCCGCTTCCTCATTCGATGCATCGGCATCGGCATCAGCGGCCTCGGCTGCATCGTCAGCCGCATCGGCCGTATGCGACTCGTCCGATTCGGCGTTGGTATCCGCTTCGCTATCGTCGTTCGGATCATCACGTTCATCGGTGTTGTCCGATTCGTCGGATTCAGCGGTATCGTCCGATTCAACTGGATCGGCGGATTCAACAGGCTCGTTCTCCGCGTCAGCGTCAGCGTCAGCATCAGCATCAGCATCAGCATCAGCATCAGCGGAATCATCATGCACTTCACCGGCGGAATCAGCCACGTCGGCGGCATCCGTATCAGTGATACCCGTATCGGCAGCATCGCCATCCTCGGCAATACCGAAGGATTCGTCGGATTCCTGAGCCAATCGCGCGAAATACGCCTGCAATTCGTCCGCGGAAATAACCGAAGTCTCTTCGCCGACGGACATATCGTCATCATCCGCGGCAGCACCGGCTGCATCAGCCACCAGATTACGAGCGGACGGATCGATTACCGTCGGCTGCTCAACATCCTCCCCGGCCGCAGCGGCATGACGGCGCCCGCCACGCTTGCTCGGCTTGAACGCGGCAGCAAGACTGCTCATGCTGCCGGTCAGCGCCTCACGGATGGACACCTCCTCGACCGGCTCCTCAGCCTGCTGATCGGTATGCTCGTCAAGCTGCCCGGCAGTACCCATCACCATGCGATGACGGCGGCGATGCGGAGGCATGGCGAACACGGAAGCGGTCAGCACCGCCCCCACAGCCAGCAAACCGCCAACGAAATAGAACGGCGTAGCAAAATCAGGCAGCGTCTTACGCGTCCAGGTGAACGAGATATCCGCATTCTGCTTCTCGCCCAAATCAACAAGCAGAACCGTCGAATCGTTCTTCACATTGCTTTCGAACTCAACGCTCTTCGTGTCGCATGTCACGGCATGCCACATGTCGGAATCCTTGAAATCGACGCCTTCCACAGTGCCGTCCTGCGACGTTCCGGCATTCTGCCCTGACGACGAGCCGGCCTTCTCCGTACCCAGCGTCTGCCAATCATCAAGACCCGTCAGGCGCACATAGCGTTCACCGGACAACCATCCGGCGGCATCCTTGGCGGAGGCGGCGGCAACGCAGACCTTCCCCGATCCGCCAGACAGCACCTTCACCCTCACATCGCTATCCACTAGGCCGGCCACACCGGGATCCGTCACCACATAACGGCTACCGGAAACCTGCGTTTGCGCCGTAATCGTACGACTGGGCTTCCATTCCGTGGCATTCATAATGCCAAGTCCGATGGCCGCAACAGCGAGCAGTCCCAGAATCGGGGTTACCACACCGCGCATCAATACCGCATGACGGCGCGCTTTCTTCTCAGCGTTTGGCTCGTTATCCATGGTTTCGACCTCGGATTCGTTTGTCCGCTTTAAAAAACTCATAACCCAGCCATTCTAGCAAAGGGCGTCATCGCCGGAAAATCAAGGTTTCCGGCTACAGTGGTATGTCATGCATTCACAGAAGATCACCACGCTGCTCCGCTCCGCCTTGGCGGCCGGATGCGCGCTGGCCATGTGCGCCACACTCGCGGGTTGTTCCAACAATTCATCCTCATCATCGTCCTCATCCAAGGAATCCAGCAAGCAGACGGTCAATATGGACCAGATCGCCGGCATCACCGCCACCGGTAAGCTCGGAGAGAAACCGAAGGTCACGTTCAAGACCCCGATGACGGTGCAGAACAACACCTACGCAGTGCTGCAGAAGGGCGATGGCGCCACCATCCAGAAGGGCGACCGCGTGTGCGCCCAAGGCATTGCGATAAACGTCAAGGACGGTTCCGAACTCATGAGCTCATGGGAGAAGAACACCCCCGACTGCTCCATCCTGCTGTCCGACTCGAACCTCAAGCAGATCGAACCGTACAAGGCGATGATCGGGCAGAAGCTCAACACCTCCATCGCATTCGGCATCAACGACAGCAATTCCGCAAACACCTCGTATATCCTCGTCTACACGCTCGTATCCAAGTCAAAGGATCTCACCCGTGCCGAAGGCGACCAGGTCACCGATGTTCCGGCGAATCTGCCAAAGGTGACGCTGGGCAAGAACGGCAAGCCGTCCATCGATATGAACGGTCAGGGCTCGGTCGACAAGCAGATTACCCAGACGCTCATCAAGGGCAAGGGCACGAAGATCACGAATTCCATGACCGCCGTGGTGAAGTACACCGGTTGGACGACCGACGGCAAGCAGTTCGATTCCTCGTGGGATAAGAACACGACGTTCGACGCCGACGTCTCATCGTCAGGGCAGATCATCCAAGGCTGGAAGGACGGCCTGATCGGTCAGACCGTCGGCTCGCAGGTTCTGCTGGTGATTCCGCCGGACAAGGGTTACGGCAATAAGGCCTCCGGCTCGATTCCGGCGAATTCGACGCTGGTGTTCGTGGTCGACATTCTCGCCGCGTACTGATGTACCGTTACGCCATGTGACGGCGAGCCTAATGGCACATTACAACGAGTGGGTCTTCCCGGTTCAATGTGAACTGAGAAGACCCCGTTTTATACCACTATCCCACATCCCACTTGTATCTGTACCAGTATCCGCAGCCTGAAAGCCGCATTACCCCTCAGATAACCATTTCCTCAAACTACCGTCGCTCATGGGGTGCTCACCATCGGTAGTTTGAGGAAACGCTAGAACAGGCGCAGCGAATCGTCCTCCACACCCTTCATCTCCTCATAGTCGAGAATCAGGCAGCGGAATCCGCGGTCCTCAGCAAGCACGCGGGCCTGCGGGGTGATGGTCTGCGCGGCGAAGATGCCGTGCACGGGTGTGAGCAGCGGGTCACGGTTCAGCAACTCGCAATAGCGTGTAAGCTGCTCCACGCCGTCGATGCCGCCATGCCGTTTGATCTCGATGGCGACGTGCTCGCCGTTCGCATCGATGGCCATGATGTCCACCGGACCGATGGCGGTCGGGTATTCGCGGCGTACCAGCTTCGCCCCTTTGCCGATGCGTTCGATCTGCTCGGCCAGGTACTGCTGCAGGTGGTCTTCGACGCCATCCTTGATCAATCCGGGGTCCTCGCCCAAGTCATAGGTTTCATCGGAATAGATGTGCTGCAAGGTGACTTCCAGCACGTCGGAGGACTTGGCGGAGGCGACGCGCAGCACCTTCTCGGGGGCAGGCGTATCCGCATCATCGTCCGCATCGGGCGGGGTGATGTCTTTGAGCGTGCACGGTGCCGCCATCCAGTTGAGCGGCTTGTATGACCCGAGTTCGGAGAAGATCAGCAGACTGTTATCGGCCTTGACCAGCAGCACGCGTTTGGCAAGCGGCAATGAGGCATTGAGACGGCCGGAATATTCGGCGGAGCAATCGGCAACCAGAATTCGCATAAGAGCCCACCCTAGCGCATGGGTCCAATCTTCCGGCCAATCGCCCCATCGACGGCTCAGGGCTATGCCGGCGGTCATCAGAAGGCACCGACGGCAACCGGTGGAAACTGCCACAACACCATGACCGGCAGTCGCAACCAACCCAGGGCATGTGGAAAATACAAGAATGGGGCGGCACCCATGTAGAGTGCCGCCCCATCGGGAAACGATAGTCGTCGACGTATCGTCAGTGCGGTTATTCTGCGCTTTCGACCTCGGCACGCTTCAACGTACCGGCATCTTCGACCGCAACGGTGAGCTTGTTCGAATCGAAGGAGATGAATCCGTCCGCAACTTCGATTTCGCGACGGGAACCATCCTTCTCAACCACGGCAAGCTTACCCTGCTTAATCAGCGTGAGCACAGGCTCATGATTAGGCAGAATACCCATCTGACCGCCGGAAGCGGGAATGGTGACCTGCAACGCCTCGCCGCTCCACACCGGGTGTTCGGCGCAGACGATGTTCACCTGCATCGTGGCTTTCTCACTCATCAGTCACCATATTCCTTCTGCATGTCGTGCCACTTGCGCTCGAGATCCTCGATGCCGCCGATGCCGGAGAAGGCCTGCTCGGGCACGTTGTCGTACACGCCGTCGCAGATGCGGGTGAAGGCTTCGATGGTCTCGTCGGCCGGCACGTAGGAGCCCGGACGACCGGTGAACTTTTCGGCCACGTAGAAGTTCTGGCCGAGGAACTGCTCGATACGACGAGCACGGTTCACGGTGGTCTTGTCCTCTTCGCTCAGCTCGTCGATACCGATCAGGGCGATGATGTCCTGCAGCTCCTTGTTGCGCTGCAGAATCGCCTTGACACGGTTGGCGCACTCGTAGTGAGCCTGGCCCACGTAACGCGGATCAAGGATTCGCGAGGTGGAGCTCAGCGGGTCCACTGCCGGGTAGATGCCCTTCGAGGCGATCTCACGAGAAAGCTCGGTGGTCGCGTCGAGGTGGGCGAAGGTGGTTGCCGGAGCCGGGTCGGTGTAATCATCGGCCGGCACGTAGATGGCCTGCAGCGAGGTGATGGAGTGTCCACGGGTCGAAGTGATTCGCTCCTGCAGCGCGCCCATCTCATCGGCCAGGTTCGGCTGGTAGCCCACTGCGGACGGCATACGGCCGAGCAGGGTGGACACCTCGGAACCAGCCTGGGTGAAACGGAAGATGTTATCGATGAACAGCAGCACGTCCTGATTCTGCACGTCACGGAAGTACTCTGCCATGGTCAGTGCGGTCAGCGGAACACGCAGACGGGTACCCGGCTGCTCATCCATCTGGCCGAAGACCAGTGCGGTCTTCTCAAGCACGCCGGCCTCGTCCATTTCGCCGATCAGATCGTTACCCTCACGGGTACGCTCGCCGACGCCTGCGAACACGGACACACCGCCGTGGTTCTGGGCCACGCGCTGAATCATTTCCTGGATCAGCACGGTCTTGCCGACGCCTGCGCCGCCGAACAGACCGATCTTGCCGCCCTGTACGTACGGGGTGAGCAGATCGATGACCTTCACACCGGTTTCGAACATCTGGGTCTTGGACTCCAGCTGGTCGAATGCCGGCGGATTGCGGTGGATAGGCCAACGTTCGGTGATGGTAATGGTCTCGTCCGGCTTCTTGTTGAGGATGTTGCCGGACACGTCGAATACGTGGCCCTTGGTGACATCGCCAACCGGCACGGAGATCGGGCCGCCGGTGTCATACACGGTGGCGCCACGCACGAGGCCGTCAGTCGGCTTCAGAGCGACGGTACGCACGGTGGAATCGCCAAGATGCTGTTCAACCTCAAGGGTAATCTTCTTGGTGGTCTCGCCCTCTTCGTGGACACCGGTGTTGGCCAGTTCAACGGTAAGTGCATTGTAAATGTCGGGCAGGTGGCCCACCGGGAATTCGACGTCGATAACCGAACCCTGGATACGCGTAACGCGTCCAGCGGTCGGCTCTGCAGCCGTCTCGGGAGCCGCTGTGGTCTGATTCTCAGCCATATGCGTTCCTACTCTTCCTTCTTGTTCAGCGCATCAGCGCTGCCGATGATTTCGGTAAGTTCCTGGGTAATCGATGCCTGACGCGAAGCGTTAAGCTTGCGAGTCAGTTCATCGATCAGGCTGCGAGCGTTGTCTGTAGCCGTGTGCATGGCGTTCTGTCGGCTTGCAGTCTCGGATGCCGCTGCGGTGAGCAGGCATTCATGGATACGGGACTGGATGTACTTCGGCAGAATCGCGTCGAGTACTTCGTCAACGCTTGGCTCGAACGCATACAGAGGAGTCGCAGCATCGGCATCGGATTCCGGCACAGGACCGGATTCCGGCTGTTCCGGAAGCACGAGCTCAACGGGTAGCATGCGCAGCACACGCACCTTCTGAACCACCATATTCACGAACTCGGTGAACACAATGTAGAGTTCGGAGACTCCACCTTGGTCCGCCGGCTTCATATAAGCGTCCAACAGTGCCTTCGAGATGGACTCTGCGACTTCCACGCCGGGCTGGTCGGTATCGCCTTCCCAAGTGCCGGCAACATCACGGTTGCGGTACTTGTAATACGTCACACCGCGACGACCATACACATACAGTTCCGGCTGCTTGCCCTGCTCATCGAGTCGGGCCAACAGCGATTCCGTTTCGCGGATGATCGAGGAGGTGTACGGACCTGCCATACCACGATCCGAGGTAAGAGCGAGGACAGCCACGCGAGGGTTGTCCTCGTTCTTTTTCACGATCGGATGGTCGATATGGGTATGGGCCACCAGCGCTTGCACGGCGTCGAAAATCGCATCGGTATACGGCTTCGCGTTCAAGGCCACGTCACGTGCCTTGGCGATATGCGAAGACGCGATCATCTCCTGCGCGTTGAAGATTTTCTCCAGCGACGCGGTGGAGGCGATCCTAGATTTCAATGCGAGTTGCGAGCCCATGAATCACTTCTCTCCTGCGACGATCTTTTCCTGCTCGACCGGAGTGGTGTGCTTCTCGTCAGGCTTCTTCTCGACCAGCGGCTTGCCCGCGCTGGTCACGAAGGTCTCACGGAACGCTTCCACGGCCTTGTCGAGGGCAGCCTCGGTGTCGGCGGTGAAGTCTTCGGTCTCGCGAATGGTCTTGAGGATATCGGTGTTGTGATCCAGATAATCCAGCATGCCCTTTTCGAACGGCAACACGTCGCTGATTGGCAGGTCATCCATCTTGCCATGGGTGCCGGCCCACACGGACACGACTTCCTGTTCCATCGAATACGGGGAGAACTGCGGCTGCTTCAGGAGCTCGGTCAGGTGGGCACCACGGTTCAGCTGAGCCTTCGAAGCCGCATCCAGATCGGAAGCGAACATGGCGAAGGATTCCAGCGAACGGTACTGCGCCAGCGAGATCTTCAGCGTGCCGGAGACCTTCTTCAAGGCCTTCGTCTGGGCAGCGCCACCGACTCGGGACACGGAGATGCCGACGTCCACAGCAGGACGCTGGTTCGCGTTGAACAGGTCGGACTGCAGGAAGATCTGGCCATCGGTGATGGAAATCACGTTGGTCGGAATGTAGGCGGACACATCGTTCGCCTTGGTCTCGACGATCGGCAGGCCGGTCATCGAGCCGCCGCCGAGGTCATCGGAAACCTTGGCGCAACGTTCGAGCAGACGGGAGTGCAGATAGAACACATCGCCGGGGTAAGCCTCACGCCCCGGCGGACGACGCAGCAGCA
>OFMT01002594.1_pt1 | contig 10426 bp, 8 predicted proteins | sample 1541891 | NCBI WGS metagenome assembly OFMT01 (sample SAMN04209230, study PRJEB22552) | human gut metagenome | biome: gut; material: feces | host: Homo sapiens | place: USA: Oklahoma | reverse complement strand
GCGGTTACGACATTGTGTACAAGCGCATCGACATACCTACGCTCACCGGTGGCAAGTACGACTTCGACGCAACCCGCACCTTCGAGCGCCAGCAAATAGACTGGACTTTGGCCAACCGCATAAAAAAGATGGGCGCCTTGATCGACTCTATCAAGCCAGCTGTCGAGGCCAACACCAAATACATTTTTGGCGATAAACTCATAACCGATGCAAGCCAGTTGGAGTGCAAGTTCGGCTACTCGGGTGGCACCGCAGGCAAGGGCGACAACCAGCCCATCAGCAATTTGATTGACGGCAATGCTGCCACCTATTTCCACACCGACTACAGCAGGGGCAACCTGAAAAATGGCGTGCACTGGTTTGATGTGACAGCACCCGCCGAGGGCAAGTTTGCCAACGCCATAGTGGTTAACGTTACAGAGCGTAAAGGTGCCAATGCCGATTTTGTGAAAGAGTTTACCATTTCGGGCTTCAACAGCGAGGCAAAGAACGACTCTGTGTATATAGCAAAAGTCACAGTGCCCAATGTCGCTGCCGGCCAACAGTCAACCATGCAGTTCACCATTCCCGAGGGAGCAAGCTACAAGTATCTGCGTTTCAATGTCACAGCCACGAGCAACAACCGCGGCTATTGGCACTTGGCAGAGTTCATGCTGAGGCCCAGCAACCTCGATGCCAACTGCCCCAATGCGTTGCACTCCGACGCCTACGCCACCATGAAGGACGCCATTGCTGCAGCCGAGGCCGCAAAGCAACAGGCTACCGACGATGACATTGCCGCGCTCGAGGAGGCCTATGACGCCTACCTCCGTGCATTGCAGGGCACTGCTACCGGCATTATAGCCACTCCCGCTGTCAAGCCGGGCAAGGCTACCATCTATTACGACTTGATGGGCCGCCGTGTGGCAAACCCCGTAAAGGGCGTGTTCATTACCAACACTGGCAAGCGCGTTATTAAGTAACGCGCACGCACCCGAACAACAGCAAGTAAGGGCTGGCACTTCTCACGCGAGGTGTCAGCCCTTATTCGTTACAAACTCTACTAAATAATAGCTGCATCTTTTCCCGACGCGAGACGCGTCGCCCCCCATTAGTGCTAGCGTTTTGTGTTAGCGTTTAGAACTAGCGTTTAGAGCTAGCGTTTGATGCTAACGTTTAGAGCTTGAAGAAACGCAAGCACTAATGGGTAACTAACAGAGCTTCATTATTTTTGCCCTTGAATGACAGACTTGCCTGTACCCCCCGTTACGCAAGAATAGAGTACCCCGCTTTTTCGATGGCATCGTGCAGTTGGTCGATGTGGCGCTGGTCGCGTGTTTCGAGCACCATGCGCAGGTTGCACGAATTAACGTCAGGACTCTCACCATTGCGCTCGTGGTGGATAGAAATAATGTTGGCACCCAACTTACATATAACCTGGCACAAACCCAACAACGAACCCGGACGGTCGGCCATCTCTATCAGCATCTCGGTGGTGCGGCCACCCTTCATCAAACCTCGGTTAATCACACGGCTCAAAATAGTCACATCGATGTTGCCGCCACTCACAATGCAACACACATTCTTGCCTGCGATGTCCACCTTGTTAAACATGGCAGCGGCCACGCTCACAGCGCCAGCCCCCTCGGCTATCAGTTTGTGTTGCTCAATCAAGGCCAATATGGCAGCGCATATCTCGTCCTCAGTCACACTCACAATGTCGTCAACATATTGCTGCACAATCTCGAAAGTGTTAACTCCCGGCTCCTTCACGGCTATGCCATCGGCAATGGTCAGCACATTGGTGAGCGTCTCTATTTGGTTGTGGTCTACACTGTTCAGCATGCTCGGAGCCCCTTGTGCCTGCACACCGACCACACGCACAGAGGGCTTGAGCGCCTTAACAGCAAAAGCCACACCGCTGGCCAGTCCGCCACCGCCAATGGGCACAAATATGACGTCGATGTCGGGATTTTCGTTCAGTATTTCCATACCCACGGTGCCTTGTCCGGCAATGACCTGCTCGTCGTCGAAGGGGTGGATAAATGTCAGCCCCTGCTCGTCCCGCAGGCGCACCGCCTCGGCGTAGGCGTCGTCGTACACGCCGGGTACCAGCACCACGTTGGCGCCGTAGCTGCGGGTGGCCTCGATCTTGGAGATGGGCGCGCCCTCGGGGATACAGATGGTGGCCTTGATGCCCATGTCGCGGGCGGCGAAGGCCACGCCCTGGGCGTGGTTTCCGGCGGAGCAGGCGATGACGCCCCGGGCCTTCTCCTCATCGCTGAGAGTGGCGATCTTGTAGTACGCGCCCCGCAGCTTGAAGGCGCCGGTCTTTTGCAGACAGTCGGCCTTGAGGTAGAAGTCGCAGCCGGGGACGATGCCCTTGGTGGGGACCACGGGGGTGTAGTTGATAACGGGCGCCAGCACCCGTTGGGCGTCGCGGAGCATATCCATCGAGATCATGGGGAAGCCTCCTTTATATTTTTGGTGAGTTGGGGGTCACTGTACGAAGCCGGACACCAGCTCCACCAGCACGTTGGTCATGGTATCCAGACTGGCGGCGGGGATCCACTCCCGTACACCGTGGAAGTTGTAGCCGCCGGTGGACAGGTTGGGGCAGGGCAGACCGTCCCAGGACAGGTGTGCGCCGTCGGTGCCGCCGCGGATAGGCACGCAGGCGGGCGTCACGCCGCTTTTCCGGAAGGCGTCCTCCGCCCGGCGGATCAGCTCCATGTGGGGCAGGATCTTCTCCTTCATGTTGTAGTAGCTGTCGGTGGTGACGGCCGTGGCCGTGCCTGCGCCGTACTTGGCATTGATGGCGTCGGCGCACCGAAGGAACAGTGTCTTGCGGGCCTCAAACTTCTCCCGGTCGTGGTCGCGGATGATGTAGTGCAGCGCGGCCTCCGTCACGTCGCCGGACATGGCGTGCAGGTGGAAAAAGCCCTCGTAGCCGTCGGTCTTTTCCGGCACCTCGTCCGCCGGCAGCATGGCATGAAACGCCATCGCCACGGTGGCGGCATTGACCATCACATTCTTGGCGCTGCCGGGATGGACGCCCACGCCCCGGAACGTCACATCGCCGGAGGCGGCGTTGAAGTTCTCGTATTCGATCTCACCCAGCGGGCCGCCGTCCACAGTGTAGCCATAGTCACAGGCCAGCTCCGCCACGTTCAGACCGTCCACGCCGCAGCCGATCTCCTCGTCAGTTGTGAACACCACCCGAACCTCACCATGGGGACGATCCAGCAGCAGCTCTACGGCGGCCATGATCTCGGCGACGCCGGCCTTGTCGTCGGCGCCCAGCAGGGTGGTGCCGTCGGTGACGATCAGCTCCTCACCAGCGTGGGCGGACAGGCCGGGACACAGTGCCTCCGTCAGGGAGACCGTGTCGGACAAGGGCAGGTCGCCGCCCTCGTACCGGACGACGCGGGGCTTTACGTTTTCGCCGGGGGCGTCGGGAGCAGTATCCATGTGAGCGATGAGCGCCACCACGGGTGCGGTGACGCCGGGGGAGGCGGGCAGCGTGGCGATGACGTTGCCGGCGCTGTCCATGCGGCCGGCCGTAAGGCCCAGCGCCGTCAGCTCCGCCAGCAGCACGCGGCCTAAGTCCTTCTGCCGCTCCGTGGAGGGGGAGGCGCCGGTATGCTCATCCGAGGTGGTGTAGTAGGTCACATAACGAAGAAAGCGGGAACGTGCCGTTTCCATGGTGAGATCCTCCTTTAATGTCAGTAGTTTCCTGTATACAGTGTAGCACATCCGGCGGCGGGCTGCAACGGGAAATGCGGCTTTTCCCGTTGGCATAGGGACTGGCCAGCGTGGCATAGGTTCAGAAAAAGGGAGGTATGCGGGTATGCTATCGGCGTTTTTGCTGTTGCTGTGCAACAGCCTGTTTTTATCGCTGCACCTGTCCGGCGGCGCGGGGTCGTTCCCCAAGCCGCTGACGGCCCAGCAGGAGCGGGAGTATCTGCGGCGTTGCACGGAGGGGGACTTAGAGGCGCGGAACCAGTTGGTGGAGCACAATCTGCGTCTGGTGGCGCACATTATCAAGAAGTACTACACACAAACGGACGATCAGGAGGATCTGATCTCCATCGGCACCATCGGACTGATCAAGGCGGTGAACACGTTTCGCCCCGACAAGGGCATCCGCCTCGCCACCTACGCCAGCAGATGTATTGAAAATGAGATCCTGATGCATTTTCGGGCGCAGCGGAAGTTACAGGGCGAGGTGTCGCTGTCAGACGCCATCGAGACGGGGCCGGAGGGGGACGCCCTCTACCTCAGCGATGTGGTGGGCGAGGAGGACACCATGCTGGAGGAGCTGCAAAACAAAGAAAACCGTCAACTCATCCGGCAGCTGGTGACGGAGGTGCTGACGGAGCGGGAGGCGGACATCGTCCGAAGGCGCTACGGACTGGAGGGGCGGCTGCCCCAGACGCAAAAGCAGGTGGCAGCGCTGTACGGTATCAGCCGCAGCTATGTATCGCGCGGCGCTTATTGTAAGTGAAGTCCGGAAAGCCTTGTGGGACAAGACTTTCCGAATTCCGAGAATTTATTGGGTAGCGCCGCGCTTAATGTAAGTGCTGTGCAAAATAAACAAAAACACAGGCGACCATTCATCAAAAACACAAGAGTAGAAAGATGCCGATTACCAGCATTAAGAGCGATGTGTTATAATCGAGGCACTACCAATTTTGAGGGAGAGCGCCTATGACAGAAGTTGATCGTGACATTGGATTAGTCCTGCTGAAGCGCCTGTGGAAACAGAACTTGATCACGGAAGCAGTCTACGTTGCAGCTTGCAATTCCAAGTATTTCGACAGAAAGAATTTTACTCCGGTGGCAGAGTCTTTTAAGACTGAAATTGAGAAAAGCGATGAAGCCGCTGATGACGCAATCAAGTAAAAACGCAAATAGAAACTGAGAAAGAGACGGTGTGAACCGTCTCTTTTCCTATACAAAAATATATAAGGGAGGAAGATGTGCCCATGGCCGTATTCAGGGTGGAGAAAACACGGAATTACACCGTCATGTCAAATTACCATCTGCGGGACAAATCGCTGTCGCTGAAGGCGAAGGGGCTGCTGTCCCTGATGCTGTCGCTGCCGGAGGATTGGGACTACACCACCAAGGGACTGGCCCGCATTTGCAAAGACGGTGTAGACAGCATCTGCGCCACAGTGCGGGAACTGGAGGGCGCGGGGTACATCGTGCGGGCGCGGGAGCGCCACGCGGACGGTACGCTGGGCGGCATCGAATATACCATTCTGGAGCAGCCTAGAGAGCCGGAGCCACCTAAACGGGAAAATCCCGTTCAGGTGGAAAATGCCGGTGACGCACCTAAACGGGCTTTTCCTGAACAGGTAAAACCTGTCTTGGGAAAACCTGAACAGGAAAATCCCGCGCAATTAAATATACAAGAACAAAGTAAAGAAATATTAAGTACGGATTCTACTAAGTCCTTCCCTTCCTTTCCTCATAAGGGCAAGCCTATACAGGAGAGCGGAATGGAGCGACGGGAGACATACCGAGAGCAGATCATGACAAATGTGGACTACGATTATCTCGTCGGCTATACAGCGGTAGATCGCGAACGGCTGGACGAACTGGTGGGGCTGATGCTGGATACCGTGTGCTCTACCAAGTCCTCCATTCGCGTGGCGGGAGAGGAGCTGCCAGCGGAGGTGGTGCGTTCAAGGCTGCTGAAGCTGACCGGCGCGCATCTGCTGTATGTACTGGATCGGATCAGGGAAAATACTACCGACGTGCGCCATGTGAAGCCATATCTGCTGACCGCGCTGTATAACGCGCCGTTGACCATGGATAACCACTACGCGCTGATGGTGGGCCATGACCTCAGCGGCGGAAGCGGGTAGAACAGAATACTGTCAGAGCAAGAGCCGGAAGGCTCTTTTTTGTTGCACGAAATGGAGGTGTGCTTTTGAAAACCATCACACTGGCAAATCAGAAGGGCGGCGTGGGGAAAACCACCACAGCCGCCAGCTTGGGTGTTGGCCTTGCCCAGCAGGGAAAGAAAGTCCTGTTGGTGGACGCCGACGCCCAGGGAAATCTCACCCAAATGCTGGGCTGGCGGCAGCCGGACGAGCTTTCCCCTACACTGGCCGACCTGATGACCAAGACCGTCAATGAGAACCCCATCGCACCCGGCGAGGGGATCTTGCACCATGCGTCCGGCGTCGATCTTGTTCCCGCCAACATTGAGCTGTCGGGACTGGAGGTGACGCTGGTGAACATCATGAGCCGGGAGACGGTGCTGCGGCAGTGCTTGTCCACGGTGGCACCGGCCTATGACTACGCCATCATCGACTGTATGCCCTCGCTGGGAATGTTGACCATCAACGCACTGACAGCGGCGGACAGCGTTATCATTCCGGTGCAGGGGCAGTATTTGGCCGCCAAGGGGCTGGAACAGCTCATGCGTACCATTGCCCGCGTCAAACGGCAGATCAATCCCCACCTGACGGTGGACGGTATCCTGCTGACCATGATGGACAGCCGTACCACGCTGGCTAAGGAAATTAGTGAGCAGCTGCGCAGGAACTATGGCAGCCGGGTATTCGCCAGCGAGATACCCCGTTCTATCCGCGTGGCGGAGATCAGCGTCACAGGAACCAGCATTTATGAGCATGACCCAGAGGGGAAAGCGGCACAGGCGTATGCCGCGCTGACAAAGGAGGTGTTGCAGCTTGGCCCGCAAATTAAACGGCATAGAGCTGACCCGGTACGATGACTTGTTCAAAACAGACGCAGAGCGGGAGACCGACCATCAGGAGCGGGTACAGATCGTGCCGGCGGAGCAGGTGTTCCCCTATGCGCGGCAGCCGTATTCCGTAGACCGGCCCAGTGCCGATCTGGTGCGGCTGATGGACAGCATCGAGCGCACCGGCATTGCCGAGCCGCTGATCGTCCGCCCCCGCAGCGAGGGTGGGTATGAGATCATCTCCGGCCACCGGCGCGATTACTGCGCCAAGGTAGTGGGGCTGGATACCCGCCCGGTCATCGTGCGGGATTACAGCGACGAGGACGCGGATATTCTGGTGGTGGACTACAACATCAACCGGGAAAACCTGCTGCCCAGCGAGAAAGCAAAGGCATACAAGCTGAAGCTGGATGCCATGAAACGGCAGGGAGAACGGACAGATTTAACTTCTGGCCAACTTGGCCAGAAGTTCCAAGGCCGTGCGTCTGTTGACATTTTGGCAGAGCAGGCAGACGAAAGCAGAAAGCAAATCCAGCGATATATCCGCCTGACGAACCTCATTCCGCCGCTGATGGAGGCGGTAGATACCGGAAAGCTGAAATTCGTTCCGGCAGCCGACTACATCTCCCACCTGACCGAGAAAGAACAAACCTACCTCCAGTTCCTCATGGAGCGGGACGAGGTATCGCCCTCCGTGGATCAGGCCCAGCGGCTCAAGCAGATCAGCGCGGAGGGGAAGCTGGAGAACAACATCATCGACCTCATCATGCGGGAGGAAAAGCCGCTGGAGCGGAAGGTGACGCTGCGGAACGACCGCCTGCAAAAATACTTTCCACCCAGCTATACGCCCAAGCAGATGGAGGAGGTCATCATCAAGCTGCTGGATGGCTGGCATCGCCGCAGACAGCAGGAGCAGGAGAGATGAGGAGGTTGGTTATGCGAAGGAATGAATTGCCCGATTTCTGCTTATCCACGCTGCCCTCTTCGGGGCAACTCATCATTCTCAGGAGGGGTGAGCGCGGTTACTACGCCTCCGACTGGGACACCGGAAAGCGGGAAGAAAATCAGAACATCGCTCGAGAGCATAATCGGCGGCGGGGCATTTCTGACATACAGGAGGCCGCCATGAGCGCAGGTTCCATGTTCGGCTGGAATCTGCCGGGGGCAGACCCGCAGTGGTATTTGGACAACGCCAGATATGTGAACGCGATGGTGGCGAAGGGCCATATCAAAGACCCTGTTATGAGTATCTACTATCCGGTGGACGATTTTCTGCTGCGGTATGAGGTCTTGGGGGAAGCGAAAATGTATCTGCCGGTATCGGCGCTTCCGAAGGAACTGCTGGGTGCGAAGTCGCAGTTTGTCATGCAGCCGGATACGGTCTGTGGTGTACCTGCCATGCCAGTGAAAGCGCAGCAGGCACAGAACGGCAGCTACACCGTGGAGCTGGAAAGCGGCAGCTACGTCATTGGTGAGATCATCAATGCGGACTATAAGATCACGGCGCGGGTGCGTGTGGGAAATGCCGAATTTGCTTTGGGTGAACACCCGAAAGCGCCTGCACCGTTCGTTACCTGGCAGCGCAACTGCAAGAACGACGGGGATGGGCCGCCCAACTTCTTCTGGGGACATTACGGCGCAGACCGTGCGGCGATGATCGAGGACTTCTGTGAAAGGACAGGCAGCGAGTATCAGGAGCAAAAAGAGAGGCGAGTACAACGGGAGCAAAGCCGTACCGCGCTGAAAAAGGAACGGGGTGAAGAAAGGTGACAGACCGTGAGCCGGTAAATATCATGGGCGTTATCGCCTTTCCAGAGCCGGATAAGAGCAAACGCCGGATTCGCTTTATTGATGCGGAGTATAATACGCTGTTCTACATCCCAGACGGGGCCAGCATCGTCATGATGCGGATGGATGGCAGCAGCGTGATACGGCCCTGCACCTATATCGACGACTACCACACGTTGGTCGGCAGTAATGTCTATCATATTTGCGAGTTTGCGGAGATGGCACAGCGGACAGGCACGGTGTATGAGCCGCTTGATCCAACACAGCAGCCAGCGGACGCGGGCTGCTATGAGATATATCAGATCGACAACGTGGGTAAGGTGGACTACGCCTTTATGCGCTATGAGCGTGCCAAAGGCAAGCTGCGCGCCGCCCATTACCGCAAAGCCTTTGCCGGGGTGTTGGCCCCCAACATGACGCTGGAGGAGTTATATCGGAAGCACAATGCGGATACGCGGCCTTTCTACCGACAAATGCGCTCTCTATCTGAGAGCAATGTGATCGTAGTCAAGCGCGGCAGCAAGAGAAATGCTTACTATGTGGATGCTGTGGGCTTTCAGGAAGTGCCGAGCTTCTTGAAGGGACTGCAAAGACTGAAAGAACGGGGCGAAGCACGGTAGTTGAAAAACAATACGTCCAACCGCATGGAGAATAAGTCCAAAACGAGGTGTGTTTTGGACTTATTAAGAGTATAGGATCATTTCAGGAAGGAGGCGAAACCTTGGCAAGTAAATTTCAATTCATTACGGAGTTATATCATTCCACGCTGGCAGAGTTGACCGGCGATTATGAGAGCTGGACGGGCTTTCTGCGCTCGGCCTGCTATAACTATAAATGCCCGTTCGACGAGCAAGTCCTGATCTATGCCCAGCGTCCCAACGCCACGGCGGTGCTGGAGCTGGAGAAGTGGAACCGGCAGTTTGGGCGGTGGGTCAATACGGGCGCTACCGGCATTGCTGTTATTGATGAAACCTACGGCAAGGGGCGGCTGAAGCACTACTTTGACATCACGGATACCCACACCACACCTGTCTCACGGCCTGTTCCCATCTGGACGATGGAACCGGCCTACACAGAGAGGGTCATCGAGACGCTGGAGGCCACCTTTGGCACACTGGCCGAAAAAGAAGATACATTGCCGGATGCCATATTGTCCGCCAGCCGCAACGCCGTGGCAGACAACGTGCAGGACTACCTGCGGGATCTGCTGGACTGTCGCGGCGGCAGTATGCTGGAGGAACTGGACGCGCTGAATGTGGAGGTCACATACCGGCGGGCGCTGGAGAGCAGCGTTGCCTATATGCTGATGACCCGCCTGTCTCTGCCTGCCATGGCCTACCTACTGCCGGAGGATTTTGAGGGCGTTTATTCCTTTGATACACCCGACACCATCAATGCACTGGGTATCGCCACCAGCGATATTGCGGAGATGGGGCTGCGGGAGATCAGCCGCACGGTGATGCAGGCAAAGCGTGAGCAGTTTTTTGCAAAGGATGCACAAATCGACTATGATGTGGGCAAAGGACAGAATAGCGGCGAAACGGAAAGGAGTGTTGAGCATGGAAGTGACATACAGGATGCAGGAGGGCTTTCGCCTGCCGAACCTGCTGATGCCGCAGGAGCCGGAGACGCATCTGGGCAAGTACGCAGAGTTGAGGAGACAGTACCTGATGCGGCACCGTCGAGTGCTGTATACCAACCTCAAGACCAGCGGGCAACTGGCGGCGCATCTGGCGGAGATCCAGGAGACAGCGCAGCGGATGGTGACGCAGGCCGTGGCGCAGATGGCAAAGGTCGAGGGCGTGACGGAGGAGCTGAAGGCCGCCGATCCCCAGCGCTGGACGGGGCTGATGAACAACCTGAAGCACAGCGCGGAGGAAGCGGTGTTGAGCGACCTGATCTACAGCTGATAAGTGAAGAACCGGCAAGGGCGGGAAG
>OFMT01002581.1_pt1 | contig 10495 bp, 7 predicted proteins | sample 1541891 | NCBI WGS metagenome assembly OFMT01 (sample SAMN04209230, study PRJEB22552) | human gut metagenome | biome: gut; material: feces | host: Homo sapiens | place: USA: Oklahoma | reverse complement strand
ATTTTCGTCTTCGTTTATTATATTGAAAGTATATATACTGTTCAAAAAGCTAAAAGCGATTCCATTCTAGTCGAATTCTTTCCCATTTACTTCTTTATCATCCCTTGCATGATTGGCACTATGATTCAAGGTTTCTTCTTTGGAATTTCTACGATTTGGCTTTGTGTCGCAATCGCATTTATCATCGTTTACATTGAAATTCAAATATCTATATCCTTTATTGATGATTTATCCGGACTTTATAATCGAAAATACATGAACCATTATTTAAATAAGCTACAAAGTGATAAAAATAGACATGTATATGGATTCTTGCTGGATATTAATGAATTCAAAGCTATCAATGATACATATGGACATCTTACAGGTGATCGTGCCCTCATACAGTTTGGTAAAATTCTACAACATTCGATCGATAAAGATTCAGTTGCCATTCGTATGGGTGGAGATGAATTTGTGATCTTTGCGAAACTCAAATCAGATGAAGAAGCCTTGGCTTTAAAGAAACAAATTAAATATAATGTTCGACAATTTAATATAAAATCAAAAGAACCATTCCATTTATCTTTCTCGATTGGAATAGCTAAATTTAACGGTAAAAATACCGATGCATTCTTATCAGCCATGGACGATTCTATGTATGAGGCTAAAAATATGCATCGTTTAATGCAGTAATACGAGTTCATCGCCTTCTTTATTTTGCGCAAAAAAAGATGAGCAATTATTTACTCATCTAGTTTATCAATTACTTTTTTAATGTAGTAGGTTCTTAATAAACCAAAGATCAAGATCACGATTCCAATAATAGAAATCGCTTTTTCTTGATACAACAAGCCAAACACAAAGACGACAATGCCAAGTCCAGCCAGCTGTAATTGTTTAAAAACAACCTTTTGTTTATCATTCATTAGCGAACAGTTACACCATTAGGCATTTCTTTTGCGACAGTGACAAATGACAAGTCTTTATCATCTGTAGCACACAAAATCATACCATATGATTCTACACCACGTAATTTTACTGGTTTTAAGTTTGTCACTACGACAACTTGTTTTCCAATCAATTCTTCTGGCTTGTAGTGTTTCGCAATACCACTAACGATTTGACGAACTTCACCACCCAAATCAATTTGTTCAACCAATAAACGATCTGCCTTTGGATGTGGTTCACACTTCACAATCGTACCGACTTTGAATTGTAGTTTCGCAAAATCATCAATCGTAACTTCTTCTACTTTTTCTTCTTTTTTAGGCTCTTCTTTTTTAGCTGCTTCTTTTTCTTTCTTAAACTCTTCCATAAATTTCTTTTCATCAATACGTGCAAACAATGGTTCACACTTTTCAACTACATGAATATCTGTTTCTAAGTTTCCAAAAGATTCACAAGAATCTAAATCCGTTACTTTTGTATTTAAATATGCGAACATCTTTTCTGCAGTTTCAGGTAAGAATGAATGTAATAATACTGCTGAAATACGAATAGATTCTAATAAGTTATATAAAACAGTAGCTAAACGATCTTGTTTTGATTCATCTTTTGCGAGTACCCAAGGCATTGTTTCATCAATGTACTTGTTTGTACGACGAAGCAATGTGAATACTTCATCTAATGCATCACCAACACGAAGTTCTTCCATCTTAGCTTCTACTTTCTTCTTAGTTTCTAAAGCACAAGCTTTTAATTCTTCATCGACTGCTTCACATACATTTGGATTTGTGACTAAACCACCAAAATATTTATTTGACATCGCAATTGTACGAGATACTAAGTTTCCTAAAATGTTTGCCAAGTCCGAATTGATTCTTTCAATCATTAATTCCCAAGTAATCGTTCCATCTTGCGCAAATGGCATTTCGTGTAAACAGTAATAACGAACAGCATCTACACCAAAGTGAGCCACTAAATCTTCGGCATAAATCACATTACCTTTTGATTTAGACATTTTGTCACTTCCCGTAAGCAACCATGGATGACCGAATACTTTCTTAGGTAAAGGTAAATCCAAAGCCATTAAAATAATTGGCCAATAAATTGTGTGGAAACGCAAAATATCTTTACCAATAATGTGTGTTGCAGGCCAGTATTTGTTGAACTTTTCATCACTAACACCATTGGCATGATAGCCAAGTGTAGTGATATAGTTGCTTAATGCATCAATCCAAACGTATACAACGTGTTTTGGATCAAAGTCAACAGGAACTCCCCATGTAAATGATGTACGAGATACACAAAGATCTTGTAATCCTGGACGCAAGAAGTTATTCAGCATTTCATTCTTACGAGATTCTGGTTGAATGAAATCAGGATGATCTTCAATGTATTTAATTAAGCGATCCGCATACTTTTGCATATTAAAGAAATAAGCTTCTTCTTTTGCCTTCTTAACTGGACGACCACAATCTGGGCAACATCCATCTACCAATTGAGATTCTGTCCAGAATGATTCACAAGGCGTACAATACCATCCTTCGTATGTTCCTTTATAGATATCTCCTTGATCGTATAAACGTTTAAAAATACTTTGTACTTCTTTTACGTGATAATCATCTGTAGTACGCACAAAATAATCATAGCTTGTATTCATTAAATCCCAGTTGGATTTGATTTGAGCAGCTACACCATCGACAAATTCTTGTGGAGTAACTCCTGCAGCTTTTGCCTTTTCCTCAATTTTTACACCATGCTCATCTGTACCTGTCTGGAAGAATACATCATATCCTTGTGCTCTTTTAAAACGAGCAATCGCATCCGACAAGATAATTTCATATGTATTCCCAATGTGAGGTCTACCTGATGTATACGCAATGGCCGTTGTTAAATAAAATGGTTCTTTCTTTTGTGTCATCTTTATTTCCTCCTATCATACAAATAAAAAAAGCCTTCATCCAAGGACGAAAGCTTCGTGGTACCACCTTAGTTTGTGTTTTCACACCTCAAGCTGTTAACGCCAGCATACGTCTTTACCTACCTATCGATAAAGAAGCTCCAAGACCATCTTCTTTATATATTGTACGCAGATTCACACCAAACCATCTGCTCTCTTTAGTACGCCATATAAATACTCTTCTTTTCTAAGCTTATTGACTTGTTTATTATACGCTATAAAACGTATTTTGAGCAAATTTATTTCGCAGCTTTTGTCAAAATTTTTACCAATGGTAAAGCTTTTTCAGGACAATTTGAAACACCCATATGATATTTTGGCTTAGTCGGACCATGATAATCACTACCACAAGAAACAAACAATTTACGTTTCTGTACAATTTTTAAAGCTGCCGCAATCGTTTGTTCATGAATATCATTAGAGAAGCATTCCACTCCATCCATACCTAAATCCACAATTTCTTCTAAAACATCATCTGAAATATAATCTAAATGCCAGCTTGATAAAATCGCAATACCTCCAGCACTATGAATCGCATCAATTACTGCTTTCGCATCCGGATAGTTAGCCTTTACATAACAAGGTCCATTCTTACCAAATACATCGGTTTCAAAACGAGACATCGCAACACTCTCACTTTCACAACTATCAATATACTTCTTCACAAAAGGCAATAAACGCGTTCTTTCGTTATGGAACACCATCTTTGTGATTTCTGCTGGTGTAATAGTTTGGAAACGAGAATTTGAAATTAACGAATCTACATCAATACGAATGTCTGAGTAATTTTCGAATTTTTCAACACGCTCCATGGATAAATCTTTTTCACGCTTCAAAGAATTTTGTTCTAACACTTCAAACACTTCATTCGTCCAGTCAATATAATAACCTAGAATACGTACTCGCATTCTTTTATATTGTGCATCCACTTCCACGCCTGGAATATATTGAATGTTGTACAAACTTGAAAAACGAACCGCTGCCGCATTCGCTCTTGCACAGTTGTGGTCTGTGATTGAGATAACTTCCAAGAGATTTTCTTTGGCTTGTTTGAATAATTCTTCTACATCATAATAACCATCATCACTGTAGTTTGAACGAATATGTAAATCGATTGGAGTCACAACCAACTCTTCTTTTACTAAAGTTGGTTCCGCCTTTGTTTCAAAACGAATTTCCTGATCTGGTTCATTTACAGGAACCAAACCAAAAATCAAATCAAATAGAGTTTGTTGGTTTGGAGTGATTAAGACAACAATACCATTGATGACCCACCATAAAATGACTCCTGGCACTTGAAAGAAGAACCCTAAAATCATCAAAGGAAGACCAAATCCCAATGCTTGTCGTAAGATCAAATTGATTGGCATCGCCTCTTTTTTGTTTCTACGAACCAATTTCAAATCCATAATGGCATATCCAAATGACTGCCCATTTGTTCGTGCTGTAAAAAACGCAAGTAATAATACACTAGATACAAATAACAAGGCAAACATTAAGTAGAATAATAAATCAAAGAAGTGTGGTGGAATCAATCCACACATAATTAATAAAAACTCAAGAACCCATATATAAACAGGCAATAAACAAATGTTGACATCCATCAAAAACGCAAAGAAATGATTTTGGTAATCTCTTAGATTCCGTTTTAATGGAGTGGCATATTTATATCCACCTGCACGATACAATTTCGATTTTTTTTGAAAGTATGCTAGAGTTAGATCTTTAAAATTGTATTTCTGTTGTTTCATAAAATCATAAGCCTTTCTTTCGTTATTATAACAATTTTTAAGCATGAAAAAAAGGGCCATAGCCCTTAATCTTGTTTTCTTAAACGTTTTAGTGCAAATGCTAATGCACCTAAAGACATCATACATAACCATGAATAAATCGTTACATTTGTATTTGTTGATGTATTTACAGGCGTATATTTTCCTGCATTCATACTAAATTTTTGTGCTTCCTGCAATAAACGCTGATACTTTTTACCAACTTTATTCACCAATTCTGCATTCACTGCATTTTTATCAGTTGCAGATAATTTTACCCAGCTAGGCATCGCAGAAAGAATCTTTTGATAATTCAAGTTGTTGGCACTTGTAAAGATATTTCCACTTGCACTCGTTAAGTATGTCTTAATGAAATTATTAGCTGCCGTACTTGTAACCTCTTGTTTGACTACTGTTTCCACTTTTGCAGCTTCCACATTCTTTTTTTCTACAGTTGGAGCCACAACTTGCGGCTGTTCTTGTACAACTGGTGTTTGCACTAATAATTCATTACTTGTTTCTACTTTTGGTGCAACCTTTTCTTCTAAAGTAACCACCTTGTATACAAAGTTTGTATTATCGTCTAAATATGCATTTAGATGTGCTAACGTTCCATCCACTTTTGCCTGTGTTGATTCATCATTTGAAAGTACAAGACTACAATCATCCAATTCTTTCTTGAAGTTATTATAAGACTCTTCTTCAAGCATATCCTTATTGGATTCTAAGACTTCACTAGCTTCCTGCACTTTTTCATTCAATTTAGAGAAATCCGCTTTTTTAACTAAAGAAGCAGCTGCCGCATTTAAAGCAGACTGTGCCTTTTCAATGTCTTCAACAGTACTTGCACCATTTTCTAATACTTGCTTAGCTTCATTCAAACTTGTTTCATATGCCGTATAGCTTCTATTAGTATAGCTATCTTTTACATATGTACTTGATTGATCTACGATAGCTTTTAATCCAGAAACATTGATCAATGCTTTTTTTGCATTATCCAGCTTCACTAACTCTTGTGTAAGTTGTTCTAAAGTTGAAGTTGTTGATTGAACCAAAAGGCTGGATTCATCCATCACAGTTTTTAAAGTGACATAGCTATCTGCAGTAAAGATTGTAGAATCTAAACTTTGTGCATCTTTTAAAGATGTATCCAAAGCTGTTTTAGCGTTTAGAATCAATGTATTAGCCAATGTATTGGCCTCAGCTACAACAATCTCATATGCACTTAATTTACATCCTTCAGCTTTTTTCATACCTGCATCTGTGTATGCTGTTTCATAAGCTGTTTTGATTTGATCCTGATTTTCTTTCGTCAAGACTTTGAACAATTGATCTCCTGCTAATACGAAAGAATAATTCTTTTCATCCACCTTAGTGATCAATGTATATTTTTCTACATCTTTATTTGTACTATCTTTAACAATTTCTTTTGTACTCAAATATTGTTTGATAAAATCATCTGCAGTAATTGTCTGTTGGGCTTTTTCTTCTAATTTTACTGGCTGTACCTGTTTGGCAAGCACATCCATATTTGGATTTGAAGCCACACAAACTGCTACAGCACTTGCGACACAATAAACCTTTGCTTTATTCACGACAAACCCTCCATTCCATTTCACTATTTTACTCCCAAAATATCAATTGGTCTAGTCCCAATATTCAACAACAAACTTTCGAGCCCACGTATCCGTTGCTTCTAATTGATCAATTGTAGGGTTTTCAATATATTTTGCCTGCTTACAAGCTTGTTCAATACTTTCTTCAATTTGTAAAAATGAAATCTTTTTATCTAAAAATAGCTGTACTGCCTGTTCATCCGCTCCATTAAATACGGCACCTAGATTTCCTTCTTTTTTACCAATTTCATAGGCTAGTTTCAACATTGGATAACGAACATAATCCATTTCTTTAAAGTTCAAATTCATTGTTTTTGTCATATCCAAAGGATGATCTTCCTTTAACACCGGACGATCTGGATAACATAACGCATATTGAATTGGTAAACGCATATCCGCAGATCCAAGTTGTGCAATAATTGCGTTGTCATTGTATTCAACCATAGAATGCACGATGCTTTGACGATGTAACACTGTATCGATTTTTTCATACGGCAAATCAAATAAATAGTGTGCTTCAATCACTTCAAAACCTTTATTGACCATTGTTGCACTATCCACTGTGATTCGTTTTCCCATGTTCCAGTTTGGATGTTTTAAAGTCTGTTCTACTGTTACATCACTTAACTCATCCCTTGTCTTATCTCTAAAGCTACCACCACTCGCCGTAATAATTAAACGCTTCACATCTTCACTACGATTTCCCTGCAAGGATTGGAAGATGGCAGAGTGTTCTGAATCGATTGGATATAGTTTGGTGTTTGTTTCCTGCAATGTCTGACGCACCAAAACACCGCCCGCAACCAAGCTTTCTTTATTAGCCAATGCCACATCAATTCCTTTTTTTAAAGATGTTAAGGTAGGCTTTAATCCTCTAAATCCAACAACGGCATTCACCAACAAATCATATTCACAGTTTTCAATACACTGAACCATGGCTTCATTGCCACTATAAACAGTAACACCACTTAATTCTTTAGCCTTTGAAACATCTGAAATACCAGCTACCTGAATGGTAGGATGTTTATCAATGATTTTCTGCATTACATCCACTTGATGTCCAGCCACAATACCAACTAGACAAAATTGGTCTGGATGTTGTTCAATCACATCCACTGTTTGTAAACCGATAGAGCCTGTAGCTCCTAATAATAGTATTCTTTTCATAATTCATCACCTGTACTTATCATTTTAACACAATACAGATAAAAGATGTGGTTAAATAGTAATTGGAGGTAAATTATGAAAGTCATTGATTTAACACATACTATTTTGGAAGATATGCCCGTCTTTCCGGGTAGTGAAACACAAAATTAACCACAAAAAGCACCTACGAAAAGGATGGTTTTAAAGAAACATTCATCTAAATCAATTCTCATGTAGGAACACACATGGATCCACCGGCTCATATTTTTGCGAACAGAAAGACTTTAGATCAATTTTCCCCAAAACAATTCATCGGCAAAGCTCTTGTCGTTGATTGTAGAGATTTAAAAGAAGGACAAGCCATCACAATCGATAAAATCAATATAGATAAAGCCAAGTTGGCTGATTTTCTTCTCTTCAATCTTGGTTGGGACAAACGTTGGAATTTAGATACCTATTTTAATGATTACCCGTGCATAGATGACACAGTCTTAGAATTCATTCTAAATAGTAATTTCAAAGGCATTGGCTTTGACGTAATGGGATTAGACCCCCTGCGTGATAATAATCTGAATCGACACAAAGCGTTATTTAAAAATACAGATATTGTGAATATCGAAAATCTCACGCATTTAGATCAATGTGGTGATGAATTATTTTGGTTTAGTTGTTTCCCACTTAAAATTGAAAACTGTGATGGCTTTCCTATTCGAGCGATTGCTTGGTATGAATAAAGACCGGATCACCGGTCTTTCAATTTTTTCTTTTCATTATATAATTGTTTATCAGCTTCAATAAACCAATCATTCCATTTATGTATATCTTTGTGATATGGTGCACATCCAATACTCACATCTAAATCAAACGGAAAAGATAGTTTTTTTATATACGCATGAATTCTTTGGCACAAACCTTCTACATCATTTCCTTTATACACAATCACAAATTCATCCCCACCATAGCGAGCAATAAAATCACTTTTTTCAATACAAGATTCTTTTAAACAGTTCGCAATGGCCTTTAATGCTAAATCCCCTTGCACATGTCCATACTCATCGTTGATTTTCTTAAATCTATTCACATCCAGCACTAACAAGTACATATTTAAATCTTGACTTCTTACACATTCAAATAAATGCTGTTCCATACGATTACGGTTATTCAATTGTGTTAATGGATCAATAGAAATCATTTGTTCTTCCAAACTAATATATACAATAAGGATACTAAGACTAGTTCCTACACAAAAAACAGGAATGTCACGAAAAAAATCTTGCATTGTGCCAATTAACAATAGTGACACCATATAAATGCCTAAAATTTGATTTGATTTCTTTTGTTGATAATTCTTTGCCTTACGGCTATACACATAAGCTTGATAGGCTCCAACCATAAAATAGAGATCGTTTATAAATACATACAGAATATAGAGTGGTCCTTCTTGAAAATTTCCATATGAATCGATTTGAAATAAACATCCATTCAATGTATTTATCAACAATAATACAACACTTATAATCACAGGAAGCATCGCAAAGAGTGTTTGCGATTTCTTTTCATAATGAATATCAAGCATTGTTTGGATGTAATTAAACCAGGAAAGTGTGCATAGCGAAAAGAACAAGAAGCTCATTTCAGTTAGAAACAGGTCCTGACTATTTGTCGTCATTCGTACTAAATCAGTTTGAAAATATAATATATGTACAAAGACAACAGCCAAAAAGTTAACTTTTTGACTGTTTTTCATCATGGAATGATAGGTTTTAAAACCTAGAATCAACATGATAGCTACACATATATAGTAGATTTCCGCAAAAAGAATTTCATTCATAAAACCATTCTACCATGAAAAAAAGATCATATCACCTTTGTTCGGTAAATATGATCTGTTTTTTTAATTAGTCTTCAAATGACAATGGTTTTAAATTCCAAATTTCTTTAGCGTATTCGCTAATTGTACGATCACTAGAGAAATATCCTGATTTGGCAATGTTTACTAACATTGTCTTAGCCCAGCGACTCTTGTCCATGTAACGAGCTTGTACTTTTTCTTGAGCATATACATATGCATCAAAGTCAGCTAATACGAAGAATTCATCGTTACGCATCATTAAGTCGTTGTTGATCAACTTAAATTCGTTTGGATCATTTGACCATGTACAATTTTTAAGTGAATCAATTACCATACGGATATTGTAGCTTGAATTATATAAGTTCCATGCGTTGTATGAGTTTTCATGACGAAGTTCATTGATGTCTTCTACATGTAAACCAAAGATTTCTGCATTTTCGTATCCAACACGCTCAACGATTTCTACGTTAGCTCCATCAAGTGTACCAAGAGTGATTGCACCATTCATCATGTACTTCATGTTTCCTGTACCACTTGCTTCTTTACCAGCCGTAGAAATCTGTTCAGAAACATCTGCCGCATTCAATAAGATTTCAGCAATAGATACAGAGTAGTTAGGAATGAAGACAACCTTCATGTATTTAGAAATTTCTGGGTCATTATTAACAACATTGGCAACCATGTTGATCAATTTAATAATTTCCTTCGCTAAATCATAACTTGCTGCTGCTTTTGCAGAATAGAAGAATGTACGAGGGTAAATTCTAAATGAAGGATCCTGTTTCATTCTTAAGTATAAATACATAACGTGGAAGATATTTAATAATTGACGTTTGTATGCGTGAAGACGTTTAGCTTGGCAGTCAAAGATTGAATTCACATCAATATCAATACCTAAGTTTTCTTTTACATAGGCAGCCAAAATCTTTTTACGCTCTAATTTCACATCCATGAATTTAGCTTGTAAAGCCTCATCTTCAACGTGTTCCATTAAATCTTCTAATTTTTCTGGATTTGTCTTGAACTCATCTCCAATTGTTTCTTCTAACAACTGAGTCAATTGAGGGTTTGAGAACAATAACCATCTACGGTGAGTAATACCATTTGTCTTATTATTGAATTTATCTGGATAAATTGTCACAAAATCTTTGAATACATCATTTACTAAGATTTCAGAGTGAAGTTTCGCAACACCGTTTACACTGTGAGAACCAAAAACAGCCAAGTT
>OFMT01002575.1_pt1 | contig 10511 bp, 8 predicted proteins | sample 1541891 | NCBI WGS metagenome assembly OFMT01 (sample SAMN04209230, study PRJEB22552) | human gut metagenome | biome: gut; material: feces | host: Homo sapiens | place: USA: Oklahoma | reverse complement strand
TGCAAAGCCCGGCTGGAACTGCCACCACGACAACTTCAAGGATTCCAACCCCAATGTCGAGTGGAAGGCAACGCTGGAGCAGGCCGAAAAGATCGGCATGGGCACCCGCCAGTACACCCTGAAGAAGATCTGAACATAAAAATAAGCCCGACAACGTCGGGCTTATTTTTATGTCTCTTGCATTCAGGGGCAGACGGAACGATCAATACTCGCTGGAAGCCGGGACCAGTACGTCAATGACATCGGCCAGGGCCTTCCAGTTTTCCTCGGAACAGCCGGGCAGCTCTTTGGCATCCAGACCGGCATCCTCGATGCGGCCGGTCATGCTGTCCTTGTCGGTCAGCAGGGTCTCGGCATCGGCCTTGATGAGCGGCCAGGCATCGGCAAAGCTCTGCTGGTCATCGGCGCTCAGGCTGTCGAACCACTTGGTATAGGCATCTTTGATGTCGCTGACCGGCTGGATGCTCATGTTGCAGCCATCGGCCCATTTCAGCAGGGAAGCCGCCGCGATGACGGATTTCAGCGAGCAGCCGGACACGCCGGGGCCCCAGCCGAGGCAGGGGGCAAAGGCATCGTCCGGGTCAGAGAGGGAGAACAGGGAGTTCTCGCCTGCGTCCAGCGGGCCCACCTTGCCAGTGTCGGCGGTCACGGTGGAAGAGGGGATGCTCTCGCTTGCAGAAGCGGAAGAGCTGGAAGCGGCAGTGCTGCCGGAAGAGGTGCTGCAGCCTGCCAGCACGCCGCACAGCAGGGCGGCGCAGACCAGCAGGGAAAGAATACGCTTGCGAATCATAGGAAAGCCTCCTTTTATCGTGTTCCGGCCCATCTGCCGGAGAAACTGCTCTGGTACATTTCTAGTATACTGTTCTGCCGGGCTGTTGTCAATCGGCGTGCGCAGGACGATTTTTCACCCCGGCTGTGCAAACTATACAAACTTTTGTCGTTTTTTTCTCAGTCGGGCGGGATTGACATTTTTTGCGCTGGCGCGTATAATTCTGCCATGGTCAAACTGGGAGAAATGAGTGAAGAACCGGAAAAAGGGGGAGAAACGGATGCAGAAATTTCTGCGGCGGCTGGAACGCTTTTCACAGTCGCTGCTGTCGCCGCTGTCTTATCTTTCGGCGGCGGGCCTGCTGCTGGTGCTGGGGGCACTGCTCACCAGCAAGCCCTTGTGTCAGGCGCTGCCGGTGCTGCAGTGGGCTCCGCTGCAGCTGGTGGGTCAGCTGCTTTACAATGGGATGATGGTGCTCATCAACAACCTCAGCGTCATTCTCTGCGTTGGGGTGGCTGCCGTGCGCGCCAAAACCGAAAAGCAGGATGCCGCCCTGCTGGCACTGATGGCCTACCTTGTGTTCCTCACAGCCAACCACACCGCGCTGGAAGCGCTGGGACTGCTTGCCCAGCCGAACGGAATGACCGGCCTTGCGGGCACGGGCCAGACCACCATTCTGGGCATTCAGGTGGTGGACACCGGCGTGGCAAGCGGCATCGTGCTGGGTTTTGCGGCGGCGTGGCTTTTCAACCGCACCTGCGAAAAGCAGTTTTATGGCATGATCACCCAGCTCTATTCGGGCCTGCGGTGGTCGTTTTTGTGGCTGTCGGCGCTGGCGGTGGCACTGGGGCTGGGGTTCTGCTTTGTCTGCCCGCCGCTGCAGCGGGCGGTCAGCGCCCTCACGGGCTGGATCGCGGCTTCAGGGAACGCGGGTGTGTTCCTCTACGGCTTTCTGGAACGGCTGCTCATCCCCACCGGCCTGCATCACCTCATCTATATGCCTTTCCAGTTCTCTTCGCTGGGCGGCAGCCTGACCGTAGGCTCTGTGACCTACACGGGCGCTTACGCCGTCTGCATGACCGAGTACACCATGGGCCTGCCCCTCTCAGACGGCATCGTCTGGATGTACACCGGCTTCACCAAGACCTTTGGCTATCTGGGCATTGCAGCGGCCTTCATCTTCACGGCCCGCAGGGAGAACCGTGCCCGTACGGCCGCCGCTATGATCCCGCTGGCGGTCACGGCCTCGGTGGCCTCCATCACCGAGCCCATTGATTTTCTGTTCTGCTTCGTTTCGCCCCTGCTCTGGGTGGCCCATGCGGTCATTACGGGCGGCTTTATGGTGCTGCTCCATGTCCTGCATGTCCGGGCCTTTACCTCCAACCTGCTGGGGTCGCTGGTGTTCAACCTGAGCGCCGGGGAGCAGCTGCAGAACATGCCGCTGCTCTATCTGCTGGGCCTTGCGGAGACCCTGACCTACTTTGCCGTGTTCAGCATCCTTATCAAGGCGAAGGATCTGCCCACCCCGGGCCGGGAAGCAGCCCTTTCCACAGACCAGTCCCCGTACGCCGACCCGCAGGAGGTGTGCCGGTTCATCGCCGCGCTGGGTGGGCCGGAGAACATTGCCCAGCTGGGAAACTGCTTCACCCGCCTCCGGCTCACGGTGCGGGATGCCTCGCTGCTGGATATGGGGGCTCTGCTCTCCCTGCCCCATAAAGGTCTTGTGGTGCAGGGCACCCGGGTCCAGCTGGTCTGCGGCCTGCACGCCGCCCAGCTCCGCCATGCGCTTGAACAGCAGCTTGCCGAGATGGCCCCGGTGTGATTGCTTTTTGATAAGAGAAACGGTATAATTGTGGCGAAACCTCTCAGTCGCCTGCGGCGACAGCTCCCCTAACAGGGGAGCCAAGAAAGGTGGCATTGCGAAGCAATGACGGAGAGGTTTAGCAATGGATAACCTAAAAATAAAGGAGAACATAAAATGCAGAATAACACCTTTTCCGTCGAAGGTCTCTTCGACTTTCTGAACGCCGGTGTCAGCGCCTTCCACTCCACGGCTGCGGCTGTGAAGCTCCTGGAGGAAAACGGCTACCAGAACTGCCCCGAGAGCGCAGCCTGGGAGCTGGTGCCCGGCGGCAGATATTACACCACCCGCAACGGCTCTGCCGTGCTGGCATGGCGGATGCCCAAGGGCGAGCTGACCGGCTGGCATGTCACCGCCAGCCACAGCGATTCTCCCACCTGGCGCATCAAGCAGCTGGACGGCGGCAAGGACGCAGTCTTTGCCAAGGCGGAGACCGAGGGCTACGGCGGCATGATCATGCCCACCTGGCTGGACCGTCCCCTGAGCGTGGCGGGCCGCATTCTGGTCCGCACGGAGAACGGCATCCGGAGCCTGCTGGTCCACCCCGACCGGGCGCTGGCTGTCATTCCCAACCTCTGCATCCACTTCAACCGTGACCTGAACAACGGCATGAAGTACAACCCTCAGGTGGATCTGCAGCCCATCTTTGGTGAGGCGGGCTCCACCCTGCGGGACGCTCTGGCTGAGGAGGCCGGGGTCAAGGCAGAGGATATCGTGGACGCTGACCTGGTGCTCTGCACCCGGGAAAAGGCCGAGCGCGTGGGCCTGAAGGGCGAATACTTCATGTCCGGCCGCATCGATGACCTGGAATGCGCCTACACCACCCTGTGGGGCTTCCTGCAGGGCCGCGGCGAGGAGGAAGGCCGGGGCGATATGTGGGTCATGTTCGACAACGAGGAGGTGGGCTCCTCCAGCCGGCAGGGCGCACAGGGCACCCTGATGGCCAATGTGCTGGCCCGCATTGAGGAAAAGCTGGGGGTCACCCGGGAGCAGAGCATCCGTGCCTGCACCAACAGCCTGCTGCTGAGCGCCGACAATGGCCACGCCACCCACCCCAACCACCCCGAAAAGAGCGATCCCGCCAACGTGGCGGTCATGGGCGGCGGTGTGCTGCTGAAGTACAATGCCCGCCAGACCTACACCACCAGCGGCTTTACCGGCGCTGCCTTTGCCGAGATCTGCAAAAAGGCCGGTGTGCCGGTGCAGATCGCCGCAAACCGCGCGGATGTTCCCGGCGGCTCCACGCTGGGCAACCTGCTGGGCCACCAGATCCTGATCCCCATGGTGGATATCGGTCTGGCACAGCTGGCCATGCATTCCGCAATGGAGACCGCCAGCTGCAAGGATGCCGAGTACATGGCAAAGGCCGTGGCCGAGTTCTATAACACGCCCATCTCCCAGCCTGTGGACGGCGAGTGGAAGCTGGGCCTGTGAGCGCTGTGACCGGGCGCTTTGCCCCCAGCCCCAGCGGGCGGCTGCATCTGGGCAATCTGGCCTGCAGCCTGCTGGCCTGGCTCAGCGCCAGACATCAGGGCGGGCGCATCGTTCTGCGCATTGAGGATCTGGATGCCGAGCGCTGCCCCCGCAAATATGCCGACGCACTGGAAGAGGACCTGCGCTGGCTGGGCCTTGTCTGGGACGAGGGCGGCAGCCACGGCGGCCCCAACGGCCCCTATTACCAGAGCGAGTGCGCCGCCATTTACACCGAGAGCTATAACAAATTGGAAGCACAGGGCCTTGTTTACCCCTGTTTCTGCTCCCGTGCCCAGCTCCATGCCGCCAGCGCACCCCACACCTCCGACGGCAATGTGATCTATCCAGGCACCTGCCGGGGGCTGACGGCGGAGCAGATCGCCGAAAAGCGCAAAAAGAAGGCCCCGGCCTACCGTCTCATGGTGCCCGATGAGGACATCACCTTCACCGATGGCTGTATGGGCCCCCACACCGAGAACCTGCTCCGCGACTGCGGGGATTTCTACCTCCGCCGCGCCGATGGCGTGTTTGCCTACCAGCTGGCTGTGGTGGTGGACGATGCCCGCATGGGCGTGACGGAGGTGGTGCGGGGCGCGGACCTGCTCTCTTCCACCGCCCGGCAGCTCTATCTCTATCGTCTGCTGGGGCTGAAAGCGCCGCAGTTCGCCCATTGTCCGCTCCTGCTGGCTCCCGATGGCCGCCGCCTGTCCAAACGGGACGGGGACCAGAGCCTGGAAAACCTCCGGGCAAAGTATACGGCACAGGAGATCGTGGGCAGGCTTGCCTTTGCCTATGGTCTCCAACCTGAACCGGCTCCCCGCACCCCGGAAAGCCTGATCCCAGACTTTTCCTGGGACAAGGTGCCCAAGCAGGATATCTACCTGCCGGAAAATCTGTTTTAAGCAAACCCACGATTTTTGCCATGCCTGTGCAAAGATCGTGGGTTTTTTCTTTACAAAAAAACAATCTATGGTAAAATATAACTAGAGATTTTGCCGAAACAGAAAGGAGCCTGTTATGCGTAAAATGTTAAAAGCGTCGAGTTTGTTGATCTGTGCAATGCTTTTGTTCAGCGCATGTGCAAGCTCTTTGAATCTGGGACCGGGACCTTTCCGTTCGGAAATGCAGGATGTTTTCGTTCAGCAGACGACACTTACGGTTCCGGCCAGTCACGCCGAGCATGGGGAGGATTATGTCATTGAGTGGCAGGACCCTGTGATGGAGCAGCACGTCCGGAAATGGCTTGACCGCCCGAAGGGGGATATCTATCACAGCGATGTCTGGGATTATCAGCGAGTCTCGATAAATTCCGGAACCGGCGTAGGGGATCTCATCGTCAAGGATGCAACGGACGGGGTGGACATTGGGGGAAACGTCAGCAGCAATGAGCAGCTGGCAGCCTGCGCAGTCAGCGTAAAGGGAACGTATGATCCGGTGGCCTCTCTGGCAGATCTGCGGCATTTTGACAGCTTGCAGGTATTGTCGGTCAATAATAGAAGGGGAGCCCCACCCATTACAGATCTGACAGGTCTGGAAGAATGCAAAAATCTGATGCTTTTGAGTGTGCCCAGTGTGGAGAGCAGCGCATTCCCGACCTTTGCAAAGCTGGATTCCGTGGTAAAGCTGGAATATGGCAGTGACGAGATCCGGGCGAATGTCAATGTCTCCGATCTTTCGGCACTGGCGCAGATGAAGTCGCTGAAGATGCTGTGGATCACCGGCAGTGAGGTCGATCTGGCCCAGCTGGCCGGAGCTGACTTGCGGGTCCTGAGACTGGATGTGACCCGGATCGGTTCGCTGGAACCGCTGAAGCAGATGGAAAATCTGAGCTTTCTGCAGCTGTGCCAAGGGCCGGAGATCGACAGCTTTGCCCCGCTGGCGGAGAGCAGTGTGCAGTATCTGAGTATGTCCCTCTCTCAGGGTGCACAGGAAACCTACAAGGACATGGATTATACCCCTCTGACCCAGATGCCGCAGCTGATCTGGCTGGATCTGACCAACAACATCACGTTTGATACGGAAACCTGCAAAAAACTGCTGGCAAACGATACGGCCCTGAAATATCTGAAAATTTCCTATACATCAGCGGCCAAAGATGCCGAAGAGCTGGATACAGCGCACCTGAAAGAGTTCACTGCCCCGGCTCCGTAATGCCCCAAAATGCAAAACACCCATGCCAGCGCCGGCATGGGTGTTTTTCAATGCAGATTCAGAGCCGCTGGGGGATCCGGCTCTCGCTGCGTTCCAGTGCGGTCATGCCGGTATCCAGCGCCATGGCCAGCAGGATGCCCAGCAATACATCAATGCAGCTGTGTTGCTTGAGCAGAACGGTGGACGCAATGATGGACATACACAGTACCGCCGAAGCAGGCCGCATCCAGCGGCGGCCCGGCGTTTCAAAGATGCGGCTGCGGTAGTAGGCCATCATCAGGGTGACGGAGTTGAACACATGGATGGAGGGGCAGACATTGAGGGGCGTGTCGGTGGCATAGAGCATCCGCACGGCCTGAGCAAAGAGGTCGCTGCCGTACACCCGGTAGGGCCGCAGGTCCAGCCCGGTGGGCAGGATGACATAGCAGGCCAGCGCAATGGTCATGCCCGCAAACAGAGGCAGGCAGAGCCGCCAGAAGTCGGCCCGGGGCGCTTTCCACAGCAGGTAGAACAGGGTGAACGGGATCCACAAAAACCACGCAAAGTAGGGCACGATGGCATATTTGCAAAAGGGGATCAGGTCGTCCAGATGGCAGTGCACCAGAACATCGGGCACGGCAATATGGACTTCGAGCCAATGGAACGCCGAAAGGTAAAACAGGAGATAAAACGCCATGAACGAAACGGGATGGCGGGAAAACCAGTTGCGCATGGAACACACTTCCTTTTCTGGAATGGGGGCCGCAGCCCCGCCTAAAGTTCTTTGCAGCGTATGATTATACCGCGCAAAGACGAAGAAAACAAGACAAAAAGCTGACAAAATCGTGAACACATCCGCGCGGAATTTGGTATGCTTTGGGGAAGCGGATGCAGGGGAGAGAAGCTTCTGCCTATTGATACGAGACAGGATGCGGGTTTCCTGCACAAAAAAGGCCCTCCCCGCAAAAACTGCAATGGCGGAGAGGGCCGGATATACGGAAACTCAGATCACCTTTTGTTCCATCCACCTGCCGCGGACAAAGCGGACGCAGAAGAACAGCGAGCGCATGGCCCAATCCAGGAACATGCCCATCCAGATGAACAGCAGGCCGCAGTGGAACTTAAGCACCATCAGGTAGCAGAAGGCCACCCGGAACACCCACATGGAGATAACGCTGACCGTCATGGTAAAGGCGGCATCTCCGGCGGCGCGCAGGATGTTGGGCAGGGTGAAGCTGGAGGGCCACAGGATCAGCGATACAGCGTTGAACCAGACCATCAGCTCCAGTGCCATGCCGTAGGCCTCCGGTGAGAGGTTGAACCAGGAGAGCGCCAGCTTGTTCAGGAAGAACAGGCCGGAAAGGTTCATCAGCCAGTCCCCGGCGTAGGCGGTCAGGAGCAGCAGGCGGGAATAGCGCTTGGCCTGCACCTTTTCCCCGGCACCCAGACACTGGCCCACAACGGTCAGCGCACCGATGCCCACGGCGGAGGCGGGCACGTTCAGGAAGCTGGAGATGTTGCCTGCCACGGCGTTTGCCGCAATGGCGGCGGTGCCCAGCGTGCTGGTCAGGCTGGAGACCGACAGCTTGCCGATCTGGAACATGCCGTTCTCGATGCCGGCGGGGATGCCGACTTTCAGGATGCGCTTGATGAGGTCGAGGTCAGGCTTCAGGTCGGTGAGGTGGTCGATGCGCAGCGCACAGTCCGGCTTCTGCAGCAGGAACATCACGGTGAAGCAGGCGATCATCCGGCTCACGAGGCTGGCGGTGGCCGCACCCATCACGCCCATGCCGAACCTGTAGATCAGGATGGCGTTGCCGCCAATGTTCACCACGTTCATCACCAGGCTGGAAAGCATACTGATCTTGCTGTTGCCCTGGGCGCGGAACAGGGCCGCACCGGCGTTGTACACGCCAATAAAAGGATAGCTCAGGGCCGAGAGCAGAAAATAGGTCTCGGCGTAGCGCATCACATCCGCGTCAATGGAGCCGAAGATGCCCCGCAGGATGGCGTGCCGCCCCACCGCCACGATGACGGCGGTGACCACACTGAGCGAGATCATAATGAACATGATCTGGGCGGCACTGGCCTTGGCCCGTTTGGGCTCCCGGTGGCCGATGTACTGGCTGGCGACCACTGCGCCGCCGGTGGCCAGTGCGCTGAGCAGCTGGATCATCAGCACGTTGAAGGAATCCACCAGGCTCACGCCCGAAACGGCGGCTTCGCCCACCGAGGAGACCATCAGGGTGTCCGCCAGACCGATGGAGATGCTGAGGGCCTGCTCTGCCACCAGCGGCAGGAAAAGTGAAATGAGCTGTTGACGGTTGAACAGCGGTCTTGATGTGGTCGATGCGTCTGTCATGGTGTCCTCCCTTGGCGCGTGGATTCAAACACACCCATGATAGCGCGGAATGACGTGAAAATCAAGATGTTGTATCCAACAAACCTGAAAATCAGGCAAACTCTTTGCTGGGGGTCAGGCTGGTGCCGTAATAAACGATGTAGTCGTAGGGGATCTGGGGGTTGTATGCGGCCAGATCGCCGTACTTGGCCAGAATGTCATCTCGGTGTCGGGCGCGATCCGCAGGCCGCCCACCTCGATGTCATGGTCCGAAACGTTCCGCACCGAGAGGAAGGAGTGGCCGCTGGAATTGATGGAGGCATCGCCCCGGTCCTCGGCCCGGGCGTAGACGCGCAGCAGGGCCACGGCACCCTCGGCGGGTTCTGCACCGTAGGCCTGCATGGCAGATCTATGGTCGGCCTGTTCAAAATCGTAGGGGCCGCCGGTGCTGGTGGTAAAGCCGACGATGTTGCGGATCTGATCCTCAAGGGGGCTTACGTCGGTGATGACACGTTCGTCCTGGGGGGCGGGCGTGGCGGCGGGAGCCTCGGCCAGCGCGGCGGTGCTGCCGGACACGCACAGGGCCAGCGTCAGGCAGAGGGAAAGGGCGCGGAGCAGCTTTTTCATGGGGTAACCTCCAAAGAGAAAAAATTCAGGTCAAGGATAGACGATTTTTGGGACGCTGTCAAGAAAAAGATGTCTGCCGCCTTTACCCCCGGTGCCGGTTGTGTTAAAATGGAACTGGCAGCTGTGCCCGGTGGTTTGGGGCATGGGGCCGATCGGAAGGTAAATGAATCTGACCCAGAGAGGGGAACAACCTATGCCAAAAGAAGCACACAAGGTCGTGGTCATCGGGCACCGCAACCCCGATACCGATTCCATCTGCTCCGCCATTGCCTATGCGGAGCTCAAAAACCGCACCAGCACGCTGGTCTGTGAGCCGCGCCGTGCCGGTAAAATGAATCAGGAGACCGAGTTCGTCCTGAAAAAATTCGGTGTCACGCCGCCCCGGATGTGCACCGACGTGAACCCCAAGATCCGGGACGTGGATTACCGCGAGATGCCGGGCATCCCGGGCTCCACCAGCCTGCGCCGCGCATGGAAGATCATGCGCGACCAGCAGATCGACACCCTGTCCATCACCAGCGCGGACAACGAGCTGGAGGGCATCATCACTGTGAAGGATCTTGCCACCGCCAACATGGACGTGTTCGATACCGCGGTGCTGGCCAAGAGCCGTACCTCTTATAAGAACATCCTTGAAACGCTGAACGGCACCATGGTGGTGGGCAATGCCGACGCGGTCTGCACCACCGGCCACATCAAGATCGGCACCGCCACCCCCGAGATGCTGGAAAGCAGCGTGGAAAAGGGGGATATCGTCATTCTAAGCAACCGGTACGAAAGCCAGCTCTGCGCCATTGAAAAGGAAGCCTCCCTGCTCATCATCTGCAATGGGGCCAAGGTGGGCCGCACCATCCAGCGCATTGCCGATGAGACCGGCGTTGCCATTATGACCACCCCCGTGGATACCTACGCGGCGGGCAAGCTCATCAGCCAGTGCGCCCCCATCTCCTATTATATGACCCGGGACAACATCCTCAAATTCACCCTCGTCACCCCTGTGGCCGATGTGCTGCGGGTGATGGCAAAGGTGCGCCACCGCTATTTCCCCATCCTCGATGAGGAAGGCAAATACTGCGGCATGGTCAGCCGCCGCAACGTCATTGCCCTGCGCAAGCGGCGCATCATTCTGGTGGACCACAACGAGGCCACCCAGGCCGTGGAGGGCTTTGATCAGGCCGAGATCCTGGAGATCATCGACCACCACCGCATCGGCAGTCTGGAGACCAGCGGCCCGGTCTACTTCCGCAACCAGCCCGTGGGCTGCACCGCCACCATCATCACCCAGATGTACGATGAAAACGGTGTGGACA
>OFMT01002574.1_pt1 | contig 10523 bp, 9 predicted proteins | sample 1541891 | NCBI WGS metagenome assembly OFMT01 (sample SAMN04209230, study PRJEB22552) | human gut metagenome | biome: gut; material: feces | host: Homo sapiens | place: USA: Oklahoma | reverse complement strand
ATTGAATAAGTATATAAGAATATAAGCATTAGGTTTATCCTAGTGCTTTTTTTATTGCTTATTTTACAAAGAATCTAAATATAAGAAAGGAGAATGAAAGATGGATGATGTTTTGAGAGGATACAATTATTTTGTATCGGAAAAAGAGGTAAAAGCTGAAAGTTGTCATGACGAATTCCTGTCCGACTACAATGTACCAAATCTTACAGTCCCGAAAGACTTTCGAGAGGAGGTATATGTAGCATGATGGTGAATACGAATGTACTGGGACGTGGCAGCAGCCAGTTCCAGCAGAAAAAGGCAAATGAAGCAAAGCTCGGAGCTTATTATACCGATCCAGGTCACTGTGAACGGATAAATAAGCTTTTTTCTTTTTCAGAAGAAGAGGAGACGAGTGTACTTGAACCCAGTATGGGAAATGGTCTGGCTGTTAGACTTGCTACGGGGGCAGACCGAAATGCAAAGATCCGTATCTTTGGTGTGGAGATCAATGCCACAGTTGCCGAAGAACAACAGAAAAATCCGCTGTATGAAAGTGTATTGAAAGCTGACTTTTTGAAGGAAGTATTCATTACAAATAATTGCTTTTCGTTCGTCTTTGCGAATCCTCCTTACATGGATGATTTTGATTACGACAGAGTGGCCGGTGTTAAGGCTAAAAGAACAGAATTATTGTTTCTTGAACGCTGTACATCGTACTTGAAAGCAAACGGAATCCTGTGTTGGATTATTCCACACAGAGTTTTTATTGAAAATTCATATATCGGTTATATGCTTTCACGATATGAAATTCTGTCTGTCTACAAAATGGATGATAAGGAATATCAAAAGTGGGGGCAGGTTGTGATCATTGCAAGGAAAAGACCCTGTAGTATTGGAATTTTCCAAAAGGATAGGGAAGCATATCAGCAGGCGATGGCACTGGAGAATATTGGGTATTTGCCATACGAGGTTGCGGAAGCAGATAAGGTAATTGTTCCGCCATCCGACGCATTAAAGGTCAAGAGTTTCAGGACTATTGTTTTTGACAGCAAGGCCGCCCAGCTTTGGACGGAACAGCACCCAGAGGTACTGGAACCGCTTAATGCAAGGATCAGAGCAGCTACCGGTATTAAAAAAGGAAAAGGCAGGAATTTTTATACACCGCCGAAAGAACCTGGAGCAGCGTCAGTGGCACTTCTTGCGGCGTGCGGAATTGGAAGCGGCTTAGTAGGAAGTGTTGAAGATGGAAACCTGCATCTGCAAAGAGGAAGCGTAAAGGTTGAGAAGGTCAGTACGATTGATGAAGATGGTGAAAGTGCTGTAGAAGTTGAACGCACTTTTTCTGTTACGCGTCAGATTATTATTGAATCTAACGGATCGATCAGGGACATTACCCAAAAAGAAGAAACAGATAAACAAGAAGATGAATAAGAAAGGAGAATGAGAGATATGGCACGAATTGCAGGTCTTGAATTTGAGCCACTTTATCTTATTAAAGATGAGGATGATGTGATGTTGTCAATGCGTTATCGCACAACATCAAATGCTGCTGCAGTTGCAGTAGGTCAAAACTGTGGAGGTACTGGTAGTTCAAGTAATATTGAGTTTAGTTACTGCAGGAAATATGCAACAAAAATTCAGCGCTACCATCACTTTTCAAGTAAGATCATGGGAAATCACAGGGTATTCTATGAAGGTATAATCTATAACGATAAGGTTGATAACGGATTTCTTTTTACTACGGAAAAAAACGTAGTGGAAGATCTTTATGAATATCTGCTTGCTAAATATCCGTTCCCACTGCTGAAAGAATGGAGTAAGTATTTGTTCGCATCTTTGACAGCGGTTGATGCCGTTAAGAAGGTGTATAGTCCTGTGGTAGTTGGAAACGGATTTAATCCTGATGAAAAATGTATGATCATTCATGGTGATCGGGAGATTCCAAGTAATGAACTGTATGTGCTTGATGCGCAGGGAGTAAGTGAAGAAGTACTGAAAGGTGTGATTTCACGTGGTTTGGAAGAGAGAAAGATCTATGTGGATAATGAAACGCATAAGATCATGAAACCTTTGAATATTAAAGGTGTCAATGATTACATGGAGCGGTTTTCTGGAAAGATTTGTGAGTCACTGCGACAGAATAATCTTTTTCCAAAACAGAAGTCTAAACTGAGATCAGTTCCGGGAATGGCACTGTTATCACGGAAGTTATATGCACCGCAGGCGGATAGCACGAACGCTATTGTTGCCTCCATGAAGGCAGGAGATAAGTATGTCTTTGTGTCTGAGGAAATGGGTTGCGGCAAGACAATCCAGGCTTCATCAGCTGTTGAAGCCTACTATAATCAGAAATGGCTTAGACAGCATAAAGGAAAGACACTGAGAGATTGTTACGAATCGGGAGAAGTGGCGTACAGGGCTGTTATTATGTGCCCTTCACATCTGTGTGTAAAGTGGAAACATGAGGTAGAGTCACAGATCCCGGGTGCGAGAGGAATTATCGTAAGCAGCTTGCCACAGCTTGCTGCACTTCGTAAGTTATCTCCTAAAAAACGTAATGGCAAGGAATTCTGGATTTTTTCAAAAGAGATCGCAAAAATGGATACGCATAAGAGACCTGTACCTACAACGGTAGGGAAAAAGGTGCCGGTTATCAGTATTTGTTATGACTGTCTCAAAAATTCCATGAGTGAAGAAAATGAAGGCCACCGAAAGATTCTTTCAAAAAGAAAAGCGTGGGGAGCAGGAGAACTTGCAAATGGTTCTTTCACAAAAAGTCCTATGCTTATCAAGGATGGTATTCCGACATGTGTTACCTGTGGAGGACACAGAGGGCATCTTCTGGAGCTTGAGTATCCTTATACATTTATGGATGAAAAAGGAGAATATCGTACAACCAATGCGTACAAAGGCATGCTTTGTCCGTGCTGCGGTAATCTGCTTCTGCGTAATGGAAGTGCATATGTGCTTCTGAAAAACCGGGTAGAGGAATTTGATAATTATGTTCTTGACATTGGACAGTTTGCGACCAAGGCGGTCGGGAATGAGGTATGTCATGTGTGTGGGACTTCTTTATGGGAAGATAATGTTGCACCTATGAATATTCCTTTAACAGGTAAACCTGCGGTGATCGAAGCAGAACAGGAAATTGTGTTTGATGAAAATGGATTTCCAACATTCGTAGATAAAGAGGTAAAGAAATGGGTGAAGATTAAGGTCTGCCCAGATCATGCGAAAGCAAAACTTGAAGATCCGAAAAAACGAATTTGTTCAAAAGGTTATTATGCCTTAAAGGGTCATGAACAGGAGACTGTGGCGGTGAAGGGTGTTGGTACAGAATATGCATACTCTCAAAGAGAATATGGACCAAGAAGATATTCCACAGCCCGCTATGCAAAGAAGTATCTGAAAGGGTACTTTGATATTCTGATTGCAGATGAGTGCCATCTGTATGAGGGAGACAAGACGGAGCAGGCTATAGCGCTTCATTGTCTGATGAAAACGGTGGACTTTTCAATGCTTCTTACCGGTACGCTTACAAATGGTACTGCAAGTTCGCTGTTTAACATCCATTTTATGTGTAACCCTGCACGAATGAAGGAACTTGGTTTTGAACTTAATGCTGAATCTGCAAGGAGATTTGCGGAAAACTATGGCGTTGTAGAAAAGAAGTTCATGTGCAGTGAAAGCGGAGATGGCAGTTATAATGCACAGGGACGAGGGCAGCAGCTTGGCAGGGAAACTATTAAGCCGGGCATTTCGCCTATTGTATATCCGGATATACTGCTTGATCATACAGTGCAGCTTAACATTGCGGATATGTCGAATAAGCTTCCGCCACTTAATGAGTATGTTGTGCAAGTAGATATGGACAGGGAGCAGGAAGACGGCTACCTGAAAAATATTGAAGCAATTAAAGATGCCATAAAGGACAGGAATTTTGGCGTTGGAAAAGGTCTTATGGGTAAGATGCTTCAGCTTGGATTATCTTATCCAGACAAGCCATATGGCAGGTCAGACGTTTATAGTCTGCGTGTTCCAGACTGGCTGATCGTATCGCCTGACAATCTTGAACAGTATGCATCTGTAGATGTACTTTTACCGAAGGAAGAAAAACTGGTAGAAATTGTCCGTAAGGAAATTTCGGAAGGCAGACAGGTGTTTGTTTACACCGAGTATTCCGGAAGTGAGGAAACAGGCATTGATGACAGGCTCCAGGAGATTATAGAATCTCATTGCAATCTGCGGGGGCAGGTATCGGTGCTTAGATCAAGAAGTGTCAAGGCAATCGACAGGGATGAATATATCAAGAAGAACGCTGACAAAGTAAAGGTCTTTATCACAAACTACAGAAATGTAGAAACGGGTATTGATTTTGTTGGGGAATATGAAGGGCGAAGATATAACTACCCTACGATTATATTCTTCCAGACAGGTATGTCTCTTAGTTCTGTCTGGCAGGCATCAAGACGTCATTACCGCCTTAATCAGACGGAAGAGTGTAGAACATATTATTTGTGTTATAAAAAAACATTCCAGCTTGATATATTGGAGATGATGTCTAAAAAGATTTCTGCTGCAAGTGCTATTCAGGGTAATTTTTCCGAAAGTGCACTTGAAAATATGGCTGGTACGGATGATCCGGCAGTAATTCTCGCCAAGAAGATCGCAAAAGGTCAGACAGGTGGGGATGTGGATGGTACGGAGATTGAGGATCAGCTGTCTATGAGCAGAAAACTGGCTATTGAGGCTTGTGATGAATCTCAGTTTATCGGAGACGAGCCTGTGACATACTACGATATCATGGGCGATGGTGCAAGTTATCAGTCAGCTTTGAACATTGAAGAGGAAGAAGTAACTGCAGCATGTGTTCCAAGCAGTCCCGCTGCAAATACAAATGAATTTTCAAGTAAAAGCAATGAAGAGCTGCTTGCAGCTGTTGGTAGTTTCTTTGAGCAGATGGCAGTTGTTGTCACTGAAGAAGAAGCGAAAAAGGTAAAGAAGAAAACAGCGCGTCCTATGGTTGGACAGGTAGCCCTGTTCTCATTTTAAAAACTGAATATGGAAATGGAGAGTGCGGACTTGCACTCTCTGAAAAATAAAAACAAACAAAAAAGGAGAATGCGATAATGATGAAAGTGAATGTAAAAAATGAAACTATGGTAAGAATTATGGAGCTTATTGCTCCGCTTTCTGGCACTGGTGATGCAATGATCAAGGTTGATTTTGGTGTGGGTGTTACAAAGAATGAAAATATTCCAGCTGTCATGAATAATAAAATTAGTCTGACAAACGGTGTGGAGCAGGTTGAGGTCGGTTTTTTTACGACAATTCCACAGGAGATCGAAAAACCATTGGAAGAGTGTAGTTTACTGAGCCCGCTTGAATCCAGCGTATTTAAAGCAGGTGATTTCGTTTCTGTCTGCAATGTACTTACTTCTTATGGAAGTGACATTTCTATCGAGACGGATTCTGCAAAGGCTACAGTAGCCATCGACGGTGTAGCGGAGTTCCCTTTATATAAAGCAGATGGAACTAGCATGAAAGCACTGATCCCGCACAGAAATAATTCACAGTGTTATGAAAATCATGATACGGAAGTAATGACCCTGCGGTTTGCAGCTTCCGACCTGTCATCTATGATCAAGTCTGAGATGCCTCTTACAAAGAAAATTAATATGGAGGCATTACGTTACTACCGGATTACTGTAAAAGATATTCCGGTAGAGACAGTGACAGTTGAGAAGGATGGCGTTTCTAAGACACTGCCGAAATACAATGCAGCAGTTACGATGTGTCTGACAAATAGTTATTCTTTTGCCAAGGTTGGCTGCAAGGTATTTGCTCATAAGGGCACGGGTAATGATCTTAAAAAGAGAGTGTCTGCCGCTAAGGATGTTGAAGATCCGGTCATTTCATTCGCAAAAGAGGGAGATGATGTGGTTCCACAGATTATTCCTTTTAAAGAATATGAGAAAAAGTACAAAGAAGACCGTAAAATCGATAATTTCCAGTTCGGTGTTCCTTGTGATGTGATGGATACCATCGTTAAGCTGGCAGGTACAGATCCGGATGATTATGTTGATATCGCCATTGGAGTGAAATACATCCAGGTGTTTATGCGTAAAATCGGATTTATCTACACTGCTCCGCAGAAGCCGCTTATCGGTGCGCCGGATTTTAGTACTGCCTGCGGAAACCTTTTTGAGTTATCAGGAAGGGAAGGTTCTTATATCGAATTTGATTCCAAAGATCTTGTAAATACAATGAAGCTTATGAGCCTGTATGACAAGGATGATCTTGTAAAAAGAATGCCGCTTATCATTGAACTGACAGGTGGGGATATCACCGTGATGCGTGGCGAGGCCAAAGCAGTGATCAAAGGAATCAAGAATGAATGCAAGATTGAGAACAAAGTGTATGGTCTTGATCCATCCTATATCGGCTGCATTTTAGCAGCTGTTCCGGCAGGAACGATGAGAGTGACTTATGGTATTGAGAAACCGGCAATGAATTTCACGAAAGGAGATATGAAACCTTCTGCTGAATGCGACGGTATTTTGGTATGTGGTCTTGAAGATGTTAACAAAACAATCAGTGAGATCAAAGCCTCTTACGAAAAAGAGCAGGAAGCAAAAGCAAAGAAAGAAGCCGAAAAGGGTAAAGACAAGTAATTTGTCTGTACTTTAAGGCGGTTTTGTATAAAGTTTTATACTTTTCTATTAAGAAAGAAGCTGTCCGGGGAGGTATCCTCGGCAGCTTCTTTTTATGCATTTTGAATTACTTGGTACATGAAAAAAGTAATTATACACAAAAACAAACATGTCTAATTGGTTATAATTCCCAAATTTAGCATAGAAAAGTATAAGGCTTTACACTAAACACGTAAAAAACTGTACATTAGTGTAACAATTTACACAAATATCAGTTTTGTATAAAGTTTTATATTGAAAAAATATTGTACTGGGTGAAAAATGTATAAAGATAGACAAAAAATGGCAGGTTTGCCTATTTTTATACATTTTTCACGATACAGGAAGATCAAAATTGAATTGGAGAAGTTATGGGAGTTCTGGCAAGTGTTGTACGAAACTATGCAACTTATTTTTCAACTAATGACGCCGAATTTAAGGCACAAGATAGAATCGTAGATCTTAGTAATGGCGGGTATAACTTTTTGATTGTTGTCGGCGCATTTGTAGCGGCTATATCACTGATTATAACTTTTATCTCATTTATGCTTGGCAATAGTCAGAAGATTTCAGAAGGAAAACAACGAATTTTAATGATATGTGGACTGACAATTTTTCTCTTTGCCGCTGGAGGTGTGATTGCAGCAGTATTTGGGATTGGCAAAGGAATTGGCTTTTGACGGGATAGCAACCATGAAGTGGTTTCTATAAAAATAATGACAAAGGAGGAGTAAGGGAAATGAACAACATGGTATTGATGGCACAGAATGCTTTTTTGTTTCTGGCGACTGAAGGGACGGCTTTTGATCCAAAGGTTGTAACGGGTCATAAGACAGGGACAGCTTTTGATAGTATTGCTGATTCAGTTAAGGCTGGCGGTAACAGTATAATTTATATTCTGCTTCTTGCTGCGGCGCTGATTGGAGCAGTCGGTCTTATCATTGCTTTCATTCAGATCATGGCTGGTGGCTCAAACACGAAATCGAATGCAAAGGGAAATCTCTTATGGATCATCGTGGCTATTGTTGGTGCAGCTGCGTCTGTGGGATCAATTAGTGCACTTTTCGCGATTGGACAAGGTCTTTTCGGTGGTGGTTCATCAACTGCTGCAGCAGGTATTATCATGCCGATGCTGCATAGTTACTTTTAGTGTTTATAACAAAATATACCTATGCATCCTTAATAGATGCATAGGTAGCTTTTGTTTTTTTAGGAGAAAAATTATGATTTTGTTGTCTATAGGAAATCCATGGGACTACCTAAACGGGACAAGCTATGCTTTTGGGATTGATGCGGGTGGTGCAAACAAGGCGGTAGGCGGTGTATATAACCTGTTTTATGTTGGAGTGGCCGGTCTGACCATTGTTCTTATTGTTGCAGCCATTGTCGGCATGATAGCAGCATCTTCTCCCCAGGCATTGTCGCAGGGTAAAGAAACTTTGAAGAAGAGGTTTTTGATTCTTCTTATATTAGGATGTGCATCCGGGTTTTTGACGTTTGTAATGACTATTTTTAACAATATATTCGGAATTTCGTAAAGGGAATGTAATGAAAATTTATATACAAAAGGAGATTAGAAATCATGGCGTTAGGGGAGTACAGACCACCAAATCAAATAAATAATGATGAAGATAAATACTGGAAGTTTACGAGGATCCAACTTTTATACGGAGTTGCAGGATTACTTTTGGGGTTGCCGGGACTTTTAATCGTTAGTGCCTTTGGAATTGTTATTTTAAAAATTCTGGCGATTGTATTTACGCTGATCTTCATAGCGGTTGGGATTGCTATTGGAGGATTTAACATACCGCAAACAAAATACCTGGCAGGCGGTGGATTACGGATGGACAAGTACTTATTTCGTAAGTTCAAAAAGAAATTTTTAAAAAGAAATCACATTCTTTATACAAAAAATATAGACAGGGACAAGTTTGTCAGCTACCGCCCGGCATCAAGAAATGACGGGAATAAGTCGGGTATCGCTTTATTTATGGAAGATTTTAAATCTATGTTTGGGGGTGAATGATCATGTTTTTATCAAGAGTTACATTTTATCTTACGATTACGCTGATTTTGTTATTGATGCTTACGGTTGTAGGAATAGTTTTATTTATCCTGATCAACCGCAGGAAAACGTCTATATCAGAAGTTTATTATGACTCATTCGAGAGACATGATTCTCTCGAATATCTAAAATTCGATTCTATTGTTTCATGTCCGGTCGATGGACCGTTTAAAGGGATGGGTGTCATGGTAATCGATAAAAACACTTTTGTTTCTGCCATATCTGTGACAGGTTATCCTTTCTTCCGGGCATCTTATGATACACAGGTTAATACGATAAATGCATTTATCTCCATGATGGATTCCCTGGAAGATCCAATATCCCTTCGCCAAACTGTTAAGGCTATTGATATTTCACACAACATTGATGAACATAAGAAGCTGGTTGATAAATTCCAAAAAGAAATCAGGGATTTAGACTTTCAGATACAGACTCTTATCGATGATGCAGAGGACTATCTGGACGAAAATCCGGAGCTGTCGGCAGAATATGTAGACCGGGCAGAAACTCTTCGGGCTATCATGCAGCGCAAACAGCGTCAGCTCGATGAAACGCAGGAAATGATTGATTATATGACCAGTATTTCTGTAGACAGTGGTGATACGAAAAAGGTTCAAAACATTGTCTTTTCCTATACATATGATGGATCCCAATTTACGACACAGCTTAGTCAGGAAGAGATCTGCATGGAGGCCTTTACAAAACTTACAAGTAAAGCATCTAACCTTATTTCTTCAATATACAGGACAGGAGGATCTGCCAAGGTGGAGACGGCAGAAGGATTGGCTGATCTGTTCTACAGACATATGCATCCTGTGACAAGTGATGAGGTGTCTATTAAGGAACTGCTTGAATCTGATCTGGATTCACTGTTTGTAACAAGTGATTCACTGCTTGATATTATCAGGGAAAAACTTACAAGCGAACAGCTTACGGAAATGATGAATGTTTTGCAGCAGGAGCTGGCAGAGAAAGAAAAACGGCAGCGTCTGATGAGCGAGAGGGCAGAAATGGACCGTGTGGAGGCGCTTACAGAGATTGCAAAATCGCAGATTAGTCCAGCAACAGAGTAGGAGGAAGCAATGACTACGAAATTATCAACTATAGAAATTTTATCAGAATACAGGCTTTTGTTTTTCGCGACTTTTTTGTTCATATTATTCATGCTGTTTGTTGTTTTGTTAGTGCAGCTTATAAAGAAGGTCAGGGAATATCTGGAAGATAAGCGAAATGAACTTACAAGAGAAGAGGCACTGCAGCTCAATTATGAAAAGATAGCAGAAGAAGAAAAAGAAGGAGTTCTAAGAAGGATCATTGCTCCGGATGCAGTAAACCCGGGACCGGATGATCATCTGATTATTTACGACAGTATTCATAAGGTATACGTGCGAAGCTTGACGGTCAGCGTAATGTCAAAGCGTGTAAATTTTGCTGAGACTTTTCAGGGACTTTATGATTTCCCAAACTGTACATCAACGACATTTATTGAGCCTATCGACGAAACCACAATGGGAAAGAAGCTGGATAAGCATCTGGTTGTACTTGAAGCTGAATTTATTACTGCAAACGGAGATTCTAACAGACGTAGAAAACTGCAGAGTATGTATTCAGAAACAAATTCATGGGCTGCTGAGGTGGAAACCGGAAAGAATAAATTCTTCCGTGTAGGCTTTGTTTTCAGTTTATATGCAAAGAGTCTTGAAGATTTAACAAAGCAGTCTGACAGCTTCCGTCATATTGCAAGGGATAAAGGACTTGATGTGTCAGCCTGTTCGTTCGTGCAG
>OFMT01002569.1_pt1 | contig 10546 bp, 8 predicted proteins | sample 1541891 | NCBI WGS metagenome assembly OFMT01 (sample SAMN04209230, study PRJEB22552) | human gut metagenome | biome: gut; material: feces | host: Homo sapiens | place: USA: Oklahoma | reverse complement strand
ACGATGATCTGGGTCAGGAAGTTGATGGGATCGCCGAAGTCAGCGCCCCAGCCCATGTGGACGAAGCTCTGCAGCTTGGGTGCCACGACCTCCTTCATGGTGGAGGACACGAAGGTGTTGATATCCAGCACGATGAAGTCATCGCCGAAGCTGTCGGTGAAGCACTGCTTCAGCACGGTTGCGCTGTCCAGAGCGGAGGTGGAGCCAGCCAGAATGTAGTAGGAGCAGTGAACAGGGAAGGTGACACCAATGGCGCTCAGCTCTTCCATGGCCTGCTTCTTCAGCTCGGTGATGTCGCCGTTGTTGGCGCGCAGGCGCTTCATGGTCTTGCCATCGTAAGTCTCGCCGTCCAGACCCATCTCCTTGGCCACCAGGTTGGTGTAGTCGGTGCCGTCAGAGGTGTAGCACAGGCCCTTCATGGTGAAGAAGTCGTTCTCGCACTTCAGGGGATTGATGGGGTTGTAACGGGCGAAGAACTTGTTCAGCACCATGCCCTTGGAGAAGCACTGACGGAACGCCTTGTTGGCAATGGCCTTGTTCCAGTTCTCATCGGGGGTGCCATCGGTGTTCTTCTTGTCGTAGTTGAAGATGAAGCAGTAGCTGAACTTCTTGGCACGCTTCTCGCACAGCTGCTGATTGTACTCGTTGGAAGGATCGGACTGAATGGTGGTGATGTTGCTCTCGCCCAGGTCCACCTCGTCCAGCTCGCGGCTCTGATACAGCTGCAGGCTGATGGAACCGTCGCTGATCATGGTGACGGTGAAGCGCTCAAAGCGGCTGACGTTGGCAGCATCGTAGTAGTTGGGGTTGGGGATGTAGCTCTTGGTGTTGCCCTGGATGTACTCCTCCACCACATAGGGTCCGTTGTACCACATGGTGGTGTTGTCGCAGCTCCGGAAGCCATCGACACCCAGCTCCTCGATCAGAGCAGGAGCCACGGGGTAGAAGCTGTTGTAGGCGGCAACGGTATCAAAGTAGGGGCAGGCGCTGGGGCAGGTGAACACCAGAGTGTAATCATCCGGAGCCTCAATGCCCACACCGGCAGCCAGCATGTCCTCGTAGGTCATGTCAGCGGCAGCGTCACCGGCTTCCTTGGTCAGCTCGTAGTACTCGTAAGCGCCCACAATGGTATCGTTGGGCATGGAGGTGTTGTTGGCTTCGTTCTTAATGGCATTCATCACCCATTCAAAACCAACCAGGAAGTCCTTGCTGGTCAGGTGAGCCTTCACCTCACCGTTGCAATCCACCCAGTCCACGTCGTCCCGCAGGTGGAAGGTCCAGACGGTGGCATCCTCATTGTGCTCCCAGCTGGAAGCGATGGCGGGCACCACCTTGCCGTAGCGGTCAAAGCTCAGCAGGCCGTCCCACAGGTTGGTGACCACGTTGGCATCTTCAGCCTTCTGGGTGTACAGCATGTTCCAGCTTTCCAGCTCACGATTGCCGCTCTCAAAGGAGATGAACTCCTTCAGGGGGGTAGCGCCGGTGGAGTTGGGGGCAGCAGCGCCGCTGGCGGCAGCACCATTGCCGGTGTTGTTGGACTTTTCGCCGCAGGCTGCCAGCAGGCTGGCGGCACCCACAGCACCTGCACCCTTCAGGAAGGTGCGGCGATCAAAATTGAAGCTCATTGGATGATCCTCCCAGATCTTGCGCGGACAGAGCCGCGCGTTTTTCCTTTTCCTAAACGCAGTGAGGCTGTCTGCCTTTCCAAAAAGTGCACAGGAAAGACAAAAGTCGCACCACGGTATATTTTAGCACTTTACTGGAAAGAAGTCAATCCGCCACAGCATAGAATTGGAAACAAAACGGTGACAAACACTTTCATGGAAAAAGGATGTGAAAAAAATTACTATAAAATGGAAAGAACTGTATATCTGTGAAGAACAGGCGAAAGAGAGAAACTGTTCACGCTGTGCGCACAGAACAGCTATCTTTTTTCACAAAAACATGATACAATAAAGTGTATCTGTATCAATAAGGAGCGCACCATGAAGAAACTGACCTCGATGTACAAACGCTACATGTTCCACCCCATTTTATATAAGACCGTGACCCGCACCTCCATTGTGGCCGTGCTGATGCTGCTGTGGCAGCGCTATGTCAGTGATGGCACGTTTACCATCTGGGAGGCCCCGGGCTTTCTGTGCGGCGTGGTGCTGCTCATCTGGGCCTGGGTGGACTACCTGCGGCTGGATGGCGTGACCATCCACCATCTGCTGGAGGAATTCAAGGGGATGGGCAAGCGGCAGAAAAAGATCCACTCCACCCGCTCCATCATCGACTATGCGGATGAGAAGATCGTCTCCTTTGAGGAGCTGGAACCCGAGGAGCGCACCTATTGCAGCCTGCTCTCCAATCTGGTGCTGGGCCTGCCGCTGGTCGCTGCTGCGCTGATCGCCAGCGCACTGTAAGGGGGCCGCGGCATGGAACAAGAACACAAGCAGCTGGTCATCGGCATTCTGGCCCATGTGGACAGCGGCAAGACCACCCTTTCCGAGGCCCTGCTCTACGGCACCGGCACCATCCGCAAGCTGGGCCGGGTGGACCATAAGGATGCCTTTCTGGACACCGACGCGCTGGAAAAGGCGCGCGGCATTACCATTTTCTCCAAGCAGGCCCTCTTCACGGCGGGCAATACCGATTTTACCCTGCTGGACACCCCGGGCCATGTGGATTTTTCCACGGAGACCGAGCGGACACTGCAGGTGCTGGATTATGCGGTGCTGGTCATCAGCGGCACCGACGGCGTGCAGAGTCATACCGAGACGCTCTGGCGGCTGCTGCGGCGGTATCACATCCCCACCTTTGTGTTCGTGAACAAGATGGACCTGCCCGGCTCGGGCAGGGAAGCGCTTCTGACCCAGCTGAACCGTCGGCTGGGGGATGGCTTTGTGGATTTTGGGGCAGAGCAGGCCGACCGGGACGAGGCGCTGGCTCTCTGCGATGAGCGGCTGATGGAGACGATGCTGGACCGGGGAAGCCTGACCGATACCGACCTCATCCCCGCCATTGCCCGGCGGCATGTGTTTCCCTGCTGGTTTGGCTCAGCCCTGAAGCTGCAGGGGGTGGACGCGCTGGTGGAGGGCCTGGACCGCTATACCCGCCCGGCCCCCGCGCTGGAAGCCTTCGGGGCCAAGGTGTTCAAGGTGAGCCAGGATGAGCAGGGAAACCGCCTGACCTGGCTGCGGGTGACCGGCGGCGCGCTCAAGGTGAAAGCCCAGATCACCGGAGAGGTCGACGGGGAGCCGTGGGCCGAAAAGGCCAACCAGCTGCGGCTCTACTCCGGCGCAAAGTTTACGCTGGCGGAGTGCATCGGCCCCGGCCAGGTGTGCGCCGTTACCGGCCTGACCAAAGCCCGCCCGGGCGAGGGTCTGGGGGCGGAACGGGACAGCGACCTGCCGGTGCTGGAGCCGGTGCTGAGCTATCAGGTGCTGCTGCCCGAGGGCGCGGACGTGCACGCCGCGCTGGGAAAGCTCCATCGGCTGGAAGAGGAGGAGCCCCAGCTCCATGTGGTCTGGAACGAGACCCTGGGCGAGATCCATGTCCAGCTGATGGGCGAGATCCAGCTGGAGGTGCTGAAAAGCCTGCTGGCCGAGCGGTACGGGCTGGAGGTCAGCTTCGGACCCGGCGGCATCCTGTATAAGGAGACCATCACCGAAGCCATGGAGGGTGTGGGCCACTACGAGCCCCTGCGCCATTATGCGGAAGTCCACCTCAAGCTGGAGCCGCTGCCCCGGGGCAGCGGGATGCAGTTTGCCGCCGACTGCCGGGAAGAGGTGCTGGACAAGAACTGGCAGCGGCTGGTGCTGACGCATCTTGAGGAAAAGCAGCATCTGGGCGTGCTCATCGGGGCTCCCCTGACCGATGTGAAGATCACCCTCATTGCGGGCCGCGCCCACCTCAAGCACACCGAGGGCGGCGACTTCCGGCAGGCGACCTACCGCGCCGTCCGGCAGGGCCTGATGATGGCAGACCAGATCCACAAGACCCAGCTGCTGGAGCCGTGGTATGCCTTCCGGCTGGAGCTGCCCTCTGACAACGTGGGACGCGCCATGAACGATATCCAGAACATGGGCGGCAGCTTTGACCCGCCCGAGACCGGAGCCGACGGGGATACCACCCTGCTCACAGGCACGGCACCGGCCTCCACCATGCGCAGCTACCCCATGGAGATGGTGGGCTACACCCGGGGCAGGGGACACCTGACCCTGACGCTGGACGGCTACCGTCCCTGCCACAATGCAGCAGAGGTCATCGAGGCTGCGGGCTATGAGCCGGAACACGACCTCGACAACCCGGCAGATTCGGTGTTCTGCGCCCACGGGGCCGGATTTGTGGTGCCCTGGGAGCAGGTGCGCAGCCACATGCATGTAGACAGCGGCTGGGGCAAGACTGCAAAGACCGAGGAAACGGTGCAGGCCCGCCCCCGCCGGATGGCCGCCTACCGCGCTACTTTGGAAGAGGATGCTGAGCTGCTGAAGATCTTTGAACAGACCTATGGGCCCATCAAGCGGGACCCGCTGGCGGCGTTCCGCCCCACCCAGAAGCGGGAACGCCCTGATTTCAACGCCGAGCAGTGGGAGATCCAGCCCGAATACCTGCTGGTGGACGGCTATAATATCATCTTTGCATGGGACGAGCTGAACGCACTCTCCAAAGAGAGCCTGGAAGCGGCCCGCCACAGGCTGATGGACATCCTCTGCAACTATCAGGGCTTTAAGAAGTGCGTGCTCATCCTTGTGTTCGATGCCTACCGTGTGCCGGGCAGCCCCGGCAGCATAGAGCAGTACCACAATATCCATGTGGTCTACACCCGGGAAGCCGAGACCGCCGATATGTTCATCGAGCGTGTCACCCATGAGATCGGCAAGGGCCGCCGCGTCCGCGTGGCCACCTCCGATGGCATGGAACAGGTCATCATCCTGGGCCATGGTGCCCTCCGTGTCTCTGCCCGCATGTTCCATGAAGAGGTGCAGGAGGCGGAGAAGGAGATCCGGAGGTATTTGCAGGGGGAAGGGTAACATCCTCGCCCTCTCCGTCAGCGCTTACGCGCTGCCACCTCTCCCAAAGGGAGAGGCAATGCTGCCTTTACCCAAGACCCGCAATAGGCTCCCCCTTTGGGGGAGCTGGCAAAGCCGTAAGGCTTTGACTGAGAGGGCGAAATCTCACCCGAAAGGAGCCGCCTATGTTCGAAACAACTTCTGATTTTGTTTGGCAGAAGATCCAGCCCCGCCCCCGGGATGCGCATAAGGGGACCTTTGGCTCCGTGCTGGCGGTGGCGGGCAGTGCGTCCTACCGGGGCGCGGCGGCGCTGGCCGTGGAAGGTGCCCTGCGCACTGGGGCCGGCATCGTTACGCTGGCAAGTGTGGAGCCGGTGCTGGCGGCGGTGGCCGCCCGCCTGCCCGAGTGCTGTCTCTGCCCCTGCGAAGCGGGGGCCGAGGGCGGCATCTCGCCCCAGAATATCGACCGCATCCGGCGGCAGAAGGCCTCTGTCCTGCTGGTGGGCCCCGGGCTGGGCTATACGGCCCAGAGCGCGGCCCGTGCTGCCGAGACCCGGGCGCTGGTAAAAACGCTCCTGCCCGGCTTTTCCGGCAGTGCAGTGCTGGATGCGGATGGCCTGAACGCCGCCGCTGACCTGCTCCAAACGGAAAAAATGCTTCATCCTCAAGGAGAACTGATTTTAACGCCCCACCCCGGCGAGATGGCCCGGCTGACCGGACACTCTGCGGCAGAGATCAACGCGGACCGGGAAGGCATGGCGCTGCGCTATGCGAAAGCATGGAATGCTGTGGTGGTGCTGAAGGGGGCACATACCGTCATTGCAGGGCCGGATGGCCGCTGCGCGGTCAATCCCACCGGCAACCCGGGGCTTTCCCGGGGCGGCAGCGGGGATGTGCTGGCGGGCATGACCAGCGCCCTGCTGGCCTGCGGTCTACCTGCCTTTGATGCCGCTGCCTGTGCCGTTTATCTCCATGGTGCAGCTGCCGACCGTGCCGCTGCCCTGCACGGGGAAACCGGGATGCTCCCGCATGATCTGCTGGATGCACTGGGGACCCTGTTTGCCGAAAACGGGCGCTGAGCAAGGGGACGATCCCATCAAAAAAAGAAACGCTTCCTTTCCTCTGGATTTGTGTTATACTGGAGCTATCCAAAACACAACGATCTGCCGGAAAGGAAGCGTTTCTTTTATGGTTCCTGCACTGGAAAAAATCATTGCCGAGAGCGACCGCATCGTCTTTTTTGGCGGCGCGGGGGTCTCCACCGAAAGCGGCATCCCTGATTTCCGCAGCGTGGACGGCCTGTACCACCAGAAGTACGATTACCCGCCCGAGACCATCCTGAGCCACACCTTCTGGGAGGAGAACCCCGAGGAGTTCTACCGGTTCTACCGGGATAAGCTCATTGTGAAGGGGGCAAAGCCCAACGCTGCCCACCTGCGGCTGGCAAAGCTGGAGCGGGAGGGCAGGCTGAAAGCCATCGTCACCCAGAACATCGACGGTCTGCATCAGGCGGCTGGCTCCAAGACCGTTTACGAGCTCCACGGCAGCACCCTGCGCAACTACTGCGTGAAGTGCGGCGCGTTCTACGATGTGGACTTCATTGCCAACAGTACCGGCGTGCCCCGCTGCCCCAAGTGCGGCGGCATCGTCAAGCCGGATGTCGTCCTGTACGAGGAAGGGTTGGACGAGGAAGTGCTCTCCGGGGCCGTGTCTGCCATCCGCAAGGCGGATACCCTCATCATCGGCGGCACCAGTCTGGTGGTCTACCCGGCGGCGGGGCTTATCCGGTACTTCCGGGGCCGCCATCTGGTGGTCATCAACATGCAGCCCACCGGGGCCGATGCGCAGGCCGACCTGTGCATTGCCAAGCCCATCGGTCAGGTGCTGAGCGAGGACGTTTTGTTGGAGGACTGAGATGAAAGCTGTCATTCTGGAAAGCTATGTCATGGAGGAAGGCGACCTCGACTGGTCGGGGGTAAAGGCATTGGTGCCCGATACCACCAGCTATGTCCGCACGGCCTACGAGGAGATCGCCCCCCGCATTGGAGATGCGGACATCGTTCTGCTGAACAAGTGCCGCATGGATGAGGAGATCTTACAGCAGTGCCCGAACCTGAAATGGGTGGGCATCATCGCCACGGGCACCGACAACCTGGATCTGGAAGCCTGCCGCCGCCACGGCGTTGCAGTGGCCAATGTGCCGGGCTATTCTACCTACAGCGTGGCCCAAATGACCTTCAGCCTGCTGCTGGCCATCTGCCAGTGCGCGGAGCGCTACAACCGTGCCGTCAAGCAGGGATGCTGGCAGCTGGATATCCCGGAGAGCATCGGTCTGCTGCCCCAGATGGAGCTCTATGGCAAGACCTATGGCGTTTACGGCTATGGCAGCATCGGGCGGCAGTCGGCCCGCATTGCCAGAGCCTTTGGCATGGAGGTGCTGGTCTGCACCCGCACCGTCCGGCCCGAATACGCCGCTGACGGTGTGGAGTTCGTGGATTATGATACCCTGCTGAGGCGGTGCGATATCCTCAGCCTGCACTGCCCGGCCACGCCCCAGACCCGGGGCCTTGTCAACGCGGAGGCGCTGGCGAAGATGAAGCCCGGGGCCATTCTGCTCAACACGGCCCGGGGCGCGCTGGTGGATGAGGAAGCCGTGGCAGCGGCCCTCCACAGCGGTCAGCTGGGCTTTTACGGGGCCGATGCCTTTGTCACCGAGCCTCTGCCTCAGGAAAGCCCCCTGCGGGCAGAACCCCACGCTATCCTCACACCGCACATTGCGTGGACGACCCGGGAGGCTTTGCAGAACCTGATGGACATTACCACCCGGAACCTGCGCACCTGGCTGGAAGGAAACGGCGAGCACATCGTCAACAGATAAAAAGGAGAGATGAATCATGCAGGCAACCATTCACAACGAATTCCTGACCCTGACCGTGGATACCCATGGTGCCGAAGCAGTCAGCCTGAAAAATGCCGCCGGGCAGGAGATGCTCTGGCAGGCCGACCCAGCTGTCTGGAAGCGCCATGCCCCCATCCTTTTCCCCTGGACGGGCAAGCTGACCGGCGGGGCCTTTACCCATAAGGGCAAGACCTACCCCGGCGGTCAGCACGGCTTTGCCCGGGACGTGGAGCACACCCTGCTCTGCGCCGAGGGCGACACCATCCGGCTGGAGCTGCGCTCGGATGAAAAGAGCAAGGCAGAGCGCTTCCCGTTTGATTTTGTCCTGACCAGCACCTTCCGGCTGGAGGGCAGGACGGTGCACCACACCCTGACCGTCACCAACCCCGCCGATGCCGCCGAGGAGCTGCGGTTCGGCATCGGCTACCACCCGGCGTTCCGCATCCCCTTTGATGACCAGCACACCACCACCGATTACGAGTTCCGCTTCGACCAGCCGGAGAGCCCGATGATCCTGGACGCTTACCCCAACGGTCTGCTGACCGGCAAGTGCGGTTACCGGTGGAAGAACGAGCAGAGCATCCCCCTGACAGACGATCTGTTTGAGAACGACAGCTTCTGCATGGCCGGTCTGCGCAGCCGCACGCTGGGCATCTACGAAAAGGACACCGGCAAGGGAATCGTCTGCAATGTGGAGGGCTACCCCTACACCCTCATCTGGTCGGCTCCGGCAAAGCCGGTGCGCTTTGTCTGCATTGAGCCGTGGCACTCCCTGCCCGGTGCCCAGACCGATCCCCAGGAGTGGAGCCAGCGCGCCGCTGCCGCCTGCCTTGCCCCTGGCCAGACCTGGGAGACCACCCTCAGCACAATGTTTGAGCGCTAAAGCAAAGTTTGGCAAAGAAATGCAGGAACCCCTTGACAGAGGGGACTGCCTTCTGATTTAATTAGAATCGATAAAAGGGAGTAAAGGGCATTCCGCAGGGCCTGCGGGGTGCTGCATGGCAGCGTCATCACGGCAGAAATGCCCGATGTCATGTGTTGGCTTGAGACTTTTGTCACAGACAGAGTGCTGTGGCAGGGGTCTCTTTTTTCTTGCCCGGCACCGGAACACAAGGAGGAAAAATAAATATGGATCTTCTGAACACATTCGCCAGTCTCTTTTCCAATTTTGGGAATCTGACCTGGCAGATGGTGGTGATGTGGGGCATCGGTGCACTGCTCATCTACCTTGCCATCGCCAAAAAGATGGAGCCGAGCCTGCTGCTGCCCATGGGCTTTGGTGCCATTCTGGTCAACCTGCCCCTCTCGGGTGCCATCACGCAGGGGGATACGGTCGGCCCCATCTCTGCATTGTTTGAAGCAGGCATGTCCAACGAGCTGTTCCCGCTGCTGCTCTTCATCGGCATCGGTGCCATGATCGATTTTGGCCCGCTGCTGGAAAAGCCGTGGCTGATGCTCTTTGGTGCGGCGGCCCAGTTCGGCATCTTCTTTACCCTGTTTCTGGCGGGCTTCTTCTTTGACCTGAAGGATGCTGCCTCCATCGCTGTCATCGGTGCGGCAGACGGCCCCACCGCCATTTTCGTGGCCAATACGCTCAACTCCCAGTACCTCGGTGCCATCATGGTGGCAGCCTACAGCTACATGGCGCTGGTGCCCATCGTGCAGCCGCCCGTGATCCGGCTGCTGACCACGCAGAAGGAGCGCCGCATCCGGATGTCCTATGAAAAGGGCAATGTTTCCCAGCTGACCAAGATCCTGTTCCCCATCGTGGTCACGATCATTGCAGGCATGGTGGCTCCGGCCAGTGTGGCGCTGGTGGGCTTTTTGATGTTCGGCAATCTGCTGCGGGAGTGCGGGGTGCTGAATGTGCTGAGCGAGACCGCCCAGAATGTGCTGGCAAACCTTATCACCATCGTGCTGGGCCTGACCGTTGCCGGGCAGATGACCGCCGACAAGTTTGTGCGGCCCGACACCCTGCTCATCCTTGCACTGGGTCTGGTGGCCTTCGTCTTTGACACGGCAGGCGGCGTGCTGTTTGCAAAGCTGCTGAACCTTTTCCGGCCGGAGGGCAAAAAGCTGAACCCCATGATCGGCGCGGCCGGCATCTCGGCCTTCCCCATGAGTGGCCGTGTGGTCAACAAGATGGGCCTGGAAGAGGACAACCAGAATTTCCTGCTGATGTATTCCATCAGCGTCAACGTTTCGGGACAGATCGCGTCCGTCATTGCAGGCGGCCTGATCCTGACCCTGATGGCTTAACGGAGGTGATCGCATGCTTCATCTTACTTCGTGGATGACCACGCTGCCGATGATGCTGATCGGGATGGTCGGCATCATCCTTGTCATCGGTATCATTGTTCTGGCAGTGATGCTGCTCAACCGGCTGACGGGCCGGAAATAAAAGAAAAAGGCGATGCAGCTGTTCAAAACTGCATCGCCTTTTTGCTTGTGTAAGATTACAGAGCCTGGATGGCGGCCTTGATGCGCTGGGCGGCGACCTTGGTCTTTTCGGCATCGCCGAAGGCGGTCAGGCGGAAATAGCCCTCGCCGCACTCGCCGAAGCCGACACCCGGGGTGCCGACCACGCCGCAGTTCTCCAGCAGCCAGTCGAAGAACTCCCAGCTCTTCATGTTGCCGGGGCAGCGCAGCC
>OFMT01002564.1_pt1 | contig 10558 bp, 5 predicted proteins | sample 1541891 | NCBI WGS metagenome assembly OFMT01 (sample SAMN04209230, study PRJEB22552) | human gut metagenome | biome: gut; material: feces | host: Homo sapiens | place: USA: Oklahoma | reverse complement strand
TTTGCAAGCAGATGGCGTGCAAAGTCGCCAGACGCTCTTTGTGCGGTATTGCCTCGGCCAAAACTGAGGAAAACACTGAAAGTGTTGCCTTACATGTATTCATTTTTACGCGAACATAATCAATAAAAAAACGCTGAACGGTCTTATGCACAAGATCGTTCAGCGTTTTGTTTTTTAGGGAAACTGGTGTTTTCTTTACTTTGCGATCCAGCAATCCATTTCTGCCTGACCGCTGAATACAAAGTACAAATCCTGATTTCCGGTAAGTCCCTGCACCGCAGCCGAAACTTCGGACAGCTTACCGCCTGCCGGAATCTCAGCATACCCCACAGCCTTTCCCGTAGGAGAACCAGTGCAGATCTTCACTGCACAGCCGAACTTTGAAGATGCTGTCAGAACGATCTGCGATGCACCCTTGGAAAAATCAACACCGCTGACCTTGATCCAGTCGCCCTTGTCAATTTCCGTGACAACTGTATCACCCAGTCCACGGACATTGATGCCGGCTTGGTCGGACATCATCTCCGCCGGATTCTTGACGTAGGGATTCACAGACTTCTGCTGTGCGATTCCTTTCATTGTGCCGGTAACCGTATTGATTTTCGTACCGGTCATTGTGATCTGATCCACCTGCGGACTGCGATAATTGCCCTCGATCCCCATTGCCTTTTCTACGCTGCGGTTGTGATAGAACAAGTACAGCTGTCCATTTACCGCACAGATGGAATGATGATTGTTGCCGTACAGTCCGAAAAACTTCCCCTGATTCGGGAACAGTTCTCCGCCGTAAGTATACGGACCAAGGGGGTTGCTGGCAGTCATATACTCAATAGCACCGCTGGTCATTCCGTAGGAATTTCCGGAAGTATTCCAGTTGGAGCAGTAGGTGTAATAGTAGGTGTCACCAATTTTATTGATACCGGAATCCTCGAACAGATACGGTGCTTCAATGGTCACCGGCGTTTCGGCAAGACTGATCATATCCTCGCCCAGTTTCACCACGCGGGAAGTTCCCGGCATAGCATCTTTTCCGTCCGGCACACCGCCGCCGAAACAGAGATAACCGGTTCCGTCATCGTCTACCATAACTGCCGGATCAAACAGCCATGTAATATCATTGCAATTGGGTGTTTCTCTGGTAATCAGTGCCTTTCCCAGCGGATCGCTCCACGGACCAGTGGGACTGTCTGCGGTCAGCACGCTGACACCATTTCCGCCGTTACAGAAATAGAGGAAAAACTTTTCCTTGCCATTGATGGTCTTGTGTGCGGCACAGGGTGCCCAGGAACAAGTTGCCCATTTGGCGATTCCCTCTGTACCTGCCACCGGAATCGCACCATGATCGGTCCAGTTTACCATGTCGTCGGAGGAGATACAGTTGATCTTGTTGACTTGTGCGTAGGTATTTTCGGTGACATTTCCATTGCTGTCATACTCAATGACATCGTTGGTGGTGTAGACATACACTCTGCCGTTATACTCCATGACACCAGGGTCAGCTCCGAATCGCTGGGTAAACAGCGGGTTATTTTCCCCTTCTACTTTATAGCTGGCAGTTGGCGTAATTCCGGCAAACAGCTTTTCCATTGCTGCTGTATCCACTATTTTTTCTGCAATCGGAAATTCTGTGATTTTTCCCAGCAGATAATCCTGAATCAGCTGGAGGTCTGTACCGTTTACGCTACCGCTCTGGTCCACGTCTGCTGCCAGACTTGCTACATTGCCGGAGAATGCACTGGAAATGCCCTGCCGTGCCAGTGCCAGATCCATGCCGTTAATGACACCGTCTGCATTGACATCGCCCAGATGAAACGGCTTGGATTCCCCTGCACCGAGGATAGACGTTCCGCCCACAGCACCGATCGCCTCGTCCAGATAGAAGTTATTTGTACTTTCTGCGGTTTCCACATACAGCACCATATTCGTGGCATCTTCCGGAATCTGATAGTTTTTGTTGGCAAGCTGTACCCACTCACCCTTGACGGCAGTTCCCTCTGCCACGGTGGCGTACTGTGCCTCGCCGTTGGCATCGGTATATGCCAGTTTCAGGAAAAACTGGTCGGTTGCATCGCCATCAAAGTATTCCACGTTAACGCTAAAGCTGTATTCTTTTCCCGGCACAAATGCCTTGGGATTCAGTGTTCTTCCGGCACCATTCCACGCAGCCGTCCGGTTCTGCACCAACAATGCTTCACTGCCCACATAGGCGGTTCTGCCGCTGGTGAGAACATCTGCACTGCCTCTGCCTTCCCAGCTGTCTGTATCGCCCTCAAATGTGCTTTGGAAATACCAGCCGTATTCATTCGGTTCAATGGGTTTGTCATTGCCGCCGGGGTTGCTGCCGTCGCCCCACTCCGACTGGGGGATCATAGAGGTCAGTGTGGTATATGCCAGCTTCGGCTGATGATTGGTATCGTACAGCAGCGGGGTGTTCTCCGTTTTGATCCATGTGTTGGCATCGTTCGGCCCCCAGATGCACACGGCGGTCACTCTGCCGTCTGAGCTGGGATTTTTGTTCCAGTCCATGGCAGCCTGAAAGATCGCCTTGTACTTATCCGCCTGCTGCTGGAGAGTATACTTGCCGTTTTCCATAGTGATGTCCAATTCTGTGATCTGCAAATCGCAGCCAATGGACAGGAACTTTTTCATTGCCGTGGTGTATGCCGACACGCCGGAGAATCCGTCATAATCTGCGTTGATGTGGGACTGCATGCCAATGCCGTCCAGCAAGCCTTTTTCATAGAGGGACTTGCACATACTATAAATAGCATCCCGTTTGTGATCCCAATACTCATTGTAATCGTTATAGTAGAGAGCACAGCTTTCCGGTGCATATTTTCGTGCATAGGTAAAGGCTTTTTCCACAAAGGCATTACTGCCGTAGACCTGTACCCACGGTGATTGTCCGCTGATGTTCTCGCCCGGCTCTCTGGTACCGCCGTTGTTGGCGGTACGGTTGCTGTCGTCGCTGATACACTCATTCGCCACGTCGTAGGCATAGAGATTCAGATCCGGATACTGGGTCTTGATTGCCGCAAACATATTTTTGATGTAGCTTTCCATACGCTGATCCATGACTGCCGAGGAAACCCAGTTTCCGCTGGCATTGAAGTTTTCCTTGAAAAACCACAGCGGTGTCTGGCTATGCCACACCAGCGTATGACCACGCATGGCAATGTTATTATTCACGCAGAAGTCCATGATGCTGGCAGCATTGTTCAGAGAAACACCGATATTCGTTTCGCTGCACTGAGACTGCACCAGCGTTGCATCTGGCTTGGTTTCATTCTCGCACTCGATGCTGTTATAATCCTTCAGCACGCTGGCAGTAATGGTGGAGTTCTTTACAGTGCTGCCATTGAGAATATTGCCCACCCGAAAATAGTCGGCGAACTCGTCTTTCAGTCCCTTTTCCGCAGCCGCCGCAGAAACCTCGCTGCTGTCCGACTTTCCTGTTACGGTGACATCATCAAACACAAAATCGTTGGTGCTGTCTGTGGTAATGGTCAGCCGGAATTCGCCGCTGTTTTCCGGTGCACGATAAGAAGCGGAAAGCTTTGTCCATTTGCCGGCTCTGGCCTGTTTTGCCGTCAGTTCGGTTTCTGTTTCCTGTGCCGTGTCCAGATCTGCACAGGAAAGGGACAGGTGAAAACGCTCCGCAGTTTCACTGTACACCCACACGCTGTATGTGTAGGTTTCTCCGCCGGAAAGATAGAAGCCTTTTTCCGCACTGGCACCGTCAGATGTGCTGGTTCTTCCGGTAACAGACATACCACGGGACGTGTTGCGACCGATGCCGTCTTCTGCTGTCAAAGCTACAGCATCAGCACTGCCGTACCAGCCGCCGTAGTTGACTTCAAAGTCGTTGCTGACCAGCTCTGCCGCAGATACTGTTCCTGAAATTGCCGGAAAACAGGATAATGCACCTGCACTGCACAGTACCGCAGTCAGTCCTGCCAGCCATTTTTGCTTGTTCATACAAAAAATTCCTCCTTTTGTTGATGTAAACTTCGATTTAAACTACACTTATTGTAACAGAAGGAAGATTTCTTGTATTGCAGGATTGTCATGCAATTTATATATTTGTAAAGTAAATTTTATCCCTGCGATTTTCGAAATTCTGTCGGTGTCATACCGTGAACTTCTTTGAAAACTCGTGTAAAATGGCTCTGGGACGAGAACCCCAGCAGACTGCTGATCTGGGAGAGATTTTGCTCTGTTTTCAACAGCAGTGTTTCTGCCTCCTGCATTTTTTGCTGCTGGATAAAATCAGACAGCGTCCTGCCTGTTTGCTTTTTGAATTCCGTAGTCAGTCCGCCGCGGCTTTTGCCGCAGTATGCTGCGATGTCTGCGGTGCGGATCGGTTCTGCCATATGGCTGCGGATATACTGCAACACATTTCGCACCAATCGGGACTGGCTGCCGCCGCACTGTTTCAGCTTTCGCACCTGATCGGCATAGTCCAGGATCATGTGATACTGCAAGTTCTTGATTCGTTCCATGTCCGGCAGGGATTCGCATTTGGAAATGTAGTGTTCCTCCGTTTCTAAAACTTCTTCGGCAGGCAGACCAGCCTGGATCGCCGCACGGGAAACAATGGTTTCCAGCCGAATGAAAAAATTCCTGTGATGCCGCAGCAGCTGCGGTGCAAGCTGTCCGGAACGAACTGCCGGAATTTTTGTTGCACCATCGATCAGACCGTCTACGTCGCCCTGCTGCACCTTCCGAATGATGTCCTGTTCGATCGACAGAGAACGCATGTGCCCTTCTGGATTTCTGTTTTCCGGACCGGACAGGATTTCATTTTCTTTCATTTCTGCTGTAATGGTTTTCTGTTCCTTTTGCTGGATCCGCAGATCAGAAATGTCATACATGGTTCGGTTGACTGTGAAATTGTACAGGATCATTGCCTGCAAAAGGGTATCCGGATGCATTCCCGAAAGCGTTTTCATCTCAGCTGCAAACACAGAAAACTGTTCCGGCTGCAAATGCAGCGAACCTCCCAGCTTTTTCAATTCGTGTTCCGAAATCGCCAGTTCGCTGACTGGTCCGGCGACAAAGCAGTACAACTGATGCCGGACATAGCCATAGTAAAACATATCGTGATAGGCAAAATAGCCCAGTGGTGCGGTTTCCTGCAAAAGTGCATCAATGCAGAGGGTCACAGGATCTGCTGCCAGCTGCACCGGAGAATAGGTGTAGATCTTCTCCTGCTGTCGGTAGAGGCTTACCGGCAGTCCAAACATATTGGAAAACTGCCGGCTGAAATAGCAAAGCTGTGATTCGGTGAAGATCGGCTGCACAGAAGATTGTTCAGACATGGCAGAATTTTCACTCCTCTCTTTGTAAAATTCTCACTGGCGAAGCTTTAGGCAATACAATTATAATTGATAACAATATTATACTATATTTTGTAAAGTATGTCAATACAAAAAATCCACTGAAATTCGTTACAAAAGGAAAACCCGAGATCCCACATGAGAATCTCGGGTTTTTATAGGAAATCAGATGAAACAAAATGTCATAATTCAGAGCAACGATGCACAAAACACATCTGTAAACTGCATCGTCAGATATTGCCGGAAGATGTCACTGTACGCCGGAGCATACAAAGGTCGAAACCATTCAGCACACCGTCTGCATGCAGATCCCCTGCCTGCCAGTCAGCAAGCTTTGTTTCCGGAACGCCAAGCAGCCACTTTTGCAAAAGCACAACATCTGCCAGATTTACTTTGCCGTCCGCATTGATGTCGCCGGTATTTACAGGCGGTTTTATCACTGTCGTGGTTGCCGCTGTTGTCGTCGAAGCAGAAGTTGCGGTGGTCGCCTTTGTGGTCGTTACCGTTGCCTTTGTAGTTGTTGTCGTTGCCTTTGTGGTGGTAGTAGTTGTTGTGGTCGTCGTTGTGGTGGTTACCACAGGCGGTCCGTCGATCACAGTTCCTTTCACGGCACCGATTGCCTCATCGATATAGAAATTATCTGTATCGCCTTCCGTTTCCACATAAATTTTAAAATTCTTTCCGCCCTCCGGCAGTTTGAAACTGGGATTTGCGAGCTGCACATAGTTTCCTTTTGCTGCGGAAGCAGACGCAATTCTGGCGTACTTCGTTTCTCCGGCAGCATCTGTGTACTGTAGAGAAAGTGCAGCATTTTTGGAACTTTCTCCGTCCATGTAATTCAGGCATACGCTGAAACTATATTCTTTTCCAGCCTGAAATGCTTTTGCCGGCAGCGTTTTTTCTGCTCCGTTCCACGCACTGGCACGATTCTGCACCAAAAGTGCATTGGTTCCCTGATACGGTATTCTTCCGCTCAGTGCAATATCTGCTGCACCGTGTCCCTGCCAGTCGCAGTTGTCCGACTCAAAAGTATCGTGAAAATAATAACCGTTTTCATCCGGTTCTACCGGCTGGTCTTCCAATGTCACAACAAACGTAGAAACACTTTCCGCAGGGAGCTGTGCCCAGAAGCTGCTGCTGTCATGCTCCAGATCTTCCGTTTTCGCCAGATTTTCAGAGGCGGAAGTACGATAACGGTCAACCTCTGTAATTTGTGCATCAGCATCTACAGCGAACTGCTGCGAATAGCTTTCTGTTCCCTTGTTAATGGCAACAATGGTTACCTGATTGTCATCGCCCTTATATGCAGACACATAGACATTGTCTGCCGGCTGTTCCGTAGCATCGATCCGCACATCGCCGGGACGAACATATTTGGAGTATTGTGCCATGCAGTACCCACGCTTGCTGATCTTTCCGTCTTCCGTCATCAAACCATAATTCCGGCGGATATACCACCAGGTATAGGCACTCATATTGCCCACAACCATAGCATTATGGATATTTTCCGAAACCTGCAGTGCCTCCGGATAGCGATTCGCCGAATCCTTGTCACTGTTTGGAACATAAACTTCTGTCATCCAGATTTCTTTTCCGCTGTTTTCCAGTTCCGGAAAGTCCATCCATGAACGCTGTGTGCCGTAAAAGTGCGTACCGAACAAGTCACAGTTTGCCATTGCCTTGCTGTTATTCAAGATTTTCCGGTAAAATTTCTTGCCGCCGTCCGGCACCCATGAGGCATTTTCCGGTACATACTGAAAAGATTCCGGTGACATCAATCGGGTGCTTGTGATCTGATCGCCATAGTTGGCAATGAAATCTGTTGTTTCATCAGTAGACCAATATGTCCACTCGGACGCATAATCCGGTTCATTCTGTACAGAGATAGCGTACAAGTCAACATTATTATTTTTCATGTAAGTGCCAAAATCATTCAGATGCTTTGCATAGGCAGCATAATTGGATTTTGGCAGATGCAGCTTGCCGTTGCTTCCGCCGGATTCCGTTAGACTTGCCGGCGGTTCCCACGGTGATGCAAAAACAGTGACACCCATTTGCGTCGCAAACTGTGCAGTCGGGAGTGCTCTGTTCCACTGGCTGCTGTCCGGATTCACAAACACCCGAAGTACCGTCAGCCCCAGTTCATTCTCTCCGTTTCCAAATGCCGTCTGCCGCTGTGCCTGCGTCAGATCTCCTGCCCATTCCGGATGGTTGATTCCGCCGAATCCCCGAATCATCTGATGTTCTGTGTCTGTATCAATGACACAAACGTCAGCGGCAAAAACTGTTTTCGTCGGAAAAATAGATGCTGTTGTTACAGACAGCAGTGCTGCCGTAAAACCAGCTGCGACTTTTCTCAAATTCATATACATTCCCTCCTGTGAAATGTGCCGTTTTGCTTACTGTGTCTATTATAGCAATTTCACATTGCGATGTATATCATTTTTGTCATGTACTTTTGCATCATTGTCATATGATCTTGTGTAAATGTATGCCTGCGGAACTTTATGCAATCTGCCGAAAAATCTGACGACGCATCTTATGCACAGGCTCTGTGTGGTATTTCTTTACTTTTGAGCATCTTTTGCGAGAACCTCATCAATGGTATTCTGAAGTGTACTGAGATTTTCGTCATTGTCAATGCCGCCCATAAGTGCTTCGCCCACGATATTGCCGTTTCTGTCAATGACATACGTTGTCGGGAACGCAGTGACACCCAGTGCAAATTTTCCGGCATCGCTGTCAGAATCAAAATAGATGTTCCGATATTTCGCTCCCTTTGTTTCCAGAATTTGTTTCGCCGTCGCAATATTCTGCTCGTCACCGTCAAGTGCACCGACATTTACACCAAGCACTTCACCGCCCTGTTCTTTGATGCGATCATTCAGGGCATTCATTTCACTGAGCTCCTCCACACAGGGTTTGCATTCGTTGAACCAGAAATTCACCACTGTCACAGCATTCTCAGCGAAAACACTGCTGTCCACCTTGTTTCCGTCCAGATCTTTTCCCTCAAACTGCGGGAATGCAGTGCCAGACGCATCGCTGGTCTGCTCCTCAGAAGAATCCGTCGGAAGTGCTGCGATCTCCTCTTCAATTTTGCGGATCTGTTCTGCATCTGATTTCAGCGTTTCATATTCTGCATCAGTAAACTGATCTTTTGCACCGTCTACAGCAGCCATCAGCACATCGCCGTAGTTTGAACTCAGCGTGTCCTCTGTGACATTTTTGCTCATAGATGCAAACACCTTTTCCCACAGATCATTGTTTTTCGCCATGATCGCATTTTCCTCATCCAAAAGTTCTTGTGAAGATTTTCCGGATGTTTCTGCTTCGCCGGATACTTCACTGGACACGCTTGAAGAAGTATCCTTTACCGTACTGCCGCATCCGCTGAGCGGGACAGAAAGTGCCAGACAAGCTGCTAACATCATCATCAGATTCTTTTTCATTTTCATTTTTTAAGCTCCTTTTTTTCTGTTGAAATTTCTTTTGCCTTTGATAGATCTCCAAAACCATATTGATAACATATGGCATGGGTCGGACAGGATTTCATACACATGCCGCAGCGGATACACTCGGCATGGTTGGGCTGTCTGGTGACATCGACATCCATTTTGCATGCCTTTGCACAAGCTCCGCAGGATACGCATTTGTCTTTGTCCACCTTCATCTGAAAAAGCGATACCCGATTCAAAAGTGCATAAAATGCTCCCAGCGGACACAGCCATTTGCAGAACGGGCGGTAGAAAAACACACTGCCAAGTATCACAGCCAGCAGGACAAATGCTTTCCATGAAAAAAGTGTACCAAGTGCCGTGCGGATTCCTTCATTGGTGATCGACAACGGAATCGCACCTTCCAGCACGCCTTGCGGACAAAGGTATTTGCAGAAGAACGGATCCCCCATTCCCAGTTCATTGACGACTACCATCGGGAGAAGAATCACCATCACCAGCAAAATACCATATTTCAGATAACGCAACGGTTTCAGCTTTTGGGTAGAGAGCTTTGGCGACGGGATCTTATGCAAAAGCTCCTGAAACCAGCCGAACGGACACAGAAATCCACAGATAAATCTCCCCAGCAAAACACCAAGCAATATCAATATTCCGGTGACATAGTAAGAAAACTTGAATTTCGATGACCCTACAACTGCCTGAAATGCCCCGATGGGACAAGAGCCTGCTGCTCCCGGACAGGAATAGCAATTCAATCCCGGCACACAGGCGTATTTTCCCTTTCCCCGATTCAGAGAACCATTCAAAAAATTGGGGAGATGCATGTTGGTCAGAAGTGCTGCTGCTGCCTGAATCCAACCGCGAAACCGTGCAAGAATGTGCACATTTTTTTTGTTGATCTGTTTGTTCTTAGCCAATTCCAACACACTCCATACACAGGCGGATCGCCTTTGATAATACCGTATCGGCTTCGCCTCTCCACAGGCCGAACCCGATCATTGCAATGCCGACTGCCAGCAGGAAGAGCTGGGCGGCGGTTCTGTGCTTCAGCATTGTTATGCCCCTTTCGAAGTTGTTGACACCAGTATATCGCACGGGATATAAAATCTGTGTTAAGGTGCTAAAAAAACAAAAATTTTTTGCAACAGATTTCGTTAACACAAATTTTATCCCTGTCTGATATATTAAAGGTATGAAAATGCAAAGGAGGAAAGCTCATGCGGCTTTTGGTGATAGAGGACGAGCGTGATCTGTGCGAAGATATTGCGAAAAAACTGCGCCTGTCCGGTTATGAGGTGGACACCTGTGTTGACGGGGAGGCGGCGCTCGAGCTGCTGGCGGTGGAGCGCTACGATCTGGTGCTGCTCGACCTTAACCTGCCCAAGGTAGACGGTATGACCGTTCTGCGAACCCTGCGGGAGCACGATCAGGAAACCGGCGTGCTCATCCTGTCGGCGCGAAGCGAAATTTCCGACAAGGTGGACGGACTGGATGCCGGTGCGAACGATTATCTGTCCAAGCCGTTCCATTTAGAGGAACTGGAAGCGCGGGTACGCAGCCTGACGCGCCGCCGATTTGTGCAGCAGGATGTATGCCTGCGGTGCGGTGGACTGATGTTTGATACCCGCAGCCGCATGGCCACGGCAGACGGACAGACGCTTTCGCTCACGCGCAAGGAGAGCGGCATTCTGGAATATCTGCTGCTCAACCGCGGGCGGCCGGTCAGTCAGGAGGAGCTGATCGAGCATGTGTGGGACA
>OFMT01002559.1_pt1 | contig 10575 bp, 8 predicted proteins | sample 1541891 | NCBI WGS metagenome assembly OFMT01 (sample SAMN04209230, study PRJEB22552) | human gut metagenome | biome: gut; material: feces | host: Homo sapiens | place: USA: Oklahoma | reverse complement strand
CAGCACCACATCTATTCGAGCCCCTTCTATTATATTGACTACTGCCTTGCCCAGACCGTGGCGCTCGAATTCTGGGCGATGATCCGCAAGGACGTGGGGAACGCCTGGCAGCACTACATGGCCTACACCGTGCAGGGCGGCAGCCGGACGTTCACCGATCTTCTCAAAAACGCCGGCCTTGAAAGCCCGTTTGACGAAGCGTGCCTTCGCGGCGTGTGCGCCGAGGCGGAGAAGGCCCTCGCGGACTTTGACCTCACGGGCATCGAATAATGGGCGAACAGCACAAAAAGCACAACCGCCGCGAGCACCTGAACGACTTTCATCTGAACGTCGCGGGCGAATATGTTTACGACGGGGCACTCTATGCCTGCCAAAGCGATGATGCAAAGCAGCGCAGATCTAAGCGCGCCGTGTGGGGAATGGCAGCCATTCTGACCGTTGCGGTCGCCGCGGGCGGGTGCATTCCTGCGCCGGGGATGCAGAACTGTTTTTACGTTCTGCTCCCCTACCTCGGCGAGTTTCTGGGCGCGGCGAGCGTCATCTGGGCGCTTGCAAAGCTCGGAACGGACTGGAGCACGGTGCGCGAGTACAACTACAAAAAAAGCGTGGCCGTTCTGCCCGTGCGAACGGCGGTCACGGCGGTCTTTTCTCTTCTCGGCATCGTGTGCGAATTGATCTTCTTTTTCGTCAATGACCACGCAGGACAGACGTTTTTCGCGCTGCTCTATGTCCTGCTGAAGCTGATAGCCCTACTGAGTGTCCTTGTTCTGCGCGCCGAAATTATGCAGGCAGAATGGGACAAATTGCCTAAAAAAAATAACTCCTAAGATTTTACTCTGTACAATGTGCATCCTTTCATGCTATAATCAAAAAAATTCTACGCGCTGTTTTTCGGCGCACAGATGTCCATAGGAGGCGCACTCCCCCTTTCCGCGCGTGTATACGCGCGGGCACCTTACTTTGTGCTGCACGGGGCGACCCGTTTTAGCAAAAATTTATAAAGGAGTAGATTCAATGAAAAGAACACTTGCACTGATCCTTTCTCTGGTCATGTGTCTTGGTCTTCTGGCCGGCTGCGGCGACAAGAAGACGGACGACGGCCAGACCGACGGCAAGACGCTTGTTGTCGGCACGCAGAACTTCGACGGTAAGTTCTCCCCCTTCTTCTATACCAATGACTATGAAAACCAGGTCATGGGTATGGTCTTCGACGGTCTGTTTCTCGTCGACCGCGAGGGCTCTGTCGTCCTCAAGGGCATCGAGGGCGACGTCCGTCCCTACAACGGCACCGACTATACTTACAAGGGCATTGCCGACTGCGACATCGTTGAAAACAGCGACGGCACGGTCGACTACAACATCACCCTGAAAGAGGGCGTCAAGTTCTCCGACGGTGAGGAAATGACCATCGACGATGTCATCTTCTCTTACTATGTCCTGCTTGACCCCGCTTATGACGGCGTTTCCACGCTGTACTCCCTGCCCATCAAGGGTCTGGAAGCCTATCGCAGCGGTATGGACACTGTGCAGAACCTGATCCTCTCCGCCGGTCCTGACGCCTACGCCGCCAACGACTTCTACACCGAAGAGCAGTACAACGCTTACTGGGCCGCCTTCAACGCCGCCGGCGTGAAGTTCGCCCAGGAGATCCTTGACTACGTGGTCGACTCCGGTTCCGCCACCGCTGACGACTCCGTCGCCGCGCAGGCTGGCAATTGGGGCTTCGATCTCGCCGATGACGCGACCGTCGAAGACTTCTGGGCTGCCATCGTTGCTAAGTACGGCTACGACATCTCCGATGACGGCATCAACGCCGAGACCGCCGGCACCAGCATCTCCTCCTTCCTCGAGGCTGAGCTGGGCGACGCCTACACCGACTATACCGTCGCCGTCCAGACCGGCGAGTCCGCTCCCAACGTTGCCGGTATCGTCAAGACCGGTGACTACTCCATGACCGTCACCCTCACCGAGGTCAATGCCACCGCCATCTATCAGCTCCCCGTCACCGTGTGCCCCATGCACTACTATGGCGAGACTGACAAGTATGACTACGACAACAACATGTTCGGCTTTGTCAAGGGCGATCTGTCCCACGTCAAGTCCGTGACCTCCACCCCCATCGGCTCCGGCCCGTACACCTTCGAGAGCTGGTCCAACGGCGCTGTCACCCTGCAGAAGAACCCGACCTACTGGAAGGGCGAGCCCAAGATCGACACTGTCATCTGGCGCGAGATGACGGACGAAGATAAGATCCCCGGCGTTGTCTCCGGCACGATCGACGTAACTGACCCCTCCTACTCCAAGGAAGCTGCCGAGCAGATCAAGGAAGCCAACTCTAACGGCGAGATCTCCGGCGATACCATCCAGACCGACCTCGTCGCCAACCTCGGCTACGGCTATGTCGGCTTCAACGCCAACCGCGTGAAGGTCGGCGACGGCAACGGCGGTGATGAGGCCTCCAAGGATCTGCGTAAGGCCATCGCCACGGTTATCGCCGTTTACCGCGATGTCGCTGTCGACTCCTACTACGGTGAGTTCGCCAACGTCATCAACTACCCCATCTCCGACACCTCCTGGGCCGCTCCGCGCGTTACCGATGAGGGCTACAAGGTCGCCTTCTCCGTTGACGTCAACGGCAACGACATCTACACCGAAGGCATGAGCACCGACGACAAGTACGCCGCCGCCAAGCAGGCCGCTCTCGGCTACTTCGAGGCTGCCGGCTACACCGTCGCTGACGGCAAGATCACCGCTGCTCCCGCCGGCGGCCGCATGGACGCTGAAGTCATGGTCGGCGGCAGCGGCAAGGGCGACCACCCCTCCTTCATGGCTCTGACCCTCGCGTCCGACGCTCTCAAGGAGATCGGCTTCAACCTGATCGTCTCCGATATGTCCAACTTCGCCGAGATGACCAACGCGATCAACGCCGGTACTGCCGACATGTTCGCCATGGCATGGCAGGCCACGCCCGACCCGGATATGTTCCAGATCTATCACAGCCAGGGCGGCTCCAACGAGAAGTCCTACTGGATCAAGGATGCCGACCTCGATGAGCTCATCATGATGGCTCGTCAGTCCACCGACCAGACCTACCGCAAGACCCTGTATAAGCAGTGCCTTGACATCGTGGCCGACTGGGCGGTCGAGATCCCCATCTATCAGCGCCAGAACTGCGTGATCTTCTCCGCCAAGCGTGTCAACCTCGACACCGTGACGCCTGATATCACGACCTACTGGACCTGGTACAACGACATCGAGCTGCTCGACCTGCAGTAAGCTCCGTCGCTGCACAAAAACATTACTTAGGCGCATGGCTACCCTGCGGCTTCTGCCGCGGGGTAGCCTGCCCCAGGCACATCTGCCTATGATCCAAATGCCCCGGTGCATCGGAGCATTTGGCTGATATGCAGAGAGAGACATATCAAACCCGAAACGGCGACAAGACCCCGGGCGCGGGGCGGCCGTTATCAAAAAACGGAGGGATTCTATGCGCAAATATCTGGTAAAACGCCTGCTGCTGTCGGTGGTGATCCTCTTTTTTGTGACATTCATCATCTACCTGCTTATGCGCTGCATGCCCAGTTCCTACGTGGAGAATATGGCGCGGCAGCTCTCGCAGGCTCCCGGCTCCAAGCCCTATGAGGAGTGGCTGGCACAGCTCAACGCACAATACGGCCTGGACCTGGGCCTCATCCCCGGCTTTTTCGTCCAGCTCAAGAACCTGTGCACCGGCAACTTCGGCGACAGCTGGAAGTATACCGTGCCCGTCATCCAGAAGTTCAACGAGGTCATCTGGGTCTCGTTCATCATGGGCGCTATCTCGCTCGTGTTCGAGCTTCTCATCGCGGTGCCGCTCGGCATCGTGGCCGCCACCAAGCAGTACAGCGTGACTGACTACACCGTCACGACGGTCGCACTGCTGGGTATGTCGCTGCCGACGTTCTTCTTCGCGACGCTCTTAAAGCTCATCTTCTGCATCAAGCTCGGCTGGTTCGACCTTGTCGGCCTGACGGGACGTGACTTCAACTCCCTCAGCCAGTTTGGTCAGATCCTCGATATGGCAAAGCATCTGGTGCTGCCCATCGTGACGCTGGTCTTCATTTCCATCGGCCCGTGGATGCGCTATGTGCGCACGAACATGCTCGAGGTGCTCAACGCCGACTACATCCGCACCGCCCGCGCCAAGGGTCTTTCCGAGCATAAGGTCATCTATCACCACGCCTTCCGCAACACGCTCATCCCGCTCGTGACGTTCATCGGCGGCTCGCTGCCCGGCCTTTTTGCCGGCGCGCTCATCACAGAGACGCTGTTCGCCATCCCCGGCATCGGCTTCATCTCGTATAACGCGATGGTCGCGGGCGATATCCCCTTCTCCATGTTCTACATGACGTTCCTGGCGATCCTGACCCTGCTGGGCAACCTGATCTCCGACATCCTGTACGCGGTGGTCGACCCCCGCGTGCGCATCGCGTAAGAAAGGAGGACGTGACGAATGAGTTATTTTGACGATAGAACCGATAAAGACGTTTTCAATCCTGTTCACGGTGAAGGCGATGCCCGCCGCCGTTCCTACGAACTCAACGACAAGTACGCAGGAAAGGACAACACGCCCTCCGAGGAAAACAAGCCTCCCGAGGAGGATTACTCCCTCAACGACGACCGCCGCGTCAAGGTCCTTTCCCCGGGCACGCTGGTCGCCAAGCGCTTTTTCCGCAACCGCCTCGCGGTCGTGGGTCTGACGATCCTCGCCGTGATGTTCATTTTCTCCTTCATCGGCGGCCTCATCAGCCCCTACGGGCAGGACGAGGTCTTCTACCGCGACGATATCCAGCTCAAGGAATACGCCGCCATGAGCGAGAACACCGAGTACCGCTATCTCGTGGCCGACGGCCAGGAGTTCGGCACGATCCTCCAGGCGCAGCTCACGCTGCACATGGGCAAGGACGACAGCTTCTCCTACAAGGGCGTCACCTACGACGTGACCGAGGAGGGCGACTCACTCTACTCCGTCTCGAGCGGCGGCAGACTCCTTGCCATCGCCTATAAGGACATCATCAGCTCGAGCGACCCCAGCCAGAAGTTCGGCTTCAACTTCAGCTTCAACGCCCTCAAGGCGCACGCCAACGGCGAAGCGGAGTTTACGGCCAGCGGCAAGACCTATACGCTTGATGAAGACAGCGTCATGCTGAATGGCGAGGAGATCGCCTACATCAGCCGCTTTGTCATCCAGTCCAAGGTCAGCGGCACGGTCATCAGTAAGGACTTCAAAGAGCGCGTGCAGCAGGCCGTCGAAAACGGTGAGACCAAGTACACCTATGTGAACGACGCCGGTCAGGAGCGCGAGATCAAGCTCGAATACAATCCCGCCAAGTACCAGTGGTCGATCAAGGAGGGCACGTCCACCCGCGTGTTCGACGCCTATTCCTTCCCCGACTCCGCGCACTGGCTCGGTACGGATAAAAACGGTATGGATATGCTCACCCGCCTGATGTACGGCGGCCGCGTGTCGCTGATGATCGGCTTCATCGTCGTCATCATCTCCGCGGCGCTCGGCGTGGTGCTCGGCGGCGTCTCCGGCTACTTCGGCGGCTGGGTCGATAACCTCATCATGCGTATCGTCGATATCTTCTACTGCATCCCCTCCACCCCGCTCATCATCATTCTGGGCGCAGCGATGGACGGCATGCGCGTCGACCCGCAGATTCGAATGCTCTACTTAATGTTGATCCTGGGCTTTCTCGGCTGGCCGGGTATCGCCCGTCTCGTCCGCGGCCAGATCCTCTCTCTGCGCGAGCAGGAGTTCATGACCGCGACGGAGGCCTGCGGCATCAGCGTTTCGCGCCGCATCTTCCGCCACCTGATCCCCAACGTCATTCCGCAGCTCATCGTCAACTGCACGATGAGCCTCGGCTCCACCATCATCACCGAGGCAACGCTCAGCTTCCTCGGCCTCGGCGTCAAGTTCCCGTTCGCCTCCTGGGGCAACATCATGAACGACGTTTCCAACTCTTACGTCCTCACGAGCTACTGGTTCATCTGGATCCCCGCCGGCATCTGCCTGATGCTGACGGTCCTCGGCTTCAACTTCGTCGGCGACGGTCTGCGCGACGCGTTCGACCCGAAGATGAAGCGCTGAGAAAGGAGGGAATTTGAATGGCTAAGAAGCATAATGACGGCTATCTTTCCGCAAAGGAATCCCGCCGCATTTCCAAAGAAAACCGCAAGATCACAAATGCGCTCGAAAAGAAGCGCAAGCGCAAGAACGTTCCCGAATCCGAGTATCTGACCGAGATGCACGACCCCAACAACGCGGTCGAATTCGACAACCTGCACACCTACTTTTTCACCGACACGGGCGTTGTCAAGTCGGTCGACGGCGTCACGTTCTCCGTGCCCATCGGCAAGACTGTCGGCGTCGTCGGTGAGTCCGGCTGCGGCAAATCGGTCACGAGTTTGTCGCTCATGCAGCTTTTGCAGCGCCCGCAGGGTCAGGTCGTGGAGGGCGAAATTCGCCTGAGCCTCGGCAGCAAGGCCTACGACGTCACGAAGGCACCTGACAGCGTCATGCAGCACTTACGCGGCAACTATATCTCCATGATCTTTCAGGAGCCGATGACCGCGCTGAACCCCGTGTTCCGCATCGGCGACCAGGTCGACGAGGTGCTGGCCCTGCACAACGAAAAGGGCCATGACGAAGCGCAGATCAAGGCGCGCACCATTGAACTCCTTGAAATGGTCGGCATCGCCAACAGCGAGGGCGTTTACAAGATGTTCCCGCACGAGCTCTCCGGCGGTATGCGCCAGCGCGTCATGATCGCCATGGCGCTTGCGTGCAGCCCGAAGCTCATCATCGCCGACGAGCCCACCACAGCGCTCGACGTGACGATCCAGGCGCAGATCCTCGACCTTCTGCGCAATCTGAAGGATCAGATCAATTCCTCGATCATGTTCATCACGCACGACCTCGGCGTCATCGCCGAAATGGCGGACTATGTGGTCGTCATGTACGCCGGCCGCATCGTCGAGCAGGGCACGGCGGAGGAGATCTTCGCCCATCCCGCGCACCCCTACACCATCGGCCTCATGGCCTCCAAGCCGGTCGTGGGCCGTCAGGTCGAAAAGCTCTACTCCATCCCCGGCAAGGTGCCGAACCCCATCAACATGCCGAACTACTGCTATTTCAAGGACCGCTGCGAAATGTGCGTGAACGGCTGCGAGGGCGACTACCCGTGCGAGGTGAGCATCTCGCCGACGCACAAGGTGAGCTGCTACCGCTACTACGATGGCAAGCGTCCCGACCTTGAGGAGGTCGTGGAGGAAGAGCTGGCCGAGGGCAAGGAAAACGGAAAGGAGGGTGAATAAGATGCCGTTTTGGAAAGCCGGTAAGAACGACGATCAGGTCCTCGATGAACTGAAGGAAACGCAGAAGCAGAATGCCGATGAATTTGTCAAGAAGCAGGAGCACGCCGATGAGGCGCAGAAGTCCTCACTCATCATCGACAACAATTTCACCCCCATGGAATATGACCCGCAGTACATTCTGCAGGTCAATCACCTCAAGAAATACTTCCCGATCAAGGGCGGTATGGTGTCGAAGACGGTCGGCTATGTCAAGGCCGTCGACGGCGTCACGTTCAATTTAAAGCGCGGCACGACGATGGGCCTTGTCGGTGAGTCTGGCTGCGGCAAGACGACCACGGGCCGCACGATCCTGCGCCTGTATGACTCCAAGTCCGGCGGTCAGGTGCTCTTCAACGGACAGGAGGTCTATGACCTCTCCCACAAGGAGCTGCGCGCCCTGCGCACGAAGATGCAGATCATCTTCCAGGACCCGTTCTCCTCGCTCTCCCCGCGTATGCCGGTCGGCGAGATCATCGGCGAGGCCGTGCGCGAGCACAACCTCGTCCCGAAGGCGGAATTTGACGATTATATCGATCAGGTCATGGACAACTGCGGCTTACAGCCCTTCCACAAGGACCGCTACCCGCACGAGTTCTCCGGCGGCCAGCGCCAGCGTATCTGCATCGCGCGTGCGCTCGCGCTCAACCCCGAGTTCATCGTCTGCGACGAGCCGGTCTCCGCACTCGACGTGTCCATCCAGGCGCAGATCATCAACCTGCTGAACGAATTGCAGGATAAATACAAGCTGACGTACCTCTTCATCAGCCACGACCTCTCCGTTGTCGAGCACATCTCCGACACCGTCGGCGTCATGTACCTCGGCAACCTTGTGGAGTACGGCGCGAAGGAAGATATCTTCCGCAACCCGCTCCACCCCTACACGAAGGCGCTCTTCTCCGCCATCCCCATCCCCGACCCGAAGGTGAAGATGAACCGCATCGTGCTCGAGGGCTCCATCCCCTCCCCTGCCAATCCGCCCAAGGGCTGCAAATTCCACACCCGCTGCGCCAACTGCATGGCCTGCTGCAAGGAGGAAGCACCCGTCCAGCGCGAGATCGAGCCGGGCCACTTTGTGTGCTGCCACCTGTACGATAAGTGATGAAGAAGGACGACTTCTACGAGGAGGACGACGGCCGCACGATCGCCGACATGAGCGGCATCGAACGCCAGCCGACCTTTCTCCCACACTTTCACCGCAAGCGCAGCGACTTTTCCGCGCCCGACGCGCCCCGTGCGAACGACCGCCCGTGGGAAAGCGCTGCCGGTGAGCTGACGCGCGAGGAGCGCAATGCCGCCATCCGCGGCGCGCTCAAGGCGGGACTGCTGATCGCAGGTGTGTATATCCTCGCCGCTGCTGCGCTAATCGTCGCGATGCAGCTGCTCTGGTCTTAAATATGGAAAAAGGAAGACTCTTTCGAGTCTTCCTTTTTTATTTTTCTGCACGGCCAACGACAAATAGCTCTCTTTTCTTCGGATTTCAGATTGTTTTCATCTTTATTCTATGATATACTAGGTAAGTTGTATATTGTTAAAAAGAGAGGAGATTCTTCATGGATCATAAAAGAGGTTCCTTTTCCGGCAAGATTGGCTTTGTCCTTTCGGCTGCGGGCGCGTCCGTCGGCCTCGGAAACATCTGGCGCTTTCCTTATCTGGCCGCCAAATACGGCGGCGCTATTTTCCTGCTGGTATACATCATTCTGGCGATGACCTTCGGCTACACGATGATCATTGCGGAGACTTCGATCGGCCGCATGACCGGCAAGAGCCCTGTCGGCGCTTACAAGTCCTTCAGCGATAAGCCTGCGCTGCGCGTGGGCGGCTGGATCAACGCCATCATTCCGATTCTGATCGTCCCCTACTACTCCGTCATCGGCGGCTGGGTCATCAAATATCTGGCGGAATACCTGATGGGCAAGGCGCACCTCGTCGCGGAGGACGGCTATTTCTCGTCCTTCATCTCCAACGGCGTGTCCTCGGAGCTTTGCTTCCTCGTCTTCACGGCCATGACGCTGGCGATCATCTTTGCGGGCGTGGAAAATGGCATCGAGCGCGTCTCCAAGATCATGATGCCTATTCTCGTGGTGCTGTCGCTGATCATCGCTGTGTATTCCGTGACCCGCCCCGGTGCGCTGGAGGGCGTCAAGTACTTCCTTGTGCCCAATCTTGACAACTTCTCCTGGATGACGGTCGTCTCCGCCATGGGGCAGATGTTTTATTCCCTGTCTATCGCCATGGGCATTCTCATCACGTTCGGTTCCTACATGAAAAAGGACGTCCCGATCGAAAGCTCCACCCGCAATGTCGAGGTCTTCGACACGGCCATCGCCATCATGGCGGGCCTGATGATCATCCCCGCGGTGTTCGCCTTCTCCGGCGGTGATCCCAGCGCGCTGAAGGCTGGCCCCTCGCTGATGTTCATCACCATCCCGAAGGTCTTTGATTCCATGGGCTTCGGCACGGTGATCGGCATCGCGTTCTTCCTGTTAGTGCTGTTCGCCGCGCTGACGAGCTCCATCGCACTGACGGAAAGTGCCGTCTCTACCTTGCAGGATGAGCTGCACTGGAGCCGTAAGAAGGCCACGAGCATCATGGGCGTCTCCATGGTTCTCCTCGGAAGCCTCTCCAGCTTGGGCTATGGCCCGCTGGCAAATGTCACCGTGATCGGCATGCAGTTTTTGGACTTCTTCGATTTCCTGACCAACTCCGTGATGATGCCCATCGCGGCCATCGCAAGCTGCATCCTCGTCTCCCGCGTCATCGGCGTCGACCGCATCGCGGACGAGGTCACGCTGAACGGCGCGCCCTTCCGCAGAAGAAAGGTCTTCAACGCCATGATCCGCTTCCTGTGCCCGTTCTTCGCGGCGATCATTTTGATCAGCTCGATCGCCAGCGCGTTCGGCTGGATCTCGATGTAAATAGTCGCGCTCACCGAGCGCGGCACGAGTCAAAGGGGGCTATTCTCTTTTGTGAAAGAGAATAGCCCCCTTTCAATCCCCCAAGAGAAAGGTTTTAGATTGGCAGTCTCAATCTCGAATGACCTTTTTGCCTCCGGAATGGAAATGCTTGCGCGCAGCGTTGCCGCGTTTAGAGCTGCTACACGACTTGCCTCTGCTCCTACTATCCGCTGTTGCGCAGCCGTTGGCGGCTCTGCTGCCTTACGGATGCGGCACACCC
>OFMT01002557.1_pt1 | contig 10578 bp, 8 predicted proteins | sample 1541891 | NCBI WGS metagenome assembly OFMT01 (sample SAMN04209230, study PRJEB22552) | human gut metagenome | biome: gut; material: feces | host: Homo sapiens | place: USA: Oklahoma | reverse complement strand
TACATGGCAAGCCGTGTAATACTTAACAGACCTGAAAAATATGCGGCAGCATTCCTTTGTTCACAGGCATATGCCATTACTGAAGAGGATGCAGCCAAGCTTAAGGATCTTCCAATATGGATAAGCTGTTCTGAAGCTGATCACACATGTTCAATGGATCCATATACATATGCTTCATATGTTAAGCTTGTTGAAGGTGGGTCAAAGGAAGCAAAATGTGTTGTTATGGAAAAGAATAATACAGATTCAACGAGCCGTTACAGATTCTATTCATCAGATTCAGCCAATGTAGATGATTATGTAATGTATTATCCTTCTCAGGACAAGGAGAATGAGATTAAAGGAGATTTCGTATGGGACAATGTTTCATATTCAGGACATAATGGTGGCTGGGTTCCTGTATTTGCCAATGGTGAATTCTATGAGAAGGAAGATGGAACAAAGGTAACAATTATGGACTGGCTTGCCTTCCATACACTCAGAGGAATTGAAGATCCTAATGCAGACAATAATAAGGAAACAGCTACACAGACACCAGCACCTGCTAATCATGGTCAGACAGGTACAGTAACAAATGTACCACAGCAGACAAAGGTAACTGAGGCAACACCTGCTCCTGCAGTGATTACTCTTGACAAATCAAAGGTGACACTATTTAAGAAGGGTCTTAATAAGGCAATACTTAAGGCAGAAGTATCAAGCGGAGAGAGCATTAGCTGGTCATCATCCAATTCAAAGGTTGCATCAGTAAATAAAAAGGGACAGGTAACTGCAAAGAAGGCAGGAAAAGCTGTCATAACAGCAACAGTAGGAAATGCTAAGGCAGAATGTACTGTTACAGTTAAAAACGCATCATTTAAGATTAAAAAGAAAAGCATTGTAGTTAAAAAGGGTAAAAAAGCCAAAATTGCATGTGTAGTTTCACCTAAGAAGGCTGTAAAGTATAAGGCTTCTTCAAAAAATATTAAGGTTACTTCAAAGGGTGTTGTAACAGGTGTTAAAAAAGGAAAGGCAGTTGTTACAGTAACTTATATGGGTGTTAAGCAGACTGTAAATGTTAAAGTAAAATAGTATTTGACAGTGCACAGGCAGTATGTTACATGACCACAATATGATTAAGGTATGACTGAGACTTAATGCTGAGACTTAATGTGCTATGCAGGTATATATATCACAAGGAGAATAAGATGTTAAGAGAATTTCCGGAGTATTATCAGAGATTTGAATGCATTGGAGGAGAATGTAAGGACAGTTGTTGTATTGGCTGGGAACTTGATATTGATGAGGAGACTTTTGAATACTATAAAAGTATTGAGGGCGAATTCGGTGACAGGCTCAGGGCTAATATGAAATCCGGAGAAGACAATACCTTCGTGTTGAAGGCTGATGACAGGTGCCCATTTTTAAATGCAGATAATCTCTGTGATATATATATCAATCTTGGTGAGGAAAGCCTGTGCGGGATATGCACAGAATATCCAAGATATACTGAATATGCTGAGGATTATATGCAGTCTGATATGAGCTTTTCCTGCATGGAGGTTGGAAAACTTATATTTGACAGGGAAGATCCTATAAGGTATCTGACTTATGATGACGGCCAAACAAGGCTTAGTGAAGAACTTACATATCTCTTGTTTATGAGAAATAGGATAATTAATCTGATAAATGACGTGCACAGTCCTTTTTCAGATTATAAGCCTGTTAGCAAACATGTTATTACCATGTCAGAATACTATGGCAAACATGATTATAAGGCAATTGAAAAATATGCAGAGACTATAATATCAGATGATATGAAGCAGACTGAAACAGCATCCTATTCTCAGTTTAGGGCATTATTTGAAAGAATGATACCATACCTTGATAAACTCGAGGTAATAGGCAATGACTGGAAAACATGCTACAGACAGACAAAAAATATTGTTCCTGCTTCCGGTAATGAGCAGTGGGAGGCTTTCAAACAGTGTATAAATGATGAATATTATACAGATTATTCAAAAATAATATCATACTTTCTTTTTAGGTATTCTATAAGAGCATATGATGATGGAGAATATATGTCTAAGTATTATTTTGCATTATTTGCCTGTGAAACAATAAAAGCCTTGGATTTTGCCCGTTTTATTCAGAAAAACGGAGCTTATTCAAAGGAAGACAGGATTGATATTGTTCATTTATATTCCAAGGAAGTAGAGCATTCTGAGGAAAATGTACAGATGATATTAGAACTTTGTAAAAAGGCACTATAACCTATATACTAAAAATACACAAAATGGGAAAAAAAAATAAATTTATAAATAGGTATTTTCTTATTGTATTTTATGTTGTAAAATAAAACGAATAATTCAAAAAAAAATTGGAGGAACAGTTATGAGCGAGAAATTAAAAGTTGGTATCCTTGGTGGTACTGGAATGGTTGGACAGAGATTCATATCATTACTTGAAAATCATCCATGGTTTGAGGTTGTCTGCATTGCAGCAAGTCCTAGAAGTGCTGGGAAAACCTATGAGGAGGCTGTGGGTGGCCGCTGGAAAATGGATACTCCAATGCCTGAGGCAGTTAAAAATATTATCGTTTGTGATGTAAATGAAGTAGAAAAAGTAAGCAGCCAGGTTGATTTTGTATTTAGTGCAGTTGATATGACTAAAGATGAGATTCGTGCAATCGAAGAGGCATATGCAAAGACTGAGACACCTGTTGTATCAAACAACAGTGCACACAGATGGACACCTGATGTACCAATGGTAGTGCCAGAGATTAACCCAGAGCATCTTGAAGTTATTGAAGCTCAGCAGAAGCGTCTTGGAATTAACAAAGGATTTATTGTAGTAAAGCCTAACTGTTCTATCCAGAGTTACGCTCCAGCATTATTTGCACTTAAAGAGTACAAGCCAACTAAGGTTATTGCTTCAACATATCAGGCAATTTCAGGAGCAGGTAAGACATTTAAAGACTGGCCTGAGATGCTTGGAAATATTATTCCATATATTGGTGGAGAAGAAGAAAAGAGTGAGCAGGAGCCACTTCGTATATTTGGTAAAGTTGAGAATGGTGTTATTGTTAAGGCAGAGTCACCTATTATCTCAAGCCAGTGTATCCGTGTTCCTGTACTTAATGGTCATACAGCAACAGTATTTATGAGTTTTGAAAATAAACCATCTAAGGAAGAAATCATTGACAAGTGGACATCATTCTCAGGACTTCCACAGAAGCTTGAGCTTCCAAGTGCTCCAAAGCAGTTCATAAGCTACAGAGAAGAGGATAACCGTCCACAGGTTTTACTTGATGTTAATTATGAGAATGGAATGGGAATCGTTCTTGGAAGACTTAGAGAAGATACAATCTTTGATTATAAGTTTGTTGGATTATCACATAATACTGTTCGTGGTGCTGCAGGTGGAGCTGTTCTTATAGCAGAGCTTCTTAAGGCACAGGGAAGAATCCAGAAGAAGTGATAATGTCAGTGAAGTGATAATATCAGTAAAGTGATAATGTCAGTGAAGTGATAATATCAGTAAAGTACTAATATTAAAGACTATAATAGCGATAAGAGTTATATTCTTATATTATTAGAAAAATAACAGCTGGTACGATTGAAAGTACCAGCTGTTTTGGTGTATAATAATATATGTTTTGTTTTTACATAAAATGTGTATGTGAATTTTATTTACGGAGGTACCCCATGAAATTATTGATTAAAGGTGGTAATGTTATTAATGCCGATCTGAATGAGTGCAACGGCATTTATGATGTCCTTGTTGAAGACGGAATTATTAAAAAGATATCCGAAGGTATTGATGAGGGTTTGGCAGACCAGGTTGTAGATGCTTCAGGCAAGTGCCTTATGCCGGGATTTATTGACCTTCATGTTCATTTCAGGGAACCGGGATTTACACACAAGGAAACTGTAAAGACCGGAAGTATGGCAGCTGCAAGAGGAGGATATACCTCAGTATTTTGTATGCCTAATACAAAGCCTGTTATTGACAGTGCCGAGAGTTATAAGCTTCTTGAAGACATTATTAGTAAAGATGCTGTTGTTAATGTGCATCCTGTAGGAGCAGTTACTAAGGGTCAAAAGGGAGAAGAGCTTGCAGAGATAGAAAAGATGGCTTCTCTTGGAATGCTTGCAATTAGTGAAGATGGAAAATCTGTTATGGACTCAGCAATATACAGAAAGGCCATGAAAGTAGCCAAGAACGCCGGTGTTGCTGTGTTTGCACACTGTGAAGATATTAATCTTGTTGAGGGCGGTGTTATGAATGCCGGACATAAAGCTGATGAAATGGGCTTTAAGGGTATTTCCAATGCTGTTGAAGATATAATTGCAGCAAGAGACATTCTTCTTGCCAAGGAAACAGGTGTTAAGCTTCACCTTTGCCACTGTTCTACTAAGGATAGTGTTACAATGCTTCGCATGGCTAAGGAGGAAGGACTTGATGTAACTGGTGAGGTTTGCCCACATCATTTTACACTTACTGATGAAGATATTAAGAATGACGATTCTAATTATAAGATGAATCCACCACTCAGGAGCAGGGAAGATGTAGAAGCTCTTAAAGATGGAATTGCTAAGGGATATGTTACAGTAATATCAACTGACCATGCTCCACATAGTGCAGAGGAAAAGGCTAAATCCATAAAAGACGCTCCATTTGGAATCGTTGGCCTTGAAACATCATTTGCGCTTTCTTATACAGAACTTGTTAAGTCAGGTCTTATCTCAGTTAATAAACTGGTTGAATGTATGAGCATCAATCCGGCTAAGGTTGCAGGAATTGACAGAGGAGTTATAAAAGAGGGTGCAGTATGTGATATTGCCATTACAGATACCGGGCATGAGTACAAGATTGATAAAAATGAATTTGCTTCCATGGGTAAAAATACACCTTTTGATGGTTATACGGTAACGGGAAAGGTTGTATGTACAATAGTTAGTGGAAAAGTTGTTTACAGTGAATAGGCAAGAATTATTATGAGTTCGCGAATTCGCCAGGGTATGCCTGAATTTAGTCGGATTTAAAATTATAACATACCAGAAGGAGATTAAATATGATTAATAAGTTAGTTGACAAAATCAAAAAAACAGAGGCACCTATAGTAGTTGGACTTGATCCAATGCTTAGTTATGTACCAGAGCATATTCTAAATAAGGCATTTGATGAGTATGGCAAAAATCTTGAAGGTGCAGCAGAAGCAATCTGGCAGTACAATAAGGGGATTGTAGATGCAGTTTATGATCTTATTCCTGCAGTTAAGCCACAGATAGCAATGTATGAACAGTTTGGTATTCCAGGTCTTATAGCATTTAAGAAGACTGTAGATTATTGTAAGGAAAAGGATCTTGTTGTAATCGGAGATATTAAGCGTGGTGATATCGGTTCTACTTCAGCTGCATATGCAACAGGACATATTGGAAAGGTTGTTATAGATGGACAGACTTTCAGGGGCTTTGATGAGGACTTTATAACAGTTAATCCTTATCTTGGAACAGATGGAATTAAGCCATTTGCAGATGTGTGCAAGGAGGAAAAGAAGGGTATGTTTATTCTTGTTAAGACTTCTAATCCATCAAGTGGTGAGTTCCAGGACAGATTAATTGATGGTAAGCCATTATATGAGCATGTTGCCAAGAAAGTTGTAGAGTGGGGCGCTGATGTAATGGGCGATTCTTATAGCTATATTGGGGCCGTTGTTGGTGCAACATATCCTGAAATGGGTAAGGTTCTTCGTGAGCTTATGCCAAAGTCATACATTCTTGTGCCTGGTTATGGTGCACAGGGAGGAAAGGGTAAGGATCTTGTACATTTCTTCAATAAGGATGGACTTGGTGCAATTGTTAACTCTTCACGTGGAATCATAGCAGCTTATAAGCAGGACAAGTATTCACAGTTTGGCAGTGAAGCATATGCAGATGCATCAAGACAGGCTGTACTTGATATGAAGGAAGATCTTAAGCAGGCTATAAGATAAATTGTAAGGTTGTTAACATAATAAATTGACTAACATAGTAAATTGACAAACATAGTAAATTGACAAACATAATAAAGTAATTGATATTGTAAGTTAAATTAATATTGTAAGATTAATTAATATTAAAAATTCAATCACATGAATTCCCTGAAGCGAAGTGGCATAAGCTGTTGTTGCAGTTTTATGTTGCTTCGCTCTTTTATTGCTATTGAGTCAGTAAAGGTTTTCCAAAGATCCTTGAACATCTTTTCACTGTATGATATGAGGTAATCAAAATGTTCAAAGTCTATATCAGGATTGCTTACTAATCCGGTTTTTCCATGCTTGCTTAGAGCAATTTTACGTCTGCCTACATCTGCAATAAGGATATTTTCTTCTGGAAACCTGTCTGCAAAGTGTAGTATCAGGGTAGAGCATATATCATTCTGGGGGCGAAATCTCGCAAACATATATTCGTTGCTTAGTTCTTCAAAACGAAGAAATCCCATATAATGATGTGTTTCATTCCATACATTTTTCTGGAGTTTCATTATACGTTGTATAGGTGGGTATGCCAGGCATGATCTGGCTGAATCACCTATTGCAAAGCCAAGAATAATTAATCTGTAAATATCATCTGCACGGTCTGGATCGGATGATTGAAGACAGGTATAAAGCAGCTCATAAAAATTGTAAGAAATTTTATGTTTAACAGCAGTTGATATGTTGACTGCCTTATCATAATCTGTTTCTACATTAATGTATTCATAAAAGATATTGCATTCAAGATTATCAGCAATCTGTATATAGTTGTGTGAATGTCCATATCTGCTTACCCAGGCATCATATACTCCACTTAGGATTCCTTCTGGGGAATTCTCGCATACATAGACATGGCGCGGTTTATCAGTAGGATAGTCTATAGGACATATCTGGGGAGATATATCTGTTTTCATAAAATCACCAACCTTGTTTATCTTATAATTCCTGTCTGCAGTTTTTCTTCTACAATATCTGATACATCAAAAAGTGAAAGTTGTTCATAAGTCTGATCCATGGTAAGATTCCCCGGAATATTGTCCTTAAGACCAAGCAGGTTTGCCAGTATAAAGCTCTGAGTTATCTTAAGAGGAATCATGGATTTGCCATTACAAGTAATAAAATATACTGCTCTTTTTAATACAACTCCGATTTTCTTCAAATCATTAAAGGAAAGCTTGCTTCCATTAAGATTGGAACGGGCACTTACGATTCTCTTAGCTGAGGTGACGCCAATACCTGGAACTCTGAGAAGTGTATGATATGAGGCTGTCATAATCTCAACAGGAAAGAGTTCAAGATGATTGAGAGCGTAGTTGCACTTAGGATCTAAAAGTGTATTAAGTGAAGGATGGTCTGCTGATATGATCTCGTCAGCAGCAAAATTATAAAATCTAAGCAGCCAGTCTGCCTGATACAAACGGTGTTCACGCAACAAATCGGGGCCATTAGAGGTGTCAGGAAGAGAGGAGTCTCTATTAACATTAATAAATGCTGAATAAAATACCCTCTTCAGATTAAAACGATCATATAATGCTTCACTCACCTTTATAATCTCATAATCAGTATCCTTAGATGCCCCGATTATAAGCTGTGTGCTCTGACCGCTGGGAACAAATCTCTTCTCGCCGGCCTTCATGGTAACAGGTTTATAATAGTTCTCCCCGGAACTTGATGTATAGCCTTGTATATTGTCTGAGACATAATAACTATTGTCCTTCTTATAATCAGATAAGTAAGAATTGTCCTTCAGAGTGTTTTCTGAAAGGTGAAAGCTTTTCTGTGTATGTTCAGAGATGAGTGGTCTGTTCTTAGCTGGAAGTCTGTTATAAAAAGTGTCCCCATGAAAATCAAGATCTCTGTTATGCTTAAGCTGTATACTACGCATGGGCGTTAGTATGCTGCTTCGTGTTTTGTGTGGTGCAAGGCTTGCAAGACTGTCTGCTGTGGGAAGCTCCATATTGACACTCATACGGTCTGCCAGCCATCCCAGTTTTTCTATAAGTGCGTCATCTGTTCCGGGAATGACCTTTACATGTATATAGCCATGAAACTCATACCTGTATCTTAAAAGACGTATAGCCTGATAAATCTGTTCCATTGTATTGTCAGGTGAACGGGTAACGCCAGAGCTTAAAAATAAGCCTTCTATATAGTTACGTTTATAAAATGATATGGTAAGCCTGGCAAGCTCCTCAGGTGTGAAGGAAGTACGTTCAACATCGTTAGAACGTCTGTTGATGCAATACTTGCAGTCATATATACATTCATTAGTATACAGAACTTTAAGTAAGGATATACATCGTCCGTCACTTGAAAAGCTGTGACATATTCCGGCATGAATTGAATTACCCATGCCAGACTTACCATTCTGTCTTGTTACACCACTTGAAGTACAGGCAACATCATACTTGGCTGATGCAGTGAGAATGTTCAGTTTTTTCATAATATCTTCAGTTATCAAGTATGACACCGCCTTTCAGGAGATATGCTCCTGCCACGGGAGTATATCCACATGCATGCTGTCCGCATGCAATCAATCATATATATTATCGTAAAGAACATATGTTCTGATAAAACAATAGCACATACGTTCGAAAAAATCAAGGACTAAAATATGGCAAAATAAAAAAGTAATGTTAACCACTTAATAAGCTATTAACATTACTCTTTTAGGATATAAATCTTGTATTGTATTATTTTACGCAGCCAATGAGCTCATTTATATCTTCAATACCATATTTCTTCATATAAGCTTCAATACCGGCTATAATGTCTGTTGTAACTGCAGGGTTATTGAAATTGGCTGTTCCCACGGCAACCATTGTTGCTCCGGCCATAATGAATTCAAGGGCATCTTCGTATGTAGCAATTCCGCCCATTCCTATAATAGGAAGATTAACAGCGTTTGCTGCCTGATAAACCATTCTTACAGCTACAGGATGAATTGCAGGACCTGAAAGACCGCCTGTTTTATTGGCTACAGCAAATGTACGTCTGTTGATGTCAATTTTCATACCTGTAATTGTATTGATAAGGGAGAGAGCATCAGCACCACCACATTCAGCAGCCTTTGCCATAACTGTAATATCAGTTACATTAGGGCTAAGTTTCATAATAATAGGCTTTTTGCTGTGCTTTTTAACCTCATTTGTTATACTTTCAACTGCTTTAGGATCCTGACCGAAAGCTATACCGCCTTCCTTGACATTAGGACAGGATATGTTTATCTCTAACATATCAACATCAGCATCGGATAAACGCTCAACAGTCTCTACATAGTCTTCTGTGGACTTACCACATACATTAACTATGATTTTTGCGCCATGTTCTCTTAAATAAGGAACATCTCTCTTTAAAAATGTATCAATTCCAGGATTCTGAAGACCGATGGCATTAATCATTCCACCATATGTTTCCGCAATACGTGGTGTAGGATTTCCTGGCCAGGGTATATTAGCAACACCCTTTGTAGTTACGGCACCAAGCTTCGAAAGGTCTACGAAATCTGAGTATTCCATTCCTGAACCAAATGTTCCGGAAGCTGTAGTAACCGGATTTTTGAATTCAATTCCGCACATAGTTACACTTGTTTTCATGAAAAATCCACCTCCATTGCGTCAAATACAGGACCATCCTTGCAAATGCGCTTATTTTTAACCATGCTGTGTGAATCTATATCTGTAGATTTGCAGACACATGCAAGGCATGCACCGATTCCACAGGCCATTTTTTCTTCAAGGGAAATCCATGTTTTAATATTGTTATCAGCTGCATAGCTTTTGATACCTCTAAGCATTGGAAGAGGACCACATGCAAGTATTGCATCGGATTTTATATCATTCTCCCTGATACAGTCAATGACATTACCTTTTGTTCCAAAGCTGCCATCTTCTGTTGAAAGGTATACATTACCGTATTTTGAAAATTCATCGTTCAGGAAAAGAAAATCTCTGTAACCAAGAACAATATTCACATTGATACCAGCACTGTTAAGGGCTTTTGCTGTTTTAAGCATAGGAGGAATGCCAATTCCGCCACCCATAACTGTGACTGAAGGATTATCCATGGCCTTGATACTTTCAAATGAAGCGGTATATCCGTTGCCAAGTGGACCGATTATATCAAGAGTATCACCGGCTTTTTTTTCTGAAAATTCCTTTGTGCCTTTTCCGGCAATACGGAATACAAGTCTTAAAAGACCATTCTCACTGTCGGTATCGCATATACTGATTGGACGAGGAAGAAGTGTACTTTTGTCATCACAGTATATTGATACAAACTGGCCGGGAACAGCGTTTTTTGCAATGTCATCTGCCTTAACCCACATATCTATGATATCAGCAGAAAGTTTATTAATGGAATGTATGGAGTAAGTTTCTTTTTTCATTCCCTGACTCTCCCTTCGGTTTTATATGATTATTTTAAATATAACAAAAAAAGCCTGGTTTTACAATAAGGGAGATAAATGATATGATGGGAGAACTGAATATTATTATTTCATATTACTTAAGATATAAAAGAAGTCATTTGAGATTAAAGGAAAGGATAATAATTATAAACTCAAACTTCGCACTTAAATA
>OFMT01002544.1_pt1 | contig 10632 bp, 9 predicted proteins | sample 1541891 | NCBI WGS metagenome assembly OFMT01 (sample SAMN04209230, study PRJEB22552) | human gut metagenome | biome: gut; material: feces | host: Homo sapiens | place: USA: Oklahoma | reverse complement strand
GCTTCGGGGCAGGGCGGGGGGCAGATGGCGTTTCGCCGCCCACCGCCAGCATCACCCGGACGGGGCTTCCCACGGCGGCGGAGGTGACCTCCTCCAGCACCGCCAGCACCGTGCGGTTATTCAGGGAGTCCCGGACGAAATCGTTGCGGCAGTGGACGGTGAGGCAGTCACCCTCCACGGTGCCGGAGGCCATGTTGAGAAAGACCCGGTGGTTCACCGGCAGGCGGCCCTTGAACTGATCCAGCAGTTGGGTCCACAGGCGGCTGTCGCCTGCGGGCGCCGAGGGGGCCGGGTCTGCGGAGACAGACCTGCGGGGCGCTCTATGAGTGGGCTTTGGGGCGGAGGAGCGCTGCGGCTCCTCCGGGATGTCAAAGACACGCTCCCGGCCCGCCGGTTCGTCGGGCAGAGGCGGCTCCTCCCACGGGACCTCCTCCGGGGCGGGAGGACGCTTCTCCGCCGCAGCGGGGCGGGACTCTGAAGCCGCTGAGGTGCGGGACTCCGGGGCAGCGGGACGCTCTGCCGCCGGTTGGGCGGCGGGGCGCTCCCGGCGGGCGGGGACACCCTTTTTCAGCAGCTCCTCCACCCGATCCAGCCGGGCGCTGAGGGCCGTCAGGTCGCCGCAGAGGCTCTCGTCACACAGCCGCAGCAGGCACAGCTCCACATCCGTCCGGGGCTGGAAGCTGTCCGGCAGGGCGGCACGGGTCCCTTGCAGCGTCTCCGTCAGGTACAGCAGCCGCTGCATGGAGATGTTTTCGGAGAGGCCCGTCAGTGTCTTGGTATCATACAGCCCGGAGAGCAGGGCGCTGCCCCCCTCCGGCGCGGCTTTGAGAATGGTCATCTCCCGTGCCAGATCGCTGAGCTCCCCCAGCAGGGCAGAGACGTCCTTGCCGCTGCGGTACAGCTGATCCAGCAGCAGCAGGGCATCCGGCGCCCGGCGGTCCAGAATACAGCGCATCATTTGCTGGGTCTGGACACTGCCGGCAAGGCCCAGCACGTCCAGCACGGCACGGCTGGTGAGCTGGCCCTCCGCCACACGGCACTGATCCAGCAGGCTCAGGGCATCCCGCAGGGCGCCCCCCGCCATGCGGGAGAGGATCTCCGCTCCGTCGGCGGTGAGGTCGATCTTCTCGGCTTGAGCGATGTGCAGCAGCTGGCGCTCCATGTCACGGGGCAGGATGCGCTTGAAGGAGAAGCGCTGGCACCGGGAGAGGATGGTGGCCGGGACCTTGTGCAGCTCCGTGGTGGCCAGAATGAACATCAGATGCTCCGGTGGCTCCTCCAGGATCTTCAGCAGAGCGTTGAAGGCCGGGGTGGAGAGCATATGCACCTCGTCGATGATATACACCCGCTTTTTCAGCACGGCAGGGGTATACACCGCCTCCTCCCGCAGCGCACGGACCTGATCCACGCCGTTGTTGCTGGCGGCGTCCAGCTCCGTGATATCCAGCGTGGTGCCGGCATCCACGGCCCGGCAGGCCTCGCACCGGCCGCAGGGCTCGCCGTCCACCGGGGACAGGCAGTTCACCGCCTTGGCCAATATCCGGGCACAGGTGGTCTTGCCGGTACCCCGTGTGCCGGTGAAGAGATAGGCGTGGGCGGTATGGCCCTCGGCCACCTGACGGCGGAGGGTATCCGTGATGTGCTCCTGTCCCACGACCTCGGAAAACACCTTGGGCCGCCACTTGCGGTACAGCGCCTGATACATGGATCTCCTCCTCCCGAAAAAAACAAAAATTCTCCTCCGTTGACAGCTGTGGAGCCGGCGCCCTCACGGCACATGGATGGTCCCTCTTAATGCTGCTCGGTTCCCCGCCTGACATGATTCGTGGGTATCCATTGCGTGAGACCGGCTCCGCAGCTGTCAGCGGAGGAGAGGTCGTGACCACTATTTTACTACAACTTTTCCCGCTTGGCAACAGGAAAATTCAACGGGTGACATAGCTGCCGGAGGAGGCGGCCTCCGCCGTCACCTGCACCAGCCGGGTCACAGGGTCAAAGTCTGCCGGGAGCAGCCCTTGCAGGGCCGCTGCGTCCACGGTGTCCGTATCCACATAGATGCGGTCGAAGTGCTCCGTCAGCAGGGCGAGGGTGACGCCGCCGTCGTTGGCATCCGCCGTCACCTGATCCCGCACCAGCACCGACAGGGCGGTGGTTTTGGGCAGGGCCTCCCGCACCCCCTCCACGAACACGCTGAGGGTGTCGGTGAGGTTGGTGACGGAGCCGTAGTCGATGCGGTCCAGACGGCCATGGACGGGGTAGGTGCAGTAGTCCAGCAGAATTTCGTCGAAGCCCAATTCGGCGCACTCCTTACACAGCTGCACGAGATACTCCCGTGCAGCAGCCTTGCCGGGGTCCAGCCAGCAGGCGGCGTCATCGTCGTACCACAGCCAGCCGTCGCCGGTCCGCAGCAGCCCCGCCTGGTCGGGCTGGGCGTTGGCAAAGTCCATATCGGCAAAGCAGGCGATGCGGGCCACAGTCCATGTGTCGCCGGAGAGGAGGGTCTTGAGGCTTGTCAGCGTCTCCGGGCCGCCGGTGGTGACGGTGTCTCTGGCGGCGGTCTGCGTGTCATAGGTGACGGTGCCGTCCCGCAGCTTCACCGGGATCACCACCGCCTCCGGGTGCTCCGCCAGCACGGCGGAGGGATCCTCCGTCAGCACGGTGTCCGGCAGCTGGCGGGCGTGAAGCTCCTTCAGCATGGGGCGCTCCGGCTCATCGATGATGAGGTCCACGTCATCCGGCGTGGTGTCCTCCGGCTGCTGGGGCTGCTCCGTCTGTCCCTTTTTCAGGAAGGGCAGCTCCAGATGCCGGTGGCCCTCGTCATCGTAGACCATATACTCCTGCGCCACCAGATATCCCACGGCGGCCAGCAGGATCAGCACCAGCACAATGACCAGCGCCAGTTTCCCGTGGTTTCGGCCACGGTAGCTCTGATAACCTCTGGTTGCCATGACGATACCTCCTTTTTCTCAGGTTCAGGGCTGGATGGCATCCAGCTGTGCCACCCGGCGGGCATGGCGTCCGCCCTCAAATTCGGTGTTTAGAAAGACCTCCACCATGCGCTTGGCCAGATTGGGGCCGGTGATGCCGGCGCCCAGCGCCAGCACGTTGGCATCGTTGTGGCGGCGGGTCATCTCGGCGGACAGGGGGTCGGTGCAGTGGGCGCAGCGGATGCCAGCCACCTTATTGGCGGCGATGGAAATGCCGATGCCGGTGGTGCAGATGACGATGCCCTTGTCGCACTGACCGGAGGCCACCATGCGGCCTACCTTCTCGCCGTACATGGGATAGTCTACGCTCTCGGTGGAGTAGCAGCCCACATCCTCGAAGTCGATGTTGTGCTCCTCCAGCCAGATGAGAATGTCCTGCTTCAGCAGATAGCCGCCGTGATCGCAGCCGATGGCAATTTTCATGGTGTATTCTCCTCTTACAATTCTTTGAACTCCGGCTTTCCGCCGGTAAAGGTGGTGAAGTAGCGGAAGCCGCACTCCCGCAGCAGCTCCTGCCGCTGGCGGATGAAGCAGCCCACGTCCGCCGGACGGTGGGCGTCGCTGCCCAAGGTGATGATCTCGCCCCCCAGACGGCGGTAGAGCCGCAGGATATCGGCGCCGGGCAGGGGCTCGTTTCCACGGTTGGTGTTGCACTCGATGCCCAGCCCCTTGGGGATGATGGTACGGAAGATCTCCTCCACCTGATCCATGTGGTGGGCGAAGGTCATGTGCTCACCGTAGTTTTCGTTAATATACCGCAGGGGCAGGGTCAAGTGGCCCAGCACCTGAAACTCACCCCATCGGGCCAGCGCCAGCACGTCCTCCAGATAGCTGTCGATGATACTATCATAATACGCTTCGTCGGCTTTTTCAATATAATAGAGGTCTTTGTGGTGAAATTTCTTTCCCGCCATGTGGACGGAGCCGATGACAAAGTCCAGCGGAGGGGCATTCTGCATCAAATGCTCCGCCCGCTGAAAGCTCATGGCGGCCTCTCCCAGCTCCGCTCCCAGCCGCAGGGTAATGCGGTGGCCCCACTGCTCCTGCGCCTGACGGAACTGGCGGCGGACGGCGTCCCAGTCGAAGTCCCAGCGGGGCTTCTGCTCCGGGCCCCAGTAGATGGTGTCCACGTGGTCCGTCAGGCACAGTTCATCCATTCCGGCGGCCACGGCGGCCTGTGCCGCCTGGGCCATGGTCTGCCGGCCGTCCTGCGAGCAGGTGGAATGTACGTGATAATCTGCCAGATACATAGGAGTTACCTCTTCTTGAAGAAGCTACGGTGCTTCTCGTAGTTCCCCTCGTTCAAGGTCTCGCTGAATTTCCGCAGGGCATCCTTCTGCTCCCGGTTCAGGTTCCGAGGCGTCTCGATGGTGACGGTGACGTACTGGTCGCCACGGCCCCGGCCGTTGAGGACAGGGATGCCCTTGCCCTTCAGGCGGAACACGGTGCCGGTCTGCGTCCCCTCCGGGATGGTGTACTTCACCTTACCGTCGATGGTGGGGATCTCCAGTTCGGCGCCCAGCACCGCCTGCGTGAAGGTGATGGGGGCCTCGCAGAACACGGCGGTGCCGTCCCGGCGGAACACGTCGTGGGGCTGCACCATCACCGTGACCAGCAGGTCGCCGGCGGGGCCGCCGTTCTTCCCGGCATGGCCCTGTCCCCGCAGGGAGATGGTCTGGCCGTGGTCGATGCCGGCGGGAATGGAGACCTTGATGGTCTTGCGCTTGCGGGTGAAGCCGCCGCCGTGACAGTCGGGGCAGGGCTGGTGGATGATGCGGCCCGTGCCGCCGCACTTGCGACAGGGGTTGCTGGAGGCGAACACCCCCATGGGCGTCTGGCGGCGGGTCTGCACCACGCCGCTGCCGTGGCACTCGGGGCAGACCTCCGGCGTGGTGCCGGGGGCGCAGCCGCTGCCCTTACAGGTGGTGCACTGCTCCATGCGCTCCACCGTCAGCTCCTTTTCGCAGCCGAAGGCGGCCTCCGTAAAGCTCAGGGATACGCTGACCCGGATGCTCTCGCCCCGCTGAGGGCCGTTGCGGCGCTGCTGCTGGCCGCCGAAGCCGCCGAAGAAGCTGCCGAAGATGTCCCCCAGATCGCCGAAATCGAAACCGCCGCCGAAACCGCCGCCCTGACCGGCGCCGTAATTGGGATCGGTGCCGGCAAAGCCGAACTGGTCATAGCTGGCCTTCTTCTCCGGATCGGACAGGACCTCGTTGGCCTCGTTGATCTCTTTGAACTTCTCCTCGGCCTCCTTGTCGCCGGGGTTCATGTCCGGGTGATATTTGCGGGCCAGCTTTTTATAGGCCCGTTTGATCTCGTCCTCGCTGGCGTTTTTGTCTACGCCAAGGACCTCGTAATAGTCTCGTTTTTCTGCCATACCGGCGTTTCTCCCTTCTCCGGGAATATCCGGCGGCCGGAAAGACGGCCGGATATCATCTGGTTCCAAACGCCACAGGAAGGGACAGGAAGCCCTGCCCCTTTCCGGTGGTCAAGCTGCGCTGCGGGGCGCAGGATGCTTACTTATTCTGGTCGTCATCATCCACGACCTTGTAGTCGGCGTCGTAATACTGGCCGCCCTGTGCGCCGGTGTCGCCGCCGGGCTGCTGGGCAGCAGCGTCGCCCTGAGGTGCCTGCTGCTGGTACAGCTTCTCGCTCATCTTATAGAAGGCCTGCGTCAGCTCCTCGGTGGCGGCCTTGATGGCGTCGGTGTCCTCGCCCTTCAGGGTCTCCTTCAGCTTGTCGATACCGGCCTGAATGGGGGCCTTCTCGCTCTCGGGTACCTTGTCGCCCACTTCGCTGAGGGTCTTTTCCGCCTGATAGACCATCTGATCGGCCTGATTGCGGACCTCCACCTTCTCCTTGATCTTGGCGTCCTCGGCGGCATACTGCTCGGCTTCCTTCACGGCACGCTCGATATCATCCTTGCTCATGTTGGAGGAGGAGGTGATGGTGATGTGCTGGGCGTTGCCGGTACCCAGATCCTTGGCGGAGACGTTGACGATGCCGTTGGCGTCGATGTCGAAGGTCACCTCGATCTGAGGCACGCCGCGGCGGGCCGGAGCGATGCCGTCCAGATGGAAGCGGCCCAGGCTCTTGTTGGCGGCAGCCATCTCACGCTCGCCCTGCAGGACGTTGACCTCCACAGAGGTCTGGTTATCGGCAGCGGTGGAGAAGATCTGGCTCTTCTTCACGGGGATGGTGGTATTGCGCTCAATGAGGCGGGTGCAGACGCCGCCCATGGTCTCGATGCCCAGGGACAAGGGGGTGACGTCCAGCAGCAGCAGACCCTTGACATCGCCGGTCAGCACGCCGGCCTGCAGGGCGGCGCCCATGGCCACACACTCATCAGGATTGATGCCCTTGAAGGGCTCGCTGCCGGTGAATTTCTTCACGGCCTCCACCACGGCGGGGATACGGCTGGAGCCGCCCACCATCAGCACCTTGGACAGGTCGCTGGCCTTCAGGCCGGCGTCGGACATGGCCTGACGCACGGGGCCCATGGTGGCATCCACCAGATGGCCGGTGAGCTCGTTGAACTTGGCACGGGTCAAGGTCACGTCCAGATGCTTGGGGCCGGTGGCGTCGGCGGTGATATAGGGGAGGTTGATGTTGCTGCTGGTGACGCCGGACAGCTCGATCTTAGCCTTTTCGGCAGCCTCCTTCAGGCGCTGCATGGCCACCTTGTCGCCGGACAGGTCGATCCCGTCGGTGCGCTTGAACTCGCTGACCAGATACTTCATGATGCACTGGTCGAAGTCATCGCCGCCCAGACGGTTGTTGCCGGCGGTGGCCAGCACCTCGATGACGCCGTCGTCGATCTCCAGAATGGAGACATCGAAGGTGCCGCCGCCCAGATCGTAGACCATGATCTTCTGGGTCTGCTCCTTATCCACACCGTAGGCCAGAGCGGCGGCGGTGGGCTCGTTGATGATACGCTTGACGTCGAGACCGGCGATCTTGCCGGCGTCCTTGGTGGCCTGACGCTGGGCGTCGGTGAAGTAGGCGGGGACGGTGATGACAGCTTCGGTGACGGGCTGGCCCAGATAGGCCTCGGCGTCGCTCTTCAGCTTCTGCAGGATCATGGCGCTGATCTCCTGCGGGGTGTAGCTCTTGCCGTCGATATTCACACGGTGGTCAGAGCCCATCTCACGCTTGATGGAAGCGATGGTGCGGTCAGGATTGGTGATGGCCTGACGCTTTGCCGTCTGGCCCACCATACGCTCGCCGCTCTTGCTGAAGGCCACCACGGACGGGGTGGTGCGGTTGCCCTCTGCGTTGGGGATGACAACAGCCTCGCCGCCTTCCATGACGGCGACGCAGGAATTGGTCGTACCAAGGTCGATACCGATAACTTTAGACATAATGATTGCCTCCTGATAAGATATATATAGATTGATTTTTTACGGATCGTTACTGCTGGTCCGGGTCCACGGGGATCACGATGGAAGCGATGATATAGGCCAGCAGGCCGCTGCCGCCCATGAAGCCCAGCACCACCCAAGCCAGACGCACCAGCGTGGGGTCGATGTTGAAGTAGTCGGCAAGGCCGGAGCACACGCCGCACAGCATTTTATCGTTGACGTTGCGATACAGTCTCTTTCTCTCCATGACGCTTCTCCTTTCAGTTGGCTACCTTGACCATGGCGAACCGGAGGACCTTATCGCCCAGCTGGTAGCCCTGCTGGAGCACCTCCACCACGGTGTTCTCACCGACGTTCTCGTCCTCCACGTGCATCACGGCATCGTGCTTCTGAGGATCGAAGGGCTGGCCCTGCGCCTCGATGCGGGTGACGCCCAGCTTCTCCAGCACTGCCAGAAACTGCCGGCAGATCAGCTCCATGCCCTGCCGATGGGGGTCGCCCTCGGCGAACTGGGCAAGGCCACGCTCCAGATTATCCAGCACCCCCAAAAACTCCTTGACGGTGTCCGCCTTGGCGTCGGCGTAGACGTTTTCCTTTTCCTTGGTGGTGCGTTTGCGGTAGTTATCGTATTCCGCCGCCAGACGCAGATACTTGTCGCTGGCATCGCTGACCATTTTAGCCAGCTGCTCCATCTGCTCCATCTGCTCACGGGTGACGGTAAAGGTCTCCTCCTCGGCGGCCTTTTCCGCAGCCTGCTCCGTTTCCGGGGCGGTGTCGGCCTGCGGCTGCTCCTCCTGAGGGGTGTTCTTCTTTTTTTTCTCACTCATGACTGTTCCTCCTTGGTAGGCGGCAGCTGCCGCTTTTCAAACATATGACTCAGACTCTCGGCAAAGCAGGTGAGCCGGGCCGCCACGGACGCATAGTCCATGCGGGTGGGGCCTACCACCCCTACCAGCCCACGCATACCGTCACCGATATCGTAGCTGGCGATGACCACGCTGCTCTCCTTCAGGGCGGCATCCACATTCTCCGGTCCGATGAGGATCTGCACCGGGGCGTTGCCCGACGGCACCGGAAGGTTCTGCTTGTTGTCCACCATAAAGGTCATCAGGTCACGGGCCTTGTCGGCGTCCCGATACTCCGGGAATTTCAGCAACTGGGTGGTGCCGCCCAGATAGACCTCCTGCCCGGCGGCATCCTTCAGCAGCTGTCCGGCGTATTCGCACACCTGATTCAGCAGCAGGAACCACTTGCCGGACACCTGATCCGACAGGCTCATGAGCCGGGCGTTCATCTCCTCCGGCCCAAGGCCGGTAAAGTGCGTGTTCAGCAGGTGGCTCATCTCCGTCAGCGCCTCCCGCTCCACCGGCAGCTGCCAGCGAAGCAGCTGGCTCTTGACCCGGCTGTCCGACAGCATGGCCACGGCGATGAAGCTGTCATCGTCCACGGCAATGAGGTCGAACCGCTGCACCGTCACCGCCTGCGTGTGGTCCGCCACGGCATAGGCGGGGTAGCCCACCATGCTGGAGACCATCTGGCCCGCTTGGGCCATCACCTGATCCACCTGAGACATTTGCCCGGTGAGGGAGCGGCGGATGCTCTCGGCCTCCGCCTCCGGCAGCGCACGGCGCTCCATGAGCTCGTTGACGTAGAGCCGGTAGCCCCTGGCGGAGGGGACCCGCCCGGCGGAGGTGTGGGGCTGCTCCAGATATCCCATCTCCACCAGATCCGCCAGCTCGTTGCGGATGGTGGCGGAACTGATCCTGCCGGGCATCTTCTCGGCAATGGCCTTGGAGCTCACCGGCTCCGCCGTGGCCACATAGCCGTCCACCACGATCTTTAATATTTGCTTTTTCCGGTCTGTCAATTCCATGATAAAACTCCATTTAGCACTCCTATCTCCTGAGTGCTAAATGGAGTTTACCACCGTGGGCAGGTAAAGTCAATACCCGCAATTTTAATTATTTGTAAACACGTCGCTTACCAACGCAGGCGGCCGCCCGGCAGCTGCTCCGGGAGCCAGCGCTGGCGCTGCATCACCGGCAGCACCGCCTGAAGCAGGAAGCCCAGCAGCAGAATTTGCAGCGGCAGATACAGGGCGTTTTTCACGGCGCTCTGGGTCAGGTAGTAGAGGTAGCCCTTGCTGTACAGGATGGCGCTCCAGAGGGCGCCCAGCAGCACATTCTGGATATTGGTGAGGAGCTTGGCCAGAATGATGCGCCGCCACGTGATCTTAGCCCGGTAGAAAAACAGGGCGTAGATCATGCAGCCGGTGATGGTGGTCAGCATATAGCCGGGGAAATAGGGGTAGCCGCCGGAGGACAGGAAGAAGCTGAGGGTATCCTCGGCGGCGCCGAACACGATCACCGCCAGCGGGCCGCAGACCAGTGAACAGAGGGCTCTGGCCAGAAAGGTAACGCTGAGGGACAGGCTCTCGCCAAGCCGGATGGAGCAGTGGCTCAGGACGATGCAGGCGGCGATCATCAGGGCCATGAACACCAGACGGCGCAGATCCTTCAGCTCCCCGGCGGCGCTGCGCCAGTAGCCGGGGGACAGGGGATGGGGATAAAGCGGCATAAAAAAACCTCCTCTGATTTGGGCAGACCGGACAGGCCGGACAGCCGCACAGAGGAGCGCCGGGGCTTACTGCCCCGGAGATGGCCACTATGCGGCAGCGGGATGCGAGATCTGCACTGCAAGGCGATGCCATTTCGTCCGGCGGACAACTCCCCGTTCCGCCGGCACTATGCCCCCATGGGGGCGACACGCAGATCCCTACTCTGCCTTTGTATTTGTATGTGTGATGGGTTTAGTATAGCACATCGGTGGGAAAATGCAAGGATAATCGCCGAAGCGCCGCCGGTGGCGGAGAAAGCGAGGCGATTTCGAGGAAGTGTCCCGGTTTTCACGCCCCAAAGGGGCTGGAAACCGGCTGACACGATGGTGTTCCGAATCGCCGAAGCGCCGCCGGTGGCATACTTTTCCCAGCAGTTCTTTCTTTTTGTCTCCGACGGCATACTTTTTGTCAACAGCGACAAAAAGTATGCAAAAAACGCCGCCAGAAACCGATGGTTTCTGGACTTCCTTTCCTCTCAAGAGCTGCGTTCGTTATGGGCTGTAAAGGGAATCGGCTGTGCAACAAACCCACTGCCGCTCCCTCTCAGGTGAAGGGGCGTGTGGGTCTACCGCTGGGGGAGTACGGATCCCCACGACCAGTCTGCGGACTGGTCGTGGGAATGACAGGGGGTGGCAAGGCAGGAAAAGGGCGCTCTCCCCGGTGGGGA
>OFMT01002534.1_pt1 | contig 10674 bp, 11 predicted proteins | sample 1541891 | NCBI WGS metagenome assembly OFMT01 (sample SAMN04209230, study PRJEB22552) | human gut metagenome | biome: gut; material: feces | host: Homo sapiens | place: USA: Oklahoma | reverse complement strand
CAATGTATGAAGTAATATCAGAAACAGTTCCATATCTTCCAGAGAATAAACCGGTATACCTTATGGGTGTTGGAACTCCGGCCAACATACTTGAAGCCGTTGAAAGAGGCGTTGATTTCTTTGACTGCGTTTATCCAACAAGAAACGGAAGACATGGTCATGCCTATACCAATTTTGGAAAGATTAATCTTCTTAATGCAAGATTTGAAACAGATGACAGACCAATTGAGGAAGGCTGTGGATGTCCGGCCTGCAGAAGATACAGCAGATCCTATATCAGACATCTTCTTAAGGCAAAAGAAATGTTGGGACTCAGACTTATGGTTCTCCATAATCTGTATTTTTACAATCATCTTATGGAAGAGATAAGAGCCGCTATTGAGGCAGGCAATTATTCAGAATTCAAGAAAGCTAAGCTGGCATCATTTGAAGCCGGTTTGGACCAATAAATATTACACAATTATCAGGAGGTTACTATGAATTTATCAGTTTTATTATCAGGAAACGGTCAGGCACAGGGCGGCGGACAGAGCATGGTTTTTCTTATCGTTGTTTACGGATTGATTATCGGAGCATTCTGGTTCTTTGCAATCCGTCCACAGAAGAAAAAACAGAAAGAGCAGGACGCTATGATATCTGCTGTTGAGGTAGGAGACAGTATTCTTACAACAAGTGGATTTTACGGAGTTGTAATCGATATAACAGATGATATTGTTATCGTTGAATTCGGAAGCAACAAGAACTGCCGAATTCCTATGAAAAAAGAAGCAATCGTTGAAGTGGAAAAAGCAAAATAAGAATTAGAAAAAGCAAAAAAAGAATTTGCAAAAAGCAAAATAATCATTTGCAAAAGCGAAAAGAGAATTAGCAAAAACAGAATAATAATTTGCAATTCGCAAAAGTAAGCTAAGGCTTATCTAAAGCGCTTAAAGAATAATTAAGACAGGCTTAAACCGGTAGGGATAATTAAAACCAGTTTGAGCCTGTCTTTTTATCTCAGTCGAGAAGAATTTTGCCTTCTAATGATATAACCTTAACCTGACATGGAATAGATTTACCGCTTGCTACAATGGCATTTTTAACAGCTGCTTCTATACCGCCACAGCATGGAACCACCATACGTGCAACCAGAATTTCCTTAATGTCATTGCCTGCAATTATAGCGGCAAGCTTTTCGGAGTAATCAATATCGTCAAGCTTTGGACAGCCTATAAGAGTTATGTGTCCCTTTATGAAATCCTGATGAAATGATGCGTAAGCATATGCTGTACAGTCGGCAGCAATAAGAAGTTTTGCACCATCAAAATAAGGTGCATTTACCGGAGCAAGCTTAATCTGTACTGGCCACTGGCTAAGCATAGAAACAGCAGGTGCCTGTGTATGGCAATCTGTACTGGTGCAGGCGTTTTCAACTGAATCATGTTTTAAGCTATGGGATTGTGTGCCAGGACAGCCACAAGGAAGTGGTTGCCCCTGCTTGTTAAGATCAGACTTTTCTGAAGCTGCTTTATTGGCAAGAACTGCTGCTTCGTCATATGCAGCAGCTTCTCTTTCTACAAAATGAATTGCATCCATAGGACAGGCTGGGAGGCAGTCCCCAAGTCCATCGCAGTAATCATCTCTAAGAAGCTTTGCCTTGCCCTCTACAATTCCGATGGCGCCCTCGTGGCATGCTGTAGCACAAGCACCGCAGCCATTACATTTATCTTCGTCAATATGAATAATTCTTCTTATCATGTAAAATCCTCACTTTCAAATTTGTTTTGTAATTGAACTTATGAGCCAATAATAATATAATCATACTATAAAATCTGTTGTTAAAACAACAAAATGGAGGCTGTATATGAAACTGGATTATGTATTTCTGTCAAAAACGGAATTATTTGCAGGAACATCACCAGATGAGGTTAAGGCAATGTATTCGTGCTTTGAATCAAAAATAGTTGAATACAGGAAAAAACAGATGATTTTTAAGACGGGAGACACAACGGATAGTCTTGGAATAGTTATATCTGGAAGTGTGAATATAGAAAATGATGATATATGGGGTAATCACAGTATTATAAGCCGCATTTATCCGGGACAGGTATTTGGTGAAACCTATGCCTGTAGCCCGGGCCGTCCATTTATGGTGAATGCAGTTGCAAATGAGCAGACGAAGGTTCTGTTCATGAATATTGGTAAGGTACTTGGTGTGTGTGGCAGTGCCTGTGAACATCACAATACCATAATAAAGAATCTTCTTATAATATCTGCGGGGAAGAACCTCAAAATGTCCCAGAAAATGCTTCACATAACACCAAAATCCATACGAGGCAGACTGCTGTCATATTTTTCATCTGTTTCAAAGGAAACTGGAAGCTATTATATTACTATTCCATTTAACAGGCAGCAGCTTGCAGATTATCTCCTGATTGACAGAAGTGCCATGTGCAGTGAACTGTCAAAAATGCAGAGGGAGGGTATTATCGAGTATGATAAAAATACCTTCAGACTTATCCTGGTGGGACGAGACTCCCAGTGAGATAAGTGATGAGTTTATATAAACTGATTCAACAGCTCATACGGTATTAGCAGATTTCCACGGCCACAGCCTATATCAATATCTGGCTTATTGGAACCATGAAAATCAGAACCACCGCTTATTAGAAGATCGTATTTGTCGGCAAGGGAGCGAACATAAGCCTCATCATCTGCCGTATATGTAGAATATATTGCCTCTATAGCATTAAGTCCTGCCTTTTTTAAACGGCATACAAGGCAATCAAGCTCATTTTCCGGAAGATTATACAGGACTGGATGAGCAAGTACAGAATAGCCACCGCATTCATGAATTATCTGTATGCATTGTTCAGGGGTAAGATATTCGCGTTTCACATAATAGGGAGTATCCTCTGAAAGATATTTTGCGAAGGCATCATTTTTGTCGACAGCATATCCGTGATCCACTAAAAATCTTGCAAAATGAGCACGTGTAATGGCTCCGTTTTTTTCGGAATGCGAATATATGTCTTCCATGGTAATTGGAATACCGGCATTTCTTAAATTGTTTATCATTTTTTGGTTACGCTGGTTACGTTCTGTCAGGGCATTTTGTGAAATTTCGGTAAGAAGCTTTGACTTGTAATCAATAAAAAGACCAAGAATGTGAATGTCCCTGTTTTTGTATCCGGCTGAAAGCTCAATTCCAGGAATAACCTTTATAGGAAGTCCGGTACTCATAGCAGCAGGTATACCCATAACTGTGTCGTGGTCTGTGAGTGCAAATGCACTAAGACCAGCCTGATAAGCATACTTTACAAGACTTTCGGGAGACAGAGTTCCGTCTGAAGCATCTGAATGAACGTGCAGGTCAATTCTTTTTTGACTGTCATTTACAATAGTATTTGTTGCATTGTCTGTATTAATTTTATTATCCATATACATTACTCCATTCAAAAATACTTATTATGATTTTAGCATATTTATTTTACAACTCAATATACATATATGTAAAGAGCAGATAAAAATTGACCTATGCCGGTCTGGAAGATGGGGGAATTATGACTGAAAAAAGAATGGGAACAGGACTTTTGAAGGTATTTGTTAAGCTTATGATAGTATGCTATGTTGTGACTGCAGTCATACTTGGCCTTGTGGCATTTGTAATGTGGAAAATGAATCCTCCGGAAGCCTTTGTAAGCGGCGGTATATTATTTGCCTATGTTATATCGTCATTTACTGGTGGATTTGTCCTTGGAAAAAGGGCAGGTCGTAGAAAATATCTGTGGGGGATATTATTTGGAATTATATATTTTGCAGTGATTTTTGCAGTGTCAGGCTGTATAAGCGGTTTTGCCGGGGAGTTTTCTGAAAATGTCATGACAGTTATGCTATTGTGTGTTTCAGGCGGTATGCTTGGGGGAATGTTAAGCTAGGTGCGTAACAGATATTAAAAGCACAACTTAGTCTGCGCAGAGGGGTGCCAGGTATGCATTAAAATTGGGTGTTGCCTTGCAATTCCAAATGTGCTATACTTCGAATATATGAATTTTTTTGCTTGTGCAAATAATAATACACTATGGAAAGAGGTTATAATTATGAAACATATTACAACATTAAACTCAAGAAATCTTAAGGAAAGCATGAAAAAAGGTGGATGTGGCGAGTGCCAGACATCATGCCAGTCAGCATGTAAGACATCATGTACAGTTGGTAACCAGACATGCGAGCATAAGAAATAATTAAGGCAGAATATGAACGGCAACAGAGAGCGATTTGGCAGATCTAATTGCAGGTCTGTTAAAGTGCTCTCTTTTGATTGTAAAGGGAATAAATATGATACACAGATTTAAGAATAACGGATACAATATTGTACTTGATGTTAATAGTGGAAGTGTCCATGTAGTAGATGATATTGCATACGATGCAATTGGATTATATGATGAAGGCTGCAAGGATATTGTGGCTGAACTTGGAAAGACATATAAGGATGTTTCAGAAGAAGAGATAGAAGAACTTATTGGTGAGATAGAAACACTTAAAGAAAGAGGAGAATTATTCTCAGAAGATATATATGAGAATTATATTATAGATGTTAACAAGAGACAGACAGTAGTTAAGGCTTTGTGTCTTCACATTGCACATGATTGTAACCTTGCATGTAAGTATTGTTTTGCAGGTGAGGGTGAATATCATGGCAGAACGGCTTTGATGAGTCTTGAGGTTGGTAAGAAGTCACTTGATTTCCTTGTTGCCAATTCAGGAAACAGACGCAATCTTGAGGTGGATTTCTTTGGTGGAGAGCCACTGATGAATTTTGACGTTGTTAAAGAGATTGTTAAGTATGGCCGTGAACTTGAAAAAACTCATGATAAGAAATTCAGATTTACACTTACTACCAATGGTGTGCTTCTGAATGATGATATAATGGAATTTGCCAATAAAGAGATGGCAAATCTGGTGCTTAGTATTGATGGACGTAAGGAGATTCATGATATGATGAGACCTTCACGTAACAATAAGGGAAGTTATGATCTTGTACTTCCTAAGTTCAAAAAGGCAGCAGAATCACGACATCAGACAGATTATTATGTAAGAGGAACATTTACACATTATAATACAGATTTTTATAAGGATGTTCTCCATCTTGCAGATCTTGGTTTCAAGCAGATAAGTGTTGAGCCGGTTGTTGCACCGCAGTCTGAGGATTATGCAATAACTGAGGAGGACGTTCCTGTTATATGTGAAGGATATGACAAGCTTGCAGGCGAGATGCTTAAGAGAATGAATGAAGGTAATGAATTCAATTTCTTCCATTTCATGATAGACCTTGAAGGTGGTCCATGTGTTGCGAAGCGTTTATCAGGATGTGGTTCAGGAACAGAGTATCTTGCAGTTACTCCTTGGGGAGATCTCTATCCATGCCATCAGTTCGTTGGTAATGAGGATTTCCTGATGGGTAATCTTGATGATGGTATTGTAAGAACAGACATTTGCAATGAATTCAAGCATTGTAATGTATATTCAAAACCTGACTGCAAAAACTGTTTTGCTAAGTTTTACTGCAGTGGAGGATGCGCTGCCAATGCCTATAATTTCCACGGAAGCATTAATGCTTCATATGATATTGGATGTAAGCTGCAGAAGAAGAGAGTAGAGTGTGCACTTATGCTCAAGGCAGCCGGAAAATTGAAATAATTTTCACAAAGTAGTTGAAAAATTGCTTATATGATTATAATATGGCTATAATGTATAGTGTATTATCATTAGAAAGGAGAACATAATGATAGGTAGTGATATTGGAATAGATCTTGGTACAGCAAGTGTACTTGTATATATTACCGGTAAGGGCGTTGTTTTAAGAGAGCCTTCGGTTGTTGCATTTGATAAAGATACCGGAAAGATTAAAGAGATAGGTGAAGAAGCAAGACTTATGCTTGGAAGAACACCTGGAAATATTGTTGCTGTAAGACCACTTAGACAGGGTGTTATATCAGATTATACAATAACAGAGAAAATGCTCGTTTATTTTATACAGAAGGCAGTAGGTAAGAAGAGAATCAGAAAACCTAAGATCAGTATCTGTGTACCTAGTGGTGCAACAGAGGTTGAGAAGAATGCTGTTGAGCAGGCTGCATACCAGGCAGGTGCAAGAGATGTTATGATTATCGAAGAGCCAATCGCAGCTGCTATTGGAGCAGGAATTGATATTTCAAGACCATGTGGAAACATGATTGTAGATATCGGTGGTGGTACAACAGATATAGCTGTCATATCTCTTGGTGGTACTGTTGTAAGCACATCAATTAAAATTGCCGGAGATGACTTTGATGAGGCAATTGTAAGACATATGAGAAAGCAGCACAATCTTCTTATTGGTGAGCGTACTGCAGAAGAGATTAAAGTTAATATTGGTTCTGCATTTATGCGTTCAACTCCTGAGACTATGGACGTAAGAGGACGTAATCTTGTAACGGGACTTCCTAAGACCATTACGGTTACTTCAGAAGAAACTGAGGAAGCATTAAGAGATGCTACATCACAGATTGTGGATGCAATTCACAGTGTTCTTGAGAAAACTCCACCTGAGCTTGCAGCAGATATTGCTGACAGAGGAATTGTTCTTACAGGTGGTGGAAGTCTTCTTTACGGACTTGAATCACTTATTGAAGCCAAGACAGGAATTACAACAATGACTGCTGAAGATCCTACAACAGCTGTTGCTATCGGAACTGGTAAGTTTGTTGATTTCATGGCTGGTAAGAGGGATAATTAATTTTACAGAAGTTTATGATATGATGCCATTTGCGTATTATTATGCAGGTGGCATTGTTACTTTATAAACAGGAATAGGGAAAGTGAAGGTAAAAAGTGGCAGATACATATAAGGGCTATGTGGAACATATTGTATATCATAACGAAGCAAACGGGTATACGGTATTCACTATTACAAATGATGATGACAGGGAAGAGATAACCTGTGTTGGTAATTGTCCTGTCATAAATGAAGGGGAAAAGGTCAGTGTTGAGGGCTCATTTATTGATCACAGACAGTATGGACCACAGCTTAAAGTGAATAAAATACAGGTCTTGAAGCCGGATGGTGTGGAAGCTATTGAAAAATACCTGGCCTCCGGTGCCATAAAAGGAATTGGAATGGTTATGGCAAAAAGAATTGTTGAGAAGTTTGGCGGGGATACATTTGATATTATAGAAAATGAACCTGAAAGACTTGCGGAGATTAAGGGAGTAAGCATGAATATGGCTATGCGTTTTTCTGAACAGTTTGATGCCAAAAGAGAGATGCGTGATGCCATGATTTTTTTACAGCAATATGGGATATCCAACCAGCTTGCTGTTAAAATATATACGGAATACAAAAGCGACCTTTTTAATATTGTTAATACCAATCCTTACAAACTGGCAAAGGATGTTAAGGGTGTTGGCTTCAGAATAGCCGATGAAATCGGGAAAAAAGTAGGAATAGCTGTGGATTCTCCATACAGAATCAAATGTGCCATAACATATGTAATGGCACAGGCGGGTTCATTTGGCCATATATATCTTCCGGAAAATGAGCTTGCAGGGGAGGTTTCAAGGCTCATTGGCGTGGATGATTTATTTATAAGTGAAGCCCTGGAAGAGCTTGTTTATGAGAAGGAAATCATCAAAAAGGAAGAAGAAAACGAGGTAAGGTATTATGGCAGTTATATGTACTATATGGAACTTAATTGTGCCAGAATGCTACTTGACCTTAATAATAAGCTTGGTATATCTGAAAAAAATATAGACAGAAAAATTGAAGAAATTCAGAATAAAAGGGATATTGAGCTTGCGGCCATGCAAAGAGAGGCTGTGGCAGCTGCCCTTAGAAATGGTGTAGTTATAATTACCGGAGGACCAGGAACCGGTAAGACAACCACAATAGATGCCATAATCAGTGCATTTGAATCAGAGGGAATGGAGATGCTCCTTGCAGCTCCCACAGGGCGTGCTGCAAAGAGAATGTCAGAAACAACAGGTTATCCGGCCCAGACCATTCACAGACTTTTGGAGTTAAGTGGTGGTGTTGAGGATGATGATAATTCGGGAATGAATTTTGAGCGAAATGAATCCTACCCTTTGGAAACAGATGTTATCATTATTGATGAAATGTCCATGGTTGACCTTCCGCTTCTGAATGCTCTTTTAAAAGCAATAGTCGTAGGTACAAAGCTTATTATGGTTGGAGATGTTAACCAGCTTCCGTCTGTGGGACCGGGTAATGTACTGAAGGATATAATTGATTCAGGTTCATTTGAGGTGGTAAGACTTAATCAGGTATTCAGACAGGCCAGAGACAGTGATATTGTAATGAATGCCCATCTTATAAATGCTGGAAAAGAGATAAAGCTTAATAACAGCAGTACTGACTTTTTTATGTTACAAAGGGATAATCCTAAAAATATAATTGAGGTGTGTCTCTATCTTATTATGAAAAAAATGCCGGATTATGTAGATGCCGGTATACTTGATATTCAGGTTTTATGTCCTATGAGAAAGGGTGAACTTGGGGTTGAAAACATGAATGTTTTGCTGCAGCGTTATATTAACCCAAAGGATGTGCATAAGCAGGAAATGGTTTTCAGGGAAACTATTTTCAGGGAAGGCGATAAGGTCATGCAGATTAAGAACAATTATCAGATTGTCTGGGAAAGACGGGGTTACAATGGAGTTGTTCTTGAAGAAGGCACCGGGGTATTTAACGGGGACTGTGGTATAATCAGAAGAATTGATGCTACTGCCAATGAGATAACTGTAGAATTTGAAGACAATAAGTATATAACATATCCACATTCGTCCTTGGAAGAGTTAGAGCTTGCATATGCCATAACAGTTCACAAATCCCAGGGAAGTGAATATCCGGCAGTAATTCTGCCTCTTCTTGGAGGAACATCACTTCTTATGCACAGAAATCTTTTGTATACGGCTGTTACAAGAGCTAAGAAGTGCGTAACGATTGTAGGTTCTGTTGACACGGTAAATAATATGATTAAAAACGAGCGTGAGCAGAAAAGATATACCTCACTGAAACGTAGAATTGTGGAAATGGATAAGTTGTAAGAGGAGGAAACAGACAGGTATTTGAGCTTATTAAAGGAGATAAAAGATATTATGTACCCGGCAAAATGTGCTGTGTGTGACAGTCTGCTTGAAAGACAGGAAAGGTATCTTTGCAAAAAATGCCACAAAAAGCTGCCGCTGATTGATGGTGTACTAAGTAACAGATGTGCAAAATGCAGTAAAGAAATTGACATGGGAAAGAGCCTGTGTTTAGACTGTCAGAAAAATAAGCATGTATTTGAACAGGCACATGGGGTATTTAAGTATAATGATGTGACAGGGAAAATAATTGCCCAGTTAAAGTATTTTGGGAAAACCGGATATGTGGAGGGGATTGCCTATGATATGGCGGCAAATACTCACATCATAATGAAAAAGTGGCAGCCTCAGATTATTATTCCCGTGCCACTTCATATTTCAAAGCTTCGTACAAGAGGCTTTAATCAGGCTGGGGTAATAGCTGATGAATTTGCAAAACTCTATGATATTGCATGTGCAGACAGGATTCTTGTGAGAACCCACAAAACTCTGCCCCAGAAATATTTTGATAATGTTGAAAGAAAACACAATCTTCAAAGTGCATTTGCGGTAAATGTAAAAGAATTAAAAAAATATCCCGGCGTCACCAGAGTGCTGCTTGTTGATGATATATACACAACAGGAAGTACCATGGATGCCTGCGCACAGGCACTTAAGATGGCCGGGATAAAAGAAGTATATTGTCTTTGTATGTGTATTGGTAACGGAATGTGACAATAGTGACAATCAGACCTTATGAAGTCTGATTCCGGAATCACTGATTGTAATCTTTTTTTCTTTGTAAAGTCTTCCAATGGCGCGTTTAAAGGATGCCTTGCTCATGGCAAATTCATTTTTAATGCTTTCTGGTGAAGACTTGTCGTGATATGGAAGAAAACCACCGGCTGCTTCGAGCTTATCCATAATATTCTTGCTGTCCTTATCCATCTGGAACTGGATTTTCTCACGTATGCTGAGCGTAAGCTTGCCATCTGCTTTAACTTCCTTGACTCTTGCATGAATTCTCTCTCCGATATACAGATCGCGGAATAACTCATCCCTTGGAATAAGTGCTGAATATTTGTTATCTACTGCAACAAATGCACCATATTTATCAGAGAGCTCATAAACAGTTCCTGTTACTGAGTCCTCATTTTTATAATCTGAGTCTGTTGAAAGAAGATTATAAAGTCTCATGGTTGCGGAAAGTCGCTGGGATTTGTCAAGATACAGGCTGACCAGTATCATGTCACCTTCTTTAACGCGGTAGGTCTGCTCCTTAAATGGAAGAAATAAGTCCTTTAAGAGTCCCCAGGATAAAAATGCACCGATTGGTGTCACCTGGACTACCTTAAGATAAGCAAATTCCCCCAGTGTCAGTGCAGGCTTTTTTGTTGTGGCAATTGGTCTGTCTTCTGAATCTTTATATACAAATACATCAATAAGGTCATCCATACATGCGTCCTCAGGTACTTCCTTTTTAGGGAGAAGAACAAGTTCTTTGGCATCGTCGGCATCCCTGAATGTCTCTGGAAGGGTAAGATATACACCCATTGGAACCTACGTACTAAC